>Ga0115844_100310_pt1 | contig 13297 bp, 10 predicted proteins | sample InSIn1gowninarea_FD_83858 | JGI IMG/M metagenome (GOLD analysis project Ga0115844, IMG submission 83858) | reverse complement strand
TATAGAAGATTTATAGAAAACTTCACTAAAATATCACTCCACTCTTCAAATTGCTTACAAAAGATTTTGAATTTAGTTGGAATCCTGATTGCCGACTAGCAATTGAAACCTTGAAAGAAAAAATATCAGAAGCACCTATTTTAAGAGGTCTAAATTGGAAACTTCCATTCCATATTTCTATAGATGCTTCAGATGCAGCTCTGGGAGCTATATTGAGACAAAAAGATTTGATTTGTTATTCCATTTACTATACAAGTAAAAATTTGACTCCCACTAAGTTGAATTATACTGTAACTGAAAAATAATTCTTAGTTGTTGTTCATGCAACAAACAAGTTCAGACACTATATAACAGGCTATGAAACCTTTGTTCGTACAAATCACTCTACAATTAGATATTTGATGAATAAACCTATTACTAATGGCAGGGTTACAAGATGGCTTTTACTTTTGCAAGAATTAAACATTACTGTGCTAGATAGACCTGGAAAACGAAACACAGTTGCTGATTTCTTGTCCAAGATTCAGAATATCAAAAAAGAATCTCTAGTTGAAGATAAGTTTCCTGATGAATATCTTTTTGCAGTAACTACACAAATTTCTTGGTTTGCAGATGTTGCTAATTACTTGGTTACAGGTAAGTTACCTTCACACTTGTTTCCTAAAGAGAAAAGAAAGATTATTCAAGAAAGTGCAAGATATTCATGGATCACTAACGAATTGTATAACACAGGGCTAGATCTTATGATCAGAAGGTGTGTCAGGGAAGGTGAGATGTCTGATATTCTCAAAGCATGTCATGATGAGCTGTTTGGTGGACACTTTTTGACAAGAGGACAACCTATAAAATCTTTTCTTTAGGATATTATTGGCCATCCATTTTCAAATATGCTAAAGAATATCTCAGGAGATGTGACAGCTGCCGAAGGGTAGGGAAACCTGCTCCCTCAAATGAAATTCCATTACAAAACCAGGTACTTATCAAACCCTTTGAAAAATGGGCTTTAGACTTTATTGGATCAATTAATCCTCCATATAAGCAGAAAAAGTGTATATTTGTATGCACTGATTATGTCACCAAATGGGTAGAAGTCAAATCCTTAATTTTTGCTAACGAAAAATATATAGTTAGTTTTATTTTTGAGAACATATTTACTCATTTTGGTGTTCCAAGAGAAATTGTGACAGATTAGACATCTCAATTTAGGAGTATAAGATCAAGCATAGGAGATATACTCCCTATCATCCATAAGAAAATGGTCAAGCGGAGTCTACAAATAAAGTGATTGAAGGAATCCTCACCAACATTGTGCAACTACATAGAAGAGATTGGGCAGAAAGGCTTCCTGAAGCCTTATGGGCCTATAGAACTACATGGAGGAACATAAAGGGACATAGACCCTATGAACTTGTTTATGGGAAACAAGTCTTGTTCCCTATAGAGTTCCAAGTCAAAACTTTCAAGATAGCAACCTAGTAGGGGATGGATTTATGAGAGGAGCAATTGAATGAACTTGATGAACTTGAGAAATTGAATGAACTTGATGAAATCAGACAAGAGGTTGTTCAAAGAACTGGTCTAGTCCAACAACAGAGGGCTAAATGGCATGACAAATACATCAAGGACAAGAAGTTTCAAGATGGAGATTGGGCACTGTTATTTGATTCAAAGTTTAAAGATTTTTAAGGGAAGTTTCAAACTCATTGGATTAGGCCATATGAGATTGAAAAAGCCTTCAGTAATGGAGCTATGAGGATCATAACAATAGATGAAAGTCAAACTCCTCTTCTTGTGAATGGTCATAGATTGAAAATATATCAAGAACCAATCTCAAAGGAGGAGTTCATCAAGATCTTCCAGAACAATTCTAAAATGAAGTTAGTGAAGAAGAATCCTTCTTCTCCACCAACTTAGTATTTGCTTTTCCTATCTAAAAACAAATAAAAATAAATAAATAATTTGTATAAGGTTGAAAACCAATCACTGATTGGCATGCTTATATAGAAAATATAGGGTGAAAATCAGAAGTTTTTGACACCCTATATTGTCCATTTCCTTTTCTAAAAAAAAAGTGACAAAAAGCCATAGTCATTCCGCATTCTGCAAAATTCATTGTCTCATTTCATTTTACTATGTTTTACTTTTACAGTTTCAATTCATTTCATTGCCATATGTCACCAATAAATTTTTCCTTTTCTAGCATTTCTTTCATCTCCATTTTCATTTATCATCTTCTCATATTTTCACTTACACAACCATTTCCATTTCATTCATTCATAAGCCATATTTTAATTTCTATTTTACATTTTGCAGTTGTTTCCACATTCTGTAGTTGATTCCATTCCGTAGCTAATCCTGTTTTGTAGATAATCTGATTCTGCAACAACAATTTGATTATCAGTCCAAGCACAAAGTTTCCAGTTCATATAAAATCTTGTATGCAAGTAATTGAAGGAAAAAAAACAACTTTGAAGACCAATCATGCCTAAAGCACCTATGGAAGCAAACATCAAAATATTAGCAAGCAGAAGGTAAGTTTCCAAAGGTAAAATACAAAAATTAATTTCAAAAAGCAATACAAAAACATAAGTTTGTATCACATGTATGATCACATGTCTCCTTGATTAATCATTATGTGATTTGACTACCACGATGCCTCTGCCATATCTTCCGTCTTCAATGCCAAATGGTCCAATCATTCCTTCATAACTGATCTCTGTTTTAAATTCCATGAACTTGTACTTAACCGAACTTCTACAGCTACACCTGTTAACAGTTAGATTAACGACATGACCTATCTATATACAACTCTTCAAATCCTAATTGTTCATTTATTACGCTAAGTTTTTCTCTCATACCTATGCAGCCACTTTGTGTATACAGACACTCTTTTTCCATATACTTTGTGTATACAGTCATTCTGTTTCCATATACTTTGTGCATATAGTCACTCTTTTTTCACACAGCTTACGTACATAGCTACTCTGTTTCCATATATTCCATATATACTGTCATTTTATTTTATATTCACAATCAACCTACTTCCATATACTATGTCATCCCTTTTCCATATCCATAGTCATTTTGTTTCTATATACCCAGTTGCTCCATTTTCGTATACATAGTCCTCTTTACACAGTCATTCCATTTCTCAGACAGTGAGAAGAATTTTGAAGAGTAGTATAGAATAGAGGTGATGGGGCTTATTGTTAGAACTGAACCTATAGGGGTTAAATACATGGAGGGTTATCTATAGTTGAAGGGAATGTTACAGAAAGTTGGTTGGTTGTATCTTATTGAAAACTTCAACAGTTACGATAAGGAAATCACTAAATCCTTTTCCAGATCATTTGATGGAATGGAAGTGGAAATAGGCGACATCAAATTTGCAGTTATTGAGTCCTTTATAGCTGAAGCAACAAAACTCCCAATGCTAGGAGAAAGGTGGTTTAAGAACAAAGAGTTTCATGATGAATCTTGGAAGGTCATTCTTAAATATCTAGGTATGGACACTTTAGTTTTTAGAAAAGGGATTCCAATATCTGCACTTAAAAACAAATGGAGTAGCATGTTGTTAATTCTGCAAAAGTTTATTACATGCGAAGGGAGGTTTGGTTCTATGTATGTATATCATATATGACTGTTAATGAATTTTCTAGAGAATGGAACCCTTAATCTTCCTTTTTTCCTGTTGAATAGTCTGAGAAGAATGGAAACTAATGTTCAAAAGAAAGTTGCGTCAATAGAAACCACTCTATATTGTTATCAGGAAATCTAGTGTCTATGTAGAGCTGCTAGTCCCACTAAGACAGGTAGCTATATTAGAAACAAACATATTAAAGTTACTTTTGTTTTCCTTTATGAGAAGTAGATAGGAGAGGATCAAAGAATACCAACCTCGATCTTTCGCTTGGTTCTTTGCTTGTCGCTTCTCCTCACCACTAGGTCTTCGTCGCTTCTCCCTTGACCACTCCGATTCAAAGAGTACCTGTAAATTCAAAGCAGAATAATACCTTCAAAATGCAAATATCTACAATCATAAACAATATAGGACCAGATATATATTGACCACACAAATTCATATACAATCAGACATACAAGAATGTAGAGGAAAACTTGAATAGCTTTATTGATATAAAGATTAGAAGAGAGGATTACAACCCATTAATCTGACCCAGTGTCATCCTCCCAGCATGAAAGCCCTTCTTCACCTCATGAAAAGCTTAGATCACCCAAAACTATGACATTCCACCTAGAAACCAACAACACTTCCTTACAAGATACAAAATTCCAGCCTCTGGGCCTCTGTGATGAGGGATCCATATATAGATGATTGCAGGGGGGTGAGTTAGCTTCTGTGATTTTGATTAGTGTCCTCTCTGTGATAGTTCTTGATTCCACTCAGAGATTGATGATCTCTTACTCATTCCTAGGTGCATTCAGAGAGGCAAGTGTCATAGGAGAAGTTTCTGGAAGATTCCATGACGATCCACCTTGCAAACTGTCTCTACCATTTGTCTACTCTCGCCCATCACACCCTACAGAAGGGATTTCCAGTATGCATAGAACCCTTTACAATGCGTAGGTGGGATGCATCGCAGCCTCTGCACTGGCAGTCTGTATGGTCTACCTTTGACCAGTTCTCAGTAGCTTTCTATGGAGAACTTCTGGGAGATGATGTAATCAGCTGGCCTTGTTCCTTTAGGGTGTGAAGAAACACTTTTAGGGACTTAGGAGCCCTTGGTTTATGGACATGTATGATTGGGGTTAAAGTGCCAAAAAAATTCTATAACAGTTGCTCCCTAAAGCATGAGGTCATTAATCTTTTGATGTCAGGTGAAATGCTTTATCATGAGGATCCGAAGTTTTTTCAAGCTGGAAGAAGACTTGTAATAAGATACAATAAAATACATTACATTAGGAGGGCCTTAATGAATCCCAAATCTACAACATGAAATGAAGTAAATTATTTTGGAGGTGAAAATGATATGATGATACAGTGCTTAGGGCGGTGGTCATGAAAGAATGGACATGAATGTATTGCAGCGGATGAGACATAGGTGAATTCTCTGAGCAACTTCTCTTGAACATACTAGTGACATTGACATGGATTGGTAGCGTTAACCCAAAATATGGATGGTGCGACAGACCAATGGTGATATGACCGGTGAATGGAATAACCCAACCCGACTCGGACATGGAGTGAAAGTGTCATGTTCAAGAGTGACTTGCTACCAATAAAGTTTCTTCAAGTTTTCTTCCCAATTTTTTCCCAGTCACTTCTAACCAATACCTCTTTATTTTTATCAAGCTTGAGGAGGATAGCATATGCTTGTTCTATAATTTTCCCTTCGGGAAAACCCCTCACTATGTTTTAACGAGCCTAATGATAGTGAAACTCGTTCTTGTCTATATGGACAAGTTTGTCACCATTGGTTTAAATGAGTTTAACGACAATGATAACTCGGTCCTTTTTCAATTTAGAGAGTCTGAAAAGGGACAGAAAGGAAACTCCAATAATCCTTTTTCATCATATAATCCCTTAAGTCTAAAAAAGTATAAAATAATACGAAAGGGATGAATTTTTGATAGTTTTAACAAGCCGAACAAGACAAGCGCTCGATCTTTTTGTGTAATAATCCCTCAGGTCCAAAAAGATTAAAATCTAGAGGAGGGATAGCACTTCCAGTGGCTTTAACGAGTTGGAGAGGCCAATTTCTTGGAAATATTTTCATATTTTATCAGTCAGGTGAAAATACCTTAAAGGAGACTCATTTTTTAAGGAACGAGTGATATTCTTAGGTAGCTGCTAATTCCAGGTAAAGCTTGGAATTTTCCAATCATGGCAGTGTCACAAGGATGGCTAACAGGATCACTCTTTGCATCTGTTCCTCAAAAGGGGCAAACAATCAAATGGAGGTGAATGATCAGCTAAAACAGAGTGGAGGTGATGGTAATAACATGACCAAGGTTCAAAAGCTGATGATAATTCATTCACAATGGTTATTTACTGGGGATTGTTTCATTTTTTAATGAGCTTAAACTCTGGGGGATCGTTTGCTCATTGCTAAGGTTTAATTTTTAACGAGCTTTAACTTCGCATAAAAATTGCTCGTGCCAGCCGTATAATAAGGATGTCTCATCGATAGGTTCAAATTTTAGGGAGATTGCACCATTCGAAACTTTGCTCTGGGTCCTTTCATTATGCAAGCTAGGAACGACCAATCCTACGAGTTTAAATGGTTGATAAACTACAAACTAAAAAAATAAATGGTCACTCTTTACTTTCAGGAAAAAATGTTTGCATGCCCCCAGGCATAGCGAAGTAGATTTTCCAGGTTACCATATGAAAGCTCTCGCATTTTCAAGATTGCGCCATTCGCGTTGTAGACAAAACACTTCCTTGGCGATGTCTACCGAAATAGACAAAGGTGAGTGGCGCGGTCGCCTCCACTCACATAACTTTGATGAGGGAATCTTATTCCAGTCCAATCCCATTTTTCTAAACAGACGGGTGTGTCAGACTAGTCATATATCCTCCATGGAAACCTACCCTATACCTAAGGTTTTCTTGCCAAAACAGACCAGGGTGCATGCCCCCTGGGTTTTAGTCATGTCCCCCCCGAATTACTTGTGATCTTCAGGTGGACGGACCGGAGATTGATGAGACATTCCTTACGTGAAAAGACCATTTAGGGATGGCATTTAACTATTGGCTATGTGTGAGCTGGGGAACGAAAGTTGGTCTACGAGCTGGACCACTCAGCCTTCATGCGGAAAACACATTACTCTAAAGAGTGAGGAGATAATGGCTCCTATGCTATAAATATTGTCACGCCCAATGAGTAGATTATAATCTAGAGTTTCTTGGACTACCATTACGTTCATATAAACGGTTTTCCTTCTCAACGTTATAGGTACATTGGGAAGGATCCCTAACGGTTGACTGGTTCCTTTATCGAAGCCTGTCAGATTTCTCATCTCAGGTAGAAGCGATGGCGAACCAAGTGCTTTCCAAGCAATTGAGGAAAGGATACTCACAGAAGCCCCTTCATCTATGATGGTACTGACTATGACCATTTTGTAAGATTGTACAATGATTCGAAATGGTACACTAGCCGGTAAAGGGGGTCTGCCTAGTAGATTCCAATCGAAAGAAATGACTAGATTGCTTGGAGGTGGGACCGAATAGATGGCCAGATATGACTTTGACAAACTTCCTTCCTATGGTAAAGTAACGGGGAGATTTCCCCCATGTTCATCGGAGTCTGTGTTTACGAAAAGAATTTGAACGGTGTCGTTCTCATTCTCTTCGGTGATTGTATCATCTGAAGATGGACCTTCTGAAGACAAGACCTTCCGCCTCAACCTTTTGACTTTCATCTGGTATGGATTCAGGAGGTTTATATTCAATGAAAGATGCTTCGACCGACCAGAATGGCGTGTTGGTCAGGTTTTCAATTAGTGATGGACTCAGCAAGAGTTTCTTATATCCAGGAGGAAGTCGTAGTGGTGAAGCAGGATGGTTATCCAAGACTCTTTTAGCTTCGTCTAGGAAGGGACAACAGTGGATGACGTGATCGCCTTCACACAGTTTGCAAGGAAATTTACATTTCCTTTTCTGTCCAAATGCTTCACTTTCAATAGTGGATGGTGTACTTTCAAAATGATCTTCAGAGGTCGATGACACCAAATTGTGCAATCGAGGACACCAGTCCCTTAAGATCCGAGGGATGCAAGGACAATCTCGATGATAGTGGTCTCCTTTCCAAATGACACATGGAGATTTAGGCTTGGACAGTGTGGTGTGTGGATTTTCACTAGATGATGCTCGGTTTCCCCTTTTTGTCTTTAGCTCCTTCTTCTTCTTCTCTTTCTTCTCCTTCCCCTTCTTCTCCTTCTTATTTACTTGATTTTTGGCTTTACTAGCTTCATCAAGTGAAGAGGAAGGAGGAGAGGGAGAATTGGATGAAGTAGAAGGTTGGGGGGTAGCTTTAGTATCATCTAGTTGCTGACTTGATTGTTTAGGAATCACGGTGTTCTGAATGACAAGAGGTCGAGAAGATCCATATTGGCAAGCCAATTGTCAATCCTGGAAGCAACAATGTGGCCATATGAGGTGCACCAACATCTCCCCAAGAGGAGAAAGGACTAGGATTTCCTCAAAGGGGAAATCCTTGGTTGATAGAACCCATTTTCCTCAACCTAAGACCAACGCGGGAATGGTGATGTTATTCCGATTAAAATAAATTTTAAACGCTTTGACACAACTTGTTTTTCAATTTTTAAGACTCGAGAAAAAACAAAATATGACTCTAGTCGCCTTTGATTTTTAATGAGCCTGAAGTGGCAAGTGCTCAGATGGACCTTTTCCTTTAAGGAGTCTGAAAATGAATGAAAGAGACTACTCTGGAAATCTAGACAGAGGGATTACCAAACCAATTGCAAAATTGTAGAATAATTTTTACGATACGACAGTCAATCTTCCCGAATGTTGTGTTCAGTGCATTGCGATCGATAAGGCGGTAGACACAGATTCCTATGGATAAAGGATATAGCCCGTGGTCTCCCAATATAGACTCGACGATACATGGGATCACAAGTCCATACTGGCACTTGTCATCTCAAAGAGGAGGAATCACCCAACCAACAATGAAAGCGACAATTAACAGGTTTTACGACGTCAAAATACGTCTCTAGCCTAGACTTCTAGATGTTGTGCGTTAGGTTCCAAAGCATTTTTATGTTCATTGAATTTATTTTACAGTTGATCTTTCTTAAGAAATATGCCTTTCAGGTTCACCACATGATGTAGATATACAATTCCTAAAATGCAATCTAAGATGATAAACAATCGTTTAATCTTCTTTTTGAAATGAAAATCCTAGCTACTAAAGAAAGAGAGATGATATTCTTTAAACATAAAGCAAAGAGCACACACTAGATGCACTATCCTAAATCAAACCAACAAGCAGTCTAAATGCAAATTAACATGCATGTATTTGTTTTCATCTTTCTTAATGTGTGAATGACAAGAAGAATACTAAGTACAAATCTGAATTATCTTTTCAAAGTGACGGTACTAACAAAATTCTCTTCAAAAACAAAAGGAAGATAAAGATGACACTTTGCTATTTTGAATTGAAAATTGCTTTCAACACTTGAAAAACTACTAATTCAAATTAAATACAAGAGTAACTGTATAATCAACCATCGGTAACTATAGAATTATTTTCTTTGACTGAAAACGACACTTGCAACACTTCCAAATCAAAAGACGACAGTTTGATTATGCTACTTTTTGTAAAAGTGAACTGTAAATGTCGCACAATACATAAAAACATTCACAATTCTTTGTACTATGGAGGTGGAATCATGCAAAGGAAGGGAGTTTCCACAGTGGTATACTGATCACAGTAAAAAAAACTCCTGAATAAAGCTGAAGAGAGTAAACACAAAACCAAAAACTGAGAGCAAAAGAGGTCTTGTCTGATCAACGCACCTGCAGCACATGGAAAGTACGATCTAGCGCATCTACTGCACACGAGAGGTGTGATGCATCCAGATTCCTAAGAGGAGAAAGTGCAATGGTCCAGGGACGATACTTCAACTTGGTTTTGGGTCACAGTTTCCAGCTTAGTTCAGGGATTTAGGTCGAGCTAATGATAGTCAGTAAATAGAAATCGCAAGGGGTGATCTAATGAGGTTACTAGAGCCACCACTAGGGAAATTAGGATGTTTGCAAATAGATTGTTCAGTTTGTAAACAAAACCCGGAGATAGTTTGAAGAAACATTGATCTACTTTTCACTTGCATGGAAAATGAAGTTCGAAGGCTAGCTGGCTTAACTTCAGGCTCCATCTGTGAGTTTATAAAGCAAAAAAATATAGACAAGCAAACAATATATTCGCTCCTTAGTGGAGTCTCCATTTTCTTATCAGGAAATCTAGTGTCTATGCAGAGCTGCTAGTCCCACTAAAATGGGTATCTATCTTAGAAACAAACAGATTAAAGTTACTTTCATTTTCCTTTATGAGAAGTAGATAGGAGAGGATCAAAGAATACCAATCTGGATCTTTCACTCGTTTCTTTGCTTGTCCCTTCTCCTCATCACCAGGTCTTCACTACTTCTCCCTTGACCACTCTGCTTCAAAAAGTACCTGTAAATTCAAAGCAGCATAATACCTTCAAAGTGCAGAGATCTACAACCATAAACAATAGAGGACCAGATATATATTGACCACACAAATGCATATACAATCAGACGTATAAGAATGTAGAGGAAAACTTGAATAGCTTTATTGATATAAAGATTAGAAGAGAGGATTACAACCCATTGATCTGACCCAACATCAACCTCCTAGCATGAAATCCCTTCTTCACCTCATGAAAAGCTTAGATCACCCAACACTATGATATTCCACCAAGAAACCAACAACACTTCCTTACAAGATACAAAATTCCAGCCTCTAGACCTCTGTGATGAGGGATCCAAATATAGATGATTGCAGGGGGGTGAGTTAGATTCTGGGATTTTGATTAGTGTCCTCTCTCTGATAGTTATTGATTCCACTTGGAGATTGATGATCTCTTACTCATCCCTGGGAAAATTCAGAGAGGCAAGTGTCACAAGAGAAGTTTCTAGAAGATTCCATGATGATCCACCTTGCAAATTGTCTATGCCATTTGTCTACTCTCGCCCATCGCACCCTACAGAAGGGATTTCTAGTATGCATCGTACCCTTTACACTGAGTAGGTGGGATGCATCACACCTTCTGCACTGGGCAATCTATATGGTCCACCTTTGACCAGTTCTGAGCAGTTTCCTGTGGAGAACTTCTAGGAGATGATGTAATCAGCTGACCTTGTTCCTTTAGGTTGTGAAGCAACACCTTTAGGGACTTAGGAGCCCTCTGTTTATGGACATGTATGATTGGTGTTGTAGTGCCCAAAAATGTCTATAACATATGTCACCATGGACTAGTAAATATTTTAGTTGAATTTCATTTAAGAAGTGTAGGGAATACATGGGAGGACTTTTTGGTAAGGAATTTATTCCAAGATTCTCTATATTTGTTTGAGGGAAGTCCTGTTAAAAGAAATAGGAGAAGGAAGACCAGTCTCACCATTCAAAACACTCCTGAAACTTCAGCACAAAAAAATGATGAAGAAGAGCCAATCTTTGAACAATTAATAGAGATCAGAAAGCAGAATAAGCAGAAGAGAAAAATGAAAGAAAAGGTTGAAGAAATCCACATGGATATTCCTGAACCTTCATCACCTAAAGACGATGAACAACTTCTTTCTGAAAAAGTAATCAAAATCAGGGAACAAATCAAGAAAGATAAAGAGAAAGGAAAGAGGAAAAAGGATATAGAAGAAGAGATCATATGCTCCCAAAACTTGAGGAGAAGTTCTAGGCTCCAAGGCAAAGTGAAGAAGGTGAAATCAAAAGAGGCCTAGTTTATAGATTTAGAGGAAGAAACTCTAGCTCAGTCCCCTGACAGTATTCTAGATGAGTGAATCCCATAGAACTCTCCTCCACAAAACTTTGAGGGCAGCCCAATAAGAGCTTCTCCGGGCATTGATCCAATACAACAACAAATCTATGACTACATAGATTCATTGGAGAAAAAGAGTACATCAATAGAACCAGGTACTTTAGCTAAACCAGAGTAGCCTACCACCACACAAGAAACTCTAATCAGTTTTCTCAAACAAAAAATCTATGAGCTAGAAATTCTGAACAGACACATCCAAAGAGAAAATGAAAATTTGAAGGAATAGAATAAGGTGGATAGAGTTATTCATGATAACACGATGCTACACTTGGGTTTATGGCACAATAAGAACAGAAAGCTAAAAAAGAAAATAATAAATTGAACAGGGCACTAATTAACCTCAAGTACATATTTCACATGAGGAAGCTAATGATGGCAGTTGGTGTAAAGAAAATCAAGAAGAGGAAGTTGGATGTGTTAGATGAAGTATCAGAACAAATGCAATAGGAGGAAGTTCACAATTTTGATTGCATGGGGACATGCAATAGTTTTGTAGTGGGGGTATGTTGAGCTTCAAAACTGCCCTTTCCTTAGCAACTTTTCTCCTCCCTTTTCTTTGTTTTTCCATGAAGAAAATGCATCCCTATCATCAATAACCAATATACATTGCCTTAAGGAGAACATTTTAGTGATTTACATGTTATACTTTTATGTTTGCTATTTGAATAAGTTTTTGTCTTTTAGCTACGGAACGTAGCCTATTCTGCATCTAATTGGCTATTCCGCAGACACTTCCATGCTTTTATAGGTTCCAGGTGTCAGGAGGAGAAAATAGCTACATAGGAAGCTTGGGAAACATCATGGCATGTATCATGTGCTAGTCACCTAACCCAGGTTGACAAGGAAGACTCCGGTCAAAGGGAAGTCAAACAAAGAAACCTAAGGCAAAAAAGACTTTGTTTTGTACACGTTTCTCAGTGATGGGATCCAAAACAATTTCTTGAGCTCAAGGACTTCATCGGCCATCTGTGCAACCAAATCCAACAACCATTACCTTAGATTTATGTCTCCAGCAACTGAGGAAGAGAATTCTGTGTACCTGTCTGCCTACGTGTTTTTGTTGTAGCTTGTTTTCCTCCATAAAACAGTTGTATAATTTCTCTATAAATACCTGTGTGAAGAATGCAGAACCAGTTCGAATTTTCTCATGTACTAAGTTCAGATTACTGCTCTGTAATTTTGAAAACTCATTCTCTGCTTTTAATATGAAAACTGTGTGTTTCATGGATATCTGAAAGCGTTTGTTGGAGTTTTGATTAAGTACGTATAACATGAGAAGTTGCAGAGGGCCCCTGCGCTGGGTAAGGTTACATTTCATTTTGTTTTTTCAAATATAAATTCACTATGTTTTTCTCATGATGTTTATAACCATTTTCTAACCCTGTTCATAAGCAGTCTTTACCATTTTCTTACTAACGCAGAATAGTTTATTTCAGTACATAATAGTTCTTTTCGTTTAATTTCTTTCTAGTTCCTTATTAGTAGTTAGAAGTTGAATTCAGTAGTGTAGAGTAATTTATTTCATTTGTTGTTTCATTAGTCTTTAGGTTTTTAATCAAAACTGATTAGTGTCTTTATTGTTCTTGTCATTTTATTTCCAATTTAGTGACTCATGTTGTAGGTGAAAACAAATACATGCATGTTAATTTGCATTTAGACTGCTTGTTGGTTTGATTTAGGATAGTGCATCTAGTGTGTGCTCTTTGCTTTATGTTTAAAGAATATCATCTCTCTA
>Ga0115844_100308_pt1 | contig 13390 bp, 14 predicted proteins | sample InSIn1gowninarea_FD_83858 | JGI IMG/M metagenome (GOLD analysis project Ga0115844, IMG submission 83858) | reverse complement strand
CATTAAACCCTTACAAAAATCCAAACCGAAAGTTGCAGTAGATTAATAACGACAAGGGTAGGCAGTTGACTTTAAACAGAGAAAGGAAAGACTTATACAATTGTGTCGCTATAGTTGATATGATTACTACGAATGGAAAAATGCGGGAAGGAATGCTTTGCCTTAATTCCAGAAGTCGATTTATTCTGCTTTAAAAGCAAAAGACAAAGAATTATACAGAATGGAAATAATTTAAAATATAATTGCGAAAATAATTCAAGCGTTCGCTAATAAATACCATGAAAAAACTTTTTACAACTGCCATTTGCTTCAGTGCCCTAATAGCTTCAGCCCAACAAAAAAGCATTTATAAAAAAGGTTGGATTGACTTTAATAAAAATGGAGTGATGGATGTATATGAAGATCCATCGCAGCGTATAGATAAACTGATTAAGTATTCTATCTCTTTAGAAATATTTTAGTTCCGTACTTGTTTATTAGCGATTGAAGCATTAACAGGTTTATTCATCAACTCCTTAATACACTTTTCTAACCAATAAACTGTATTTGTAGATAAACCGGTTGTGTGAAAATAAATCTTTCCCTCCTGGTCTAAAATAAGGTGAGCCGCATACGATCTGCCGTCGTCAATTATGTGATAATTGAAAGGCATTGTTTGCAGGAAATCTTTTAGCGGATATCTATCATCCAATGCTATCGCCACAAACCGCACGCTATCCGATGCATACTTTTTCGCAAGGGTATTAAGCTCAGGGATCTCTAAGCGACAAGGCTGACAGTTTATAAACCAAAAGTTAATCACCGTTATTTTTCCCTGGTTGTTTTTCAGGTCAATTTTGTTGCCTTGTATATCTGTTATCCGGCCCAACTTAAATTGATCCCCGTTTTTAAAAAATAGGCTTTCTTTTGGTTGCGGCATTTTTGCAAGTCTCGCATTCTTTTCTTCGTCTGATAAACTAACTATAAAAAATGCGGTATTTGGATCTTTTTTGTTTTCAGGTTTTAAAGTATGTCCTCCTTTTAATAGTAATGCACGCCATATAGATGATGGGTAAATAGTACCGGATGAGTCTTTGACAACCGTACTTTCATTGATCTTTTGAGCGCCTGCGGTAAACATCGAGAAAATTAGGAGAAGCAGAAGAAAAAAACCTACGCCTGGGTTTTGCTGTTTTAAGGGTAATGTTAGCATCGGTTAATTTATTGCACTGATGGTATGAGTTTGGGTATTCAGCGCATGGGAAGATAGATAAAAAAAACCTTGATAGAAGAGTTATTTCTACTATTAATTCAACTCCAATTAGAGCTATAGCATACACCACAAAATATGGCATGAACCGAATCTGTCACCTGCTATTAGAAGAGATTTGACAAGAATTGATAAACCTAAAAAAACAAAAAGCCCGAAAAATCAATGTTTTACGAGCTTTTTAAATTTTAATAAAACTGTCTTGGTCGGGATGACAAGATTCGAACTTGCGACCCCACGCCCCCCAGACGTGTACGCTACCGGACTGCGCCACATCCCGAACCTTTGCTAAACCTTTGTTTAGCAGGGTGGCAAATGTAAAAGCTTTTTATAAAAAACACTCTATATTGCACCAAATTTTCTTTCCTCTGCATGAAGCTTTTACTAAAGCAGGTTACCATTTCAAACTACTCATCTCCTTTTAACGGACAGATAAAAGATATTTTAATTGTTGACGGCGTCATTAAAAAAATCGAAGACAACCTAAGCGATACTGAAGCGAAATTAATTGAGGCTGATAATGCAATAATATCTTTAGGATGGGTTGATATTTTCTCTCATTTTAACGACCCTGGTTTTGAGTTCAAAGAAACTCTTGAAACAGGGGCTAATGCTGCTGCTGCGGGTGGCTTTACAAATGTGTTTGTACTTCCGAATACTAATCCGTCCGTTTCAAACAAGTCTTCGGTTGAATATGTTGTTCAAAAATCAAAGTCGCTACCTGTTAATATTTGTCCTGTTGGAAGCATTACAAAAAATATAGAAGGGAAAGAACTTGCGGAGATGTACGACATGCGTAACAGCGGGGCAGTTGCTTTTAGCGATGGTCTCAACCCTGTTCAAACACCAGGATTATTTTTAAAAGCTTTGCAATACGCGAAAGCTTTTGATGGAGTATTAATTCAATTGCCAATAGATAAAACAATTGGCAAACTTGGGTTAATGAATGAAGGTACTACAAGTACAAGATTAGGTTTGCCTGGTGTGCCTTCTATTGCTGAAGAAATAATAGTCAGTCGCGATATTGAGCTTGCAAACTATACTGAAGGTAAAGTTCATATAACAGGAATATCTACCGCTAAAAGTTTGGCTTTAGTTACAGCAGCAAAACAACACGGAATAAACGTTACCTGTAGCGTTACTCCTTATCATTTGTTTTTTTGTGATGAAGACCTGGCTGATTATGATACCAATCTAAAAGTAGATCCACCATTGCGTAGTAAAGATGATATGCTTGCTTTACGACAAGGAGTTATAGATGGATCAATAGATGCAGTTGCAACACACCATCTTCCGCAGGATTGGGATAATAAAACCTGCGAGTTTGAATATGCGAAACCAGGTATGATAGGATTAGAAACGTGTTTTGCTGTTATAAATTCTGTGCTTACAGATATAACAACAGAAAGATTGGTAGATGTATTAAGCAATAATCCACGTAAGATTTTTTCAATAGACGATACTAAAATCGACATTGATAACGTTGCAAACATTACCATGTTTGAACGAAACACTGAATATACTTTTATCAACAGCAATATTAAAAGCAAGTCAAAAAACAGTCCCTTTATCAATAAACAATTAAAAGGTAAAGTGATTGGTATTATCAATAAAGACAAACTATATTTGAACGAATAATATTTACCCATGGAAACAAAAGTTACTTCGCCCTTAGCTAAAGCCGTTATCATTGCGCTCATCTTAATTGTATTTAACCTGATTATTCAGTTTATGAATATGTTAGACAATAAAGGTGTCGGCTCAATTGGAATAGTTATTCTAATAGCGGGAATTATCTGGAGTGTCGTCACCTATGCAAAACAATTAAGTGGCAATGTAACTTTTGGCAACGCGTTTGCTCATGGGTTTAAAGTTACTGCTGCCATTACAGCAATTATGATTATTTATACTTTCATTTCTTTAAAGTTTATTAATCCTGAAATGAGAGATATTGCAATGGAAAAAGCAAGGGCTCAATTAGAAAGCCAGGGACAATCGGACGAGCAAATAGATAAGATTTTAAACATGACCAAAAAGAACTTTGTTTTGTTTGCTGTAGCAGGTCAACTTCTTTCAACAATAATAATTGGAGCTATTGCATCTTTAATAGGTGCGGCTGTTGCTAAAAAAAATCCGCAGGGTCCGTTTGTTCAACAAGGTTAACTTATAGTAATGGATGTATCGATAGTAGTTCCTTTGTTTAATGAAGAGGAGTCTCTCCCCGAATTATGTGCCTGGATTGAAAGGGTTTGCAATGCAAATAATCTTACCTATGAAATTGTTTTAATTGACGACGGAAGCACGGATGATAGTTGGGAGGTAATTGAAAATTTAATAGCGACTAATACCAATATAAAAGGCATTAAATTTCAACGCAACTATGGTAAGTCTGCTGCGCTAAACGAAGGATTTAAAGCAGCTAAAGGTGATGTAATTATTACTATGGATGCAGACATGCAAGACTCTCCTGATGAAATTCCTGAACTGCGAAGAATGATTGTTGAAGATGGATATGATCTAGTAAGCGGCTGGAAAAAGAAAAGATACGATCCTCTTACCAAAACAATTCCTACCAAATTTTTTAATGGCGTTACCCGCAGAACAAGCGGTATACAATTGCACGACTTTAACTGTGGGCTCAAGGCTTACAAGAAAAAAGTTGTAAAAAGTATTGAAGTATATGGTGAAATGCATCGTTACATACCAGTAATTGCAAAGTGGGCAGGCTTTAGAAAAATTGGTGAAAAAGTAGTTGAACATCGTGCAAGAAAATATGGAACTACTAAGTTTGGATGGGAACGCTTTATCAATGGTTTTTTAGACCTCGCGACTATAACTTTTGTCAGCAAGTTTGGTAAAAGGCCTATGCATTTCTTTGGTTTGTATGGTACACTTAGTTTTCTTATTGGTTTATGCATGATTATTTATTTAATCATAGCAAAAGTTATTTCAACTGAGTTTGCTTTAACTAATCGTCCGTCGTTTTATATAGCAATGACAACAATGATAATTGGAATGCAATTATTTCTTGCCGGTTTTGTTGCCGAACTTATCTCACGAAACTCTCCTGAACGTAACTCTTACCTTATTGAAAAGAAGGTGGGAATTGTGTAGTTTTCATGCATCTTTGCAGCATGAGTAAAGTGGTAATTATTGGTCCCGCTCATCCTCTTCGTGGTGGCTTAGCATCGTTTAATGAAAGATTGGCGAGGCAATTTATAAGCGAAGGAAATACTGTTACTATTTATACTTTCTCTTTACAATATCCCGGCTTCTTATTTCCCGGAACTACTCAGTACTCAACTGAACCTGCTCCAAAAGATATAAATATAAAGGTTGCCATCAATTCTGTCAACCCGCTTAGCTGGCTTGCTGTAGGTAACCAATTACGAAAAGAAAAGCCGGACATAATAGTTGTTCGTTATTGGCTGCCGTTTATGGGGCCTGCTTTAGGCACCATTTTAAGAGCTGTAAAAAAGAACCGTCATACAAAAGTTATTTGCATTGCTGATAATATTCGACCTCATGAAAAAAGGCCAGGAGATGTTCCCTTTACAAAGTACTTTTTAAAGCCCGTTGATGCTTTTATTACCATGAGTGAAAAGGTGATGAAGGATTTAAAAGAGTTTACAACGAAACTTGCAAGGCAAGTAGTACACCCTTTGTACGACAACTTTGGAGAAGCATTACCAAAGACAGTTGCACGCGAACATTTAGGATTACACGCTAACGAGAAAATAATTTTATTTTTCGGCTTTATAAGAAAGTATAAAGGACTTGATATTTTGCTTGAAGCAATGTCATTACCTTCAATTGAACAATCAGGAATTAAACTGTTAGTAGCAGGTGAGTTTTATGAAGATAGAAAAGTGTATGATGAAATTATTGCTTCTAAAAATATTGCAACGCAACTTATCTTAAGAACAGATTTTATACCGGATAGTGAAGTACGTTACTATTTAAGCGCTGCTGATTTTGTTATTCAACCTTATAGAAATGCTACGCAGAGTGGTGTAACTCCCCTCGCCTATCATTTTGAAAAACCTATGTTGGTTACGAATGTTGGTGGACTACCAGATTTGGTTCCTGACGGTAAAGTAGGATTAGTAAGTGAGCCAACCCCCGAAGCCATAGCACAAAAAATTTTGCAGTTATACCAATTAGGCGAAGATTATTTTTTGCCACATCTTCGCGAAGAAAAGAAAAAGTATAGCTGGAGCAATTTAACCGGCACTATAAATAGTTTAATAAGTAATCTATCCAATAAATGATTTACCGAAGCAGGGCTCCTTTAAGAATTGGATTAGCGGGTGGAGGAACCGATGTAAGTCCGTATAGCGATATTTATGGAGGTGCAATTTTAAACGCATCAGTTTCCTTATTTGCCCATGCTAACATTCAGCCTGTTGACGAAAATGCTATCATAATTCAAGCTTTCGACAGGCATGAAGAACAACGTTTTGAATGGAACAATCAGTTACCCATAGATGGTAAATTAGACCTCCTGAAAGGTGTTTACAATCGTATTCAAAAAGATTATGGAGTTCCTTTAACCGGTTTCAAATTGTCTACTTATGTTGATGCTCCTGCTGGCAGCGGTCTTGGAACGTCTTCAACTTTAGTGGTTGCTATTATTGGCGCATTTGCCGAAATGCTTCGGCTTCCTTTAGGTGAATACGATATCGCCCATTATGCTTATGATATAGAACGAAATGATTTAAAACTTGCGGGTGGTAAACAAGATCAGTATGCTGCAACATTTGGCGGCGTGAACTTTATGGAGTTTTACGAAGGTGATAAAGTGATTGTAAATCCGCTTCGTATACGTCAGCAATATTTAAATGAACTTGAGAATAACATTGTTTTATATTTCACTTCTACCAGTCGTGAAAGTGCTACTATTATAAACGAGCAGGTTAAAAATGTAAACCAGAAAAACGAAAAATCCATTGAAGCAATGCACCAGTTAAAGGAGCAGGCTAAGATGATGAAAGAAGCAATTTTAAAAGGCAGGCTTCATGAGATTGGAGAAATACTTGACTTTGGTTTTGAGCAGAAAAGGCAAATGGCGGCAAACATAAGCAACAGTAAAATTGAAGAAATTTATTATGCGGCAAAAAAAGCTGGTGCAACCGGCGGTAAAATAAGTGGTGCAGGTGGTGGCGGTTTTATGATATTTTATTGCCCCGGTAATTGCCGCTATAAAGTAATTGAAGAGCTTGAAAAATTTGGCGGTGTAAGTAAACATTACCAGTTTGCAACACACGGCTTAAATACATGGACAGTATAAGCGTTTATTAGATTTAAAAATACTATCACTAAGGATGAATAACATAACAGAGATCATAACACGATCAATAGATGTAAAGCAACAAATTCTTCAGGATGAAACATTGCTTGCAGCAATAGCAAATGCTGTTGAAATTGTTACAACAGCATTTAAGAATGGCAACAAAGTTTTATTCTGCGGTAATGGCGGAAGCGCAGCAGATGCACAACATTTAGCGGCCGAATTCTCCGGCAGATTTTATAAAGACAGACCTGCATTACCAGCCGAAGCTTTACACACTAACACATCCTATTTAACTGCTGTGGCCAACGATTACAGTTATGATGTTATTTACGCACGAATAATTGATGGAACAGGTAATGCCGGCGATGTAATTCTTGGTTTAAGCACTTCAGGTAATTCGTCCAACATTGTAAAAGCTTTCGAATCAGCCAGAAGCAAAGGAATGAAAACAATCGGCTTTACCGGCACAACAGGTGGCACTATGAAAGCGTTCAGCGATGTTTTATTAAACGTTCCTTCAACAGATACACCTCGCATACAGGAGAGTCATATAATGATGGGACACATCATTTGCCAGTTAGTTGAAGAAAACTTATTTCCCGCTTAACATACAATTATGGTTATTACTGAAGCTATTATTCTTGCAGGCGGCTTAGGTACAAGACTTCGTTCAGCAGTTCCTGATCTTCCTAAATGCATGGCGCCTATAAATGGAAAGCCTTTCATAGGTTATGTTATAAAGCATTTACAAAAACAGGGAATTACTCATTTCATTTTTTCGCTTGGTTATAAAAGCGAAGTGATAGAACAATATTTACAAACAGAGTTTCCATCGTTATTTTATAAAACCTCAGTTGAGGATGAACCATTAGGAACAGGCGGTGCCATAAAAAAAGCATTGCAAATAGCAAAGGAAAAATCGGTACTTATTACCAATGGAGATACGCTATTTAAAATTGATGTAAATGTTTTGGCTGGCTTTCATACATTAAGCGGTTCTAATTGTACGCTCAGCTTAAAGCCAATGAAAAACTTTGACCGTTATGGCGTGGTTGAAGTTGATAAAGATCATGTAATAACAAGTTTTAAAGAAAAACAATTTTACGAAAGTGGCTGTATTAACGGTGGAATGTACGCCTTGCATCGTAATAAATTTTTAGAAGAAGAACTACCGGATAAATTCTCTTTCGAGAAAGATTACCTCGAAGCTTATTACGATAAAAGGCGAATGTTTGGCTTAATGCAAGATGAATATTTTATAGACATTGGCATTCCCGAAGATTATGAAAGGGCTCAGGCGGAGCTTAAGTAAAGCGGAACTGGGGTTTATAGGATTTGAAATAAAAGTCTCCTACCCTTTGTGTGTATCTCTGTGCCCTTGGTGCCTTCGTGGTTCAAACTCCTATAAGATCTTCTAACTAAACAAATTCAATTACGATTCACCTCATGAACATCCTCTCACAAATTGACAAAAGCTGGACACTATTTCTTGACCGTGACGGCGTTATAAATCATGAAAAGAAAGAGGATTATGTTTTAAACTGGAGCGAGTTTAAATTTTATGATGGCGTTACTGAAGCCCTTAAAATCTTATCCGAAATATTTGGAACCATTGTAATGGTAACAAACCAACGTGGCGTTGGCAAAGGTTTAATGACAATTGATGATCTTAACTCGATTCATACTAATATGAGGGAAGAAATAATTGCCGCATCGGGAAGATTGGATAAAATATACTTTTGCAGTAGTACAGATAATAATTGTTACGAACGTAAGCCCAATCCCGGAATGGCTTTCCAGGCTCAGAAAGATTTCTCTTCAATTGATTTTAAAAAAAGCATCATGATTGGCAACAAACTTAGCGATATGCAGTTTGGCAAGAACGCCGGCATGTATACAATTTTTGTTGAAACTACCAATCCTGAAGTTCCCTCTCCTCATCCTCTTATTGATATTAGATGTAAAGACTTACTTGCTGCAGCAAAACTGGTTGAAGCGTACATAATAAAATCCTAAAAACATAGAAGCGGCCTTTATTCACGATTCATTATAAAACCCAAGCTTTACATTCGTAGATTATTTAAAAAATATGCGGAAAATTCTATTTATTTTATTGGTGCTTTTTTCGCTTTCTGCTTCTTCACAAACTTTGCGTCAAACTACCGTAAAGCAATTGAGAAAGATGGAGGACAGCATGAAAAACTATGCACGGCAAATGATAATGGATAAAACAGCTTCACAGCGTTTTAGTGCTGATAGCGTTTTTGTTCGCATGCTTGTTCGATCATTAAAAACACCTAATTCTTTTTATTATCCTTTCGATTCTCTCGAAACTGTTTCGCGTCTTTATGCGCCGGATAGTTCTTTCAGAATTTTTTCATGGCAGTTTACACGCGACGAAGATTATTACAGGCAACGAGGAGCTATCCAAATGCGTACGGCCGACGGCTCGTTGAAATTATTTCCATTAATAGATATGAGCGATTTTACAAATGCTCCGCAAGACTCTGTACGCACAGCACAAAACTGGATAGGGGCAATTTATTATGGAATAGTTGAGAAGACCTACAATAATAAAAAATATTATACTCTTTTAGGTTTTGATGACAACCATTTAAAAAGTACTAAAAAATGGATTGAAGTATTAACGTTTGATGATAATGGCAAACCGGTTTTTGGTGGCCCTTATTTTAAAATGACAAATGACACCGATCGTGTTAAAGCTTCTCCTTTGTTGGCTCGTTTTTCACTTGAATTTAAAAAAGATGGACGTGCAAGAATGAATTATGACCATGAACTTGATATGATTGTCTACGATCATCTTGTTAGCGAAACAAACGAACCTGATAAAAACTATACACTTGTTCCTGATGGCGATTACCAGGGCTTTAAGTGGGACAACGGGCACTGGTTACAGGTAGATAAGGTGTTTGATTTTAAGCTTAAAGACGGCGAAGCGCCAATGCCCGATCCATTGAAAGATGACAACGGCAAAAACAACGAAGAGAAATTGATTCTACAATCGGAGAAGAACATGGAAAAACAAGGAGGCGTACGTCCTGCTACTACTACTCCGAAAAAGCCTGCTAAAGGTGGAAGAAAAGGAGATCAGGAAGAGTATTAACTCTCCCTCATTCCCTCTCCTTAAGGAGAGGGAATGAGGCTACTTTTAATAACTTCATTAAGGCTCTAACTTATAAGTATACGAGTTAATTTATAAATTATACCGCGTCCCCTCTTCGGGCGGATTTAGGAGCACAACTAATCGAGTTTTAATACGGCTAAAAACGCTTCCTGGGGCACTTCAACGTTACCTATCTGGCGCATACGTTTTTTACCTTCCTTCTGCTTTTCCAGCAACTTACGCTTACGGCTTATATCGCCACCATAACATTTTGCGGTTACATCTTTTCGCATTGCACTGATGTTTTCACGGGCAATAACTTTTGCACCTATAGCAGCCTGAATAGCAATCTGGAATTGCTGGCGAGGCAAAAGCTCTTTCAGTTTCTCGCAAAGCTTGCGACCAAAATCCTGCGCACGGCTACGATGTATCAATGCACTTAAAGCATCTACTGTATCTCCGTTTAACAGAATATCCATTCTTACAATATCACTTTCACGATAACCTATTGGATGATAATCGAACGAAGCATATCCTCTTGTTGTACTCTTTAGCTTATCGTAGAAATCGAACACTATCTCTGTTAGAGGCATTTCAAAAATCAATTCAACACGGGTTGCTGTAAGATAGCTTTGATTGATAAGAATGCCACGCTTACCTAAGCATAAGGTCATAATGTTACCGATGTAATCAGCCATGGTAACAATATGTGCTCTGATGAAAGGTTCTTCAATCATCTCCAACTTTGTCGGGTCAGGCATTTCGGAAGGATTGTTTACAACAATCTTATCGCCTTTTGAAGTGTATGCAATGAAGCTTACGTTTGGTACAGTAGTTATAACTGTTTGATTGAACTCGCGCTCCAAACGTTCCTGTATGATTTCCATGTGCAGCATTCCGAGGAAGCCGCATCGAAAACCAAAACCAAGTGCCTGTGAAGTTTCGAGTTCAAAAGTTAACGAAGCATCGTTCAATTGCAGTTTATCCATGCAATCTCTTAGCTCTTCAAACTCATCAGTGTTTACAGGAAAGATACCTGCAAATACCATCGGCTTCACTTCTTCAAAACCCTTGATCATTTCAGCCGGATTGCTGGCAAGTGTAATGGTATCACCTACCTTCACCTCCTTGGCATTTTTAATACCTGTTATTATGTAGCCAACGTCGCCTGTTTTTACTTCGTCTTTAGGCGTCATGGTAAGTTTCAGAATTCCTACTTCATCTGCAATATAATCTTGCCTGTTGCTTGCAAATTGTATCTTATCACCCTTCTTTAAACTTCCGTTTACAATTCGATAATAAATAATAATTCCTCTGAAACTATTGAAAACACTGTCAAAAATTAAAGCTTGCAATGGTGCATCCTGGTTACCGCTTGGGGCAGGAATACGTTCTACAATTGCCTGCAAAATTTCTTCAATACCAATTCCGCTTTTGCCGCTTGCTAATAAAATATCTTCTTTTTTACAACCTATCAAATCAATAATCTGATCCTGGGTTACTTCGATGTTCGCGCCTTCCATATCAATTTTATTGATAACAGGGATAATCTCGAGGTTGTTATCAATAGCCAGGTAAAGGTTAGAAATTGTTTGAGCTTGTATACCTTGCGATGCGTCTACCAACAACAAAGCTCCTTCGCAGGCAGCAAGCGCACGGCTTACTTCGTAACTAAAGTCAACGTGACCGGGAGTATCTATAAGATTTAAAGTATATGTTTCGCCTTTGTAAGTATAATTTATTTGAATAGCATGGCTCTTAATGGTAATTCCTTTTTCACGTTCAAGGTCCATATCATCAAGCACTTGCGCCTGCATATCCCGATCACTTATTGTATTAGTAAATTCAAGGAGGCGGTCGGCAAGAGTACTTTTTCCGTGGTCAATATGAGCTATAATGCAAAAGTTCCTGATATTCTTCATATAAGCGCAAAAGTAACAATGTGCGGGCACATTTTAGCGGCCACCCGTGGGTTTCACCTTTTTGTTAACGGTTATTTTTCTAATGCATCTGCCCGTTTCGTTTACAAGTGTTGCTTTCTGCTTATAAAAAATTATTTTATTGCTTTCACTTTAAAAAACAATAACATCAATACTTTGTCCGTTTTCAGTTAAGATCAAAATAATTATATGAAAGGATTTTATTCATTTCTTTTTACCTGCATGTTGTTTGCAAGTCACAGTCTGTCTGCTCAAGATAATTCTTCAGTTAAAATGAAGGAAATGTTGTGTTCAGGCAGATGGTCATCTTTAGTTGAAGAGCAGGGTGGGAAGTTGTTGACCTTATCTGAAGCAGACCAAAATGCATACATCTTATTTAAAGAAGACGGAACGGTTATTAGCGGTACGATTGGCGAAAACGAAGAAAATGCAGAAAAAGGTGAGTGGAAACTGGTTAATAATAAAATAATTGTTTCATTGTCTGACGATACAAGAATTTACAGGTTCAATATTAAAAGCAACAAAAGCAGATATTATTTATACGCAACTTTCGACATTGGTGACGGACCAACAACCAAAGTAATGGTCAGGAATACAAACAATTAATTTTATTGAACGAGCTTTTGAATAAGCATTAAACATGGTTGCGTCGCATTACGTTCATCTGTGTTACTGCTATTAAGCTTTTTTCAAGTTATAATAAACGAATAAGCCACACTTCCATGTGGCTTATTCGTTTTCGTTAACATAAACACTAACTTAATACACTATTGATAATTCTTTTTGGTTTCTGCTCTTTTCTTTAGTTCTTCAATCGGCACAGTAATCATTCTTCCTACAGGTTCTTTGCCTTTATAAGTAATAACTCTTAGCATTACTGCATCTTTAGGAGGTGTTAGTGCCTGGGTATATTTAGGATAAAAATGATCGGGAAACGTGTTGTCGAAGCTGTAATAGATATCTAAACCAGGAGCTTCCGTTGCCAATTCAATTTTCAAATCGTTGTCTCCGCTTTTTGTTGCAGTGAAATAAGGATCGTAAACCGCCGGCGAATATTTTACTTCTGCAATATCATTGCGTTTGAAATGTTGCTCTGTTTTTGCAAAGAAGTTATTCCAATCTTTTTTTGCTTTTGGCGACCATAAAGATTCTGCTATAGCCCAACCTCTGGGCCACGTCATATACTCGGCATGTCTAATGTTATAAACCTGCTCTGTCCATAAGTTAGCTTGTCCGCCTTTTATGTATTTGGCGTCTACACTGTCCGGTACTGGTTCAAATTTGTAAGCTTTGTTCAACCTTAAAGTCGCATAAACTTTAGGTTCAACTGCGGGATCTCCCTGCATATAATCGATATAGGCGTAAGTAGTTGGACTCATTACAACATCGTGCTTTTGCCTGGCAGCTTCTATGCCGCCTTGCATACCGCGCCAGCTCATTACCGCTGCATCAGGCGCGAGCCCGCCTTCGAGTATTTCATCCCAGCCCATGAACTTTTTACCTTTCGACTCTACGATCTTTTCTACCCTCTTGCTAAAGTAACTCTGCACTTCTTCCATTGTCTTCAGGTTCTGCTCTTTCATCAGGGCTTTTACTGCATCACTTTTCTCCCAAAAGGTTTTAAAGGTTTCATCACCACCCATATGGATGTACTCAAAAGGAAATAACGTGGCTACTTCTGTTAGTACTTTATCCAGAAAGGCATACACGTTTTCATTAGCCGGACAAAGGTTATCATCGACTAACTGTGTATGGGTTGACTAATCTTTAATGGATTCGCCGGA
>Ga0115844_100306_pt1 | contig 13405 bp, 11 predicted proteins | sample InSIn1gowninarea_FD_83858 | JGI IMG/M metagenome (GOLD analysis project Ga0115844, IMG submission 83858) | reverse complement strand
CCAGTACCTGTAAGCTTCCTTTTCGCCCAAATCACCATTTTACTGCTGAAATAAAACATAGGCCAGCTGTCCCAAACAACATTATAGATTGGCAAGTATTTGAGAATGACACCTAGATCAACTTTCTCTTGCCCTCAAAAATCTGGCATTTGTGACATGAAATAGTAAACTTTTTAACATCTGCAAAAAGGGTGGGCCAGTAAAACCCATCCCTTAAAACTTTATCAACTGTGGTCTTCCAGTAAAGATGGCCTCCACAATCACCTGCATGAAATTCTTGCAAGAAATTGTTAGTTTCATTCATGGTTAAATAGTTAAGCAATATGCCTTCATGATTTTTCCAAAATAATGCACCATCTAAAACACAAAATTTCAAAACCTTCATTTTCAGAAATCTCTTCTTTTTTCTGGACAATCCTGGTGGAGCACACAGGTTTAAGAGTACATAGCAAATATCAGTGTACGAAGGGCATTGCAGAAATATTTCACTGATCTGTGGAGTCGCCAGCTCTGGTTCATTGTCCAGCTGGTTAATATCTAGGACCTGAAAGTTTGTTTCGGACATAATTTTTTCTAAACCTTGTCCCTTTATTAGCTTGGTTGGTTTTATCTCTATGTCAAATTCCAAGATGTTTGCAATCCATTTACCTCTCTTTCCTTCTAGTCCCTCTTGGGTTAAAATATCTTTTATGGCAGCATGTGGAATGTAGGCAATGACATGTGAGCACAGAATGTAAACTCGAAAGTCTTTGATTGCTTTAACCAAGGCATATGCATGTTTTTCCATTATGGGGTATTTCATAGGGGCATCTCTTAATGCACGGCTGAAGAATGCTATTGGTTTCTCGTTTCCTTCTTCATCCTTTTGTAATAGGACAACAGCGATTGTGTGGTCTGATGCAAATGAAAATATGATGAAGTCTTTGTCAAATTGTGGGCTGGTAAGGATAGGGGCTTGGGTCAAAGAAAATTTTAAACTTTCAAAAGCCTGTTTAGCTTCCAATGACCATTTAACCTTGGCATCTTTCTTCAACATGTTGCTCAATGACCTGGTTAGCTCAGCTAGATTGGGAATGAATCTCCTCAGAAAATTGATCTTCCCAAGGAGTGCTTGCAGCTCTTTTATGTTTCTGGGATATGGGATTTGGAGGATTGCTCGGATTCTTTCAGGGTCTATTCTTATCCCGTATTTTGAAATAATGTGGCCGAGTAATTTTCCTTCTTCAAGGCCAAATAGGGATTTTTTGGGATTCAAGGAAATTCCATATTTCCTACATGTCATGAATATTTGTCTGAGATGTTTGAGATGCTCTTCATCAGATTTGGAGAATGGGGTGAGATCATCAAGATAAAAAACTAGGAAATCATGTATCTCCTTTGAAAAAGCAATATCCATTTCTCTCTGAAATGTAGCACCGGAATTTTTAAGTCCAAAAGGCATCTTAACGTATTTAAATGTTCCCCAGGGTGTGGTAAAAGTTGTTTTGTCTTGGTCATCTGGGTGAACAAGTATTTGGTTGAATCCTGAAAATCCATCTAGTAATGATATTCTAGATGCTCCCACTACTCTCTGTAAGATGTGGTCCATTTTAGGCAGAGGGTAATGGTCTTTTAATGAGACTTTGTTTAAATTTCTGAGATCTACACAGAGTCTAATTTCACCTGTATTTTTTCTTGTTGGAACCAGATTGGATACCCATTCAGAGAATCTGATTAGAGCTATGATGCCTACTTCCCACATCCTTTTCACTTCTTTTTCAATCGAGGGGAGAAGCATTTGGTTGATTCTTCTCAATTTCTGTTTGAAAGGTTTCTGATTCGGTCTTAGAGGAATGGTGTGTTGGATTACAGATGTATCATAGGATTTCAAATCCTCGTAACTCCAAGCAAACACATCATGAAATTCTTTAAATAGGTCAATGTATTTGGGCTTTTGATCAGGTGGTAAGTTTTTGGACAGTTTGATCATTTTTGGATTTTCTGCTGTTCCTATGTTATGTTCTTCTATTTCAGCGTTTATTGGCTGCAATTTTGGCTTTCTGGGAACGTCATTGGCAACAAACATGTATTCTAGAGGAGTGAGACCAGCAGGTAAAATTTTTTGTTTCAGCTCAATAATTTCTTCTTCAGTTTTAGAAATTTCTTCTAGCTGTGTTTGTTTGAGCTTTTCAATATTTTATTCTTAAAAAACAGTGGGTTTCATGATTTTTTTGGCTGTTACAACATTTATATCTTGCTGATTTTCATCTATTTGCTGTTCAGAATCTGTCATGGCATCCATATCAATCTTTATATTTGAAAATTCATGCTCAAGGGTAAGAAAATTGTTGATCTAGGTGTCATTCTCAAATACTTGCCAATCTATAATGTTGTTTGGGACAGCTGGCCTATGTTTTATTTCAGCAGTAAAATGGTGATTTGGGCGAAAAGGAAGCTTACAGGTACTGGAAAATGTAGCTAGGCTATGTGCATGAATATTATGGTTCCTTGGAATCTTGTTAAGCTTGAAATCAGTGAATGCACTTAGAATGTTAGTTGCAGCAACTCTATATGCTCTCATTCTATTGTTATTGGTAATAAAATTACCCTTCATCTGTTGTATTACTAAATCAGAATCACCTAGGATTGACACTTTTATAGCTCCTAAGGCTTTGAGTAGTTTAAGGCCTAACAGCAGAGCTTCATACTCTGTCATGTTGTTTGTGCATTTGAAGTTCAGCCTGTAGGCATGTCCTTCAGCATGGTTGTCATGAGTGTTGTGAATCCAGACACCTGCCTCTACTCCTAATTTGTTTACAGAACCATCAAACTCTAAATACCATGTAATTTCTTGCTTGAGATCAACATTAAGAGACTGTTATGTTTTAGGATTGGGCAGATTTAAAACTTCTGTTTGGGGATCTTTTTCCAATATGCTGTTTGGTTGCATTGTTGTGACAGTTTCATCAATTCGGTTTGCTGATTCTTCATTGATATGAAATTGCTACTCTAGAGCCAGTGGTTTGCCCTCAGAGGGTGAATTTACTCCATCATTAAATAAAATAAAAGAATCCATATCGAAATGGATTGAGTAAATGGGAAAATTCTCAGGCTTACTTTTGCTACTGACCACATATTTCATCAGCGTTTCTCTGTAGAGTCTCTTTGGTTGCCCAAAGATCGAAATAGTGGCGTATGAAAGGTCTAGTTGTAGGGATCCATGAAGCTTTGCTCCCCATGATCTTGACAAGAGCATACCGTACTTGGGAGGGATGTCAGCAACTAGCACATCCATAAGGATGGTCTTGTTGGGATATTGGACCAACGAAACACACATGTCTTTGATAAGGCCTAGGCATTTCACTTGACTTGAGTCAAATGAGTATAAATCATTGTAAGGTATGGTAACATCAAGGTTGAGCTTTTCCGTAACCGCTTTTGGCATTAGATTGTGGGATGCACCTGAGTCATACATAGCATTGTGTAGGATCTTGTCATGTATGTGCAGACTTAAATAGAATGGTGGGACATGACCGTGTGTTGGTTTTCCATTAACTTCAGGGCCAAATAACAGTTTAGGGGAATCATCCAAAACATTTGCATCATCTATAATTTCTGGGATTTGAAGTGACTTTTGAATTTGATGTCTATATACATTGTGTTTTGCAAGTTCTAACAGAGGAATTGATATCTTCAGTTTGCCTATTTCTGTCTCTAAATTAAAAGGCTTTTCTAGTGGAGTCTTGCTGTTTACACTAACAGATTTTTCATTTTCACATGAATTTACAGCGTTTTTCTTTTCTTTGACAGCGCTGTGAGGGTTAATTGTTGCTGATTTTTCATTTTCAGCAGAGCTTTTTGGGACACTACTTGGGTTTTCTTTGGAAAAAGATGATGGAATTGGTTGTTCAACAGAAGGCTGCATATCTGTTATGTCCTCTACAGTCACATCATTTGGATTTGGGCAGTTGTATTGCTGAAATCTATTATGACAACTTTTCTATTATTTTTGTTGGGCTGTTTGCCACCTTTTGTTTTGCTAGCTTGAGGTATGTCAATGGTCCTAGTTCTTAGCTTGTATTGTTTGTCAACTTCATAAACAACAGTATCATATTCTTGTTTAAAATCAGATGATTCACCAGTTTTAGTTTGAAGTTGGTTACAGTCATGTTCTTCCTGATCCTCTTGTGTTAGGAAAGTTTGATGTTCACCATTAAGGTCCAATATGTTTATGTGATCGTCTTCTATAGGCTAGTTAGATGTGGATCCTTCCACATAATTCTCTTGGAAAGGTGGTCTTATGTCATGGTCAAGATTATATCTACCAGCATTGGTATTCTGTGCCTTTCGGAAATTTAGGGTCCTTGTGGGATTGGACTATTGTCCTCCCCATGATGTTTTTCTTTCAACTGTTTCCACTCTTTCTCCCAGCCTTTGCAGTCCGTTGATGATAACATCTAGTTTTTGGTCAAAGGTTGAGGGTTCTTCCTTAAAAGTAGTTTTCCTTTCTATTCGGGCTCTATTTCTCTTAGCAATTAAGTTGGCTTCTACAGTGACAGCAACATTTTGTGCTTCAGCAAGGGTTGCAGGAGCTCTTTCTTTTAGCTGATATGCCATGTCAGGGTCAAAATCATCCGGGAATTTGTATAGAGCAAGGTCAGGGGGAGGCCTTAAATTCTGAGGTATTGCATTGTAAACGTTGTTAAATCTAGCACAATATTCCAAAACTGTTTCTTGTGGACCTCTCCTGATTGTATCATATTCAGCTAGTATGTGTAAAGGGGCTGTCTTTTTCTCCCACCTATAGGTAAAATACTGGTAGAGTTGGTCTGGGTTGGCTATGGTGTTTGCAGCAAGTGATCTGAACCAAGTTCTAACATCACCAGACAAACTTTGGACAAAAATTCTCATCCTCACGGTATCATCATCTATTTCATAACTCTCAAAGTAGTCTTGCATCTTCTTTGTATGCTGAAGTGTAGTGAAAGATCATGTGGAATCAAAGTATGAAATCTTGGATTGGTAATCTTGTGGTAAAGCAAGAGGGTTAGCAGGGAGTTGAAGGGGTGCATATCTATTAGCCATGTTTGCAGGGATAACAAGTACAACAGGGATGACAGGTATAACAGGGATAACTGGAACAACGGTGAAGACAGTGGTATTTGCAAAGGGTGTATGTTCAAAAAATGGAGAAGTGGAGGGAGTGCTATCAGATGTGGATGATGAGGTAGGGGAAACAGGAGTCGACCGGAATAAAACCTTGACAGGAGTTGGAACAGCACTTCGCTGAGCTGATTCAGGGCTCAAGTCAGCAAAAGTTTCTGGTTTTTCTTGCTTCCTAACAAACTGTGGTATCAGGTTGGGGTTATCAAAAGCAGCTGGAGGATCTGGATCAGGGTTTGATCTAGTATAGCGTGTTTTTCTCCTTGGAGCCAGCTTCTGAAGTTGTTTTTCGATATTTTCTAGGAGTGTTTCTAGGAAGTGCAGGGAACTAATTACAATATGGATAACTATTAGTAACTTAAAACTAACATGAAGATTGATTGAAGCAGGATTTATTTACTCCTGTTGATGTAAAACAAGAACAGTTTCAAATGCTACCTGGCTGGCATTCAGGCTTCATCTGTAGTTTTAAGAGACAAATAGCAATTGGATGAAATGATTTATGGTCTGAACAAAACTTATCTCACCTTGTTCGTGAAACTTTGTAAAATTAACTGAGGTAGTTCCCTAGTTGAGTCGCCATTATGTTATCACTCAGGTTTTCCTTAAAGTTCTGTGGAAAAAGGATACGGCCGAGGTAACCAAAGACCACTTTGGGCTGCAAGTTCTAGCCTACTTGCAGTCAGAGAGGGCTCTCTCTTTTAAATTTAGCTTTATTGAAAAATGATATTAGGCTAGTTATTGAGTTCAAGGAGTTTTTGCTTGTGTTTGGTGGGAAGGAGGAGGTTTTCAAGTAGAGAGGCAAGGTTTAATATGGTAAGTTATAAACCATTGGGCATGGAGTCATGGGTTTAGAATGTCGGTGCATTTAGTGGTTGCAAGATGAGTGAAGAGCATGGTGGCTGATCATGAAACAATACTCAAATCTAAATAGAGATGGGATGGAGGCTAAGGACTGAGAGGCAGTAAAGTGTCTTTCAATCAAGTTAGCAGAAGGGAAAGTAATGAGTTTATCTAGGACCGACATTAAATGTTTATGTTAAATGTTAAATTTTACAGATATTTACACCTACACATCTCCCCTATATTGGATGTACATTTCCTCTTGGCATATATACATAAACAAACAAACTATTGTTCATGTATTCTATACTAGAGTATTTCGATATATGTTTTCCCAAGGAAAAGTATTAACTTTCATTATGTGAAATATTGAATATTACATATTGTAAATGGTGTTGTGAGAGCATTGCGAAAAAATGGTGGCTCTACCACATACTTAAAAAGTTTGAGAAGGAATGTACAAATCTATAGATGATATGCTTACGGTATAGATAACAAAAAATATATAATATCTATGATCAATACAAAAAAGAAACATAAGATCATTATCAAGGTCCAAAGACAATGTGCAAAAGAAAGGGAATTTCTACCCTACTGTATAAATGGCTTGAGAACATTATGGGAATTTTGAGGTCTAAAATGGCCCCCCTAAGGAAATTATAAAATAATAGTGGAAACGATAAAATAAGATTAGATTACATCATCAAATTTTAGAGGGAAAAAAAAGAGAAAACTACTTTTTCAACTTGTATTTTGAACTTATTTCCCTATGGATTTACTAAAATTTCGAGCATAAACACTCATTGGATGCATAGTTTGATTCCTCATCAAAGGAGTACCCATGTTGCATACTTTTGATGGACTGTGCTACATGAAAAATGAGAAATACATTAAAAACGTGATTTCAATCATGTTTTTTCATGTATTTCACATTTTCCATGTAGCAAGACCTATCTAAAGTATGCAACATGGGTACTCCATGGATGAAAAATTAAATTTTCCATCCAAAAATTACTCCCGCTCGAAATTTGAGTAAAACCATAGGGAGATAAGTTGACAATACGAGTTGTAAAAGTAATATTAATAAGTTGATTTTGTTTGCTTCGTAGTCAAACTCATATATTTATTTTGGATTGTTTAGTAGTTCACTTATATCATAATCACACTAGTCTAATGAGCTTAATCATAAAATTTATAAACAAAATTAAACCACACTTTTATCAACATATTCTTTATGAGTTTAACCATAAAATTTTAAATCAATTCAAACCACAACATCAACAAAGAAATCATTGAAACAGGGAATTGATACTTATCTCCATAACTATTTTTTTCTTATTCTAACTCACAAGCACTAAGTGTTTGCCTAGTAAAATAAAATACGTAATGTTTCATAGCTCCATGCTATCTTCAACCGATTTCATCTTTAAATCCAACTCTCTAAGTGGTTTATCAGCCGAAGAAAACACTCAATAGTAGTTACAATGCTCCATGTAGTCTTCTTGTATAGATTCATTTTCAAGTACAATTAACTAACTAGTTTCACCACCAAGGGAAGCACTCTGTAGTAGAGATTTTTCTCCATCTACTATTTCGTACAGTTCCATCTTGGATATACTACTCCAATGCAGTATTTTCATAAAACTCCATCCTCAAATCAAACTCATTAATTAGTTTCACCACCAAGGGAAGCACTGAATTGTGGATATACTACTCCATGTATTCATTTCATACAACTCCAAATAAGCCCCCCCGCCTCTCACTCGCCTCAGATTGAGCATGGGTATATAATCTACCATCAAGGTAAGAATTTTTCCATGGTAATATCATCACACCTCCATTATCATTCAACATCTAGGTAAATATCAACACACCTCCAATATCATTTTCCACAAAGGTATATCCCCTCCATCTTTCTCACATCCCAATGAGCTTGGGCATATCATTTGCCACTAAGGTAGTCATATGTTGACAAACAACCATAAGCTACTCATCTTTATGGGCTTAGGAAACCCTCTTTTTGGAAATTTACCTAGCCAAAGGCTTTCCTAAATAGGCCCTCATCAGTCACTCATGCTTCTGAGCCCAGGCAGCCCCCTATCTGGGAAATCTACCTATCTAAGGCATTTCCTACATCAGTTGATCATTAGAGTCTTATAGCCAAGTACTAGTATAGCATGCTATAATGACATGTGCATGGAGTTTTATGCCCAAGTAATGGTTTAGTATGCTCCATAACACTACTTGTGGAGTCTTATTGTCAAGATATTGGTTATGAATTTCTCCCATGAGCTAAATGAAGAGTCGTAGGATGAAATGCCATCGCGTGAGTCTTGTTCCTAAACTCCAAGCTCCATTATTCCACATGTGTCACAATATTTAGTTTTCCATGACATATACTAAAGAATTTCAAACCATAAATTTCAATTTCCCAACTTTTCCTCACTTCGAAACTTGATCACATAAGCATGATATCTATAGTCATGTTGTTGTACTCTTTTTCTAGTGGCATTATTCTATCATGGTGGCATTAATGAAGATTTGTAAGATGCAATGTCATCACGCTGGTATTCTTCCTAAACTCTAGGCTCCATTATTCCACACATGTCACAATATTTAGTTTTCCATGAGATATAATAAAACATTTCAAAAGATAAATTCATTTTCCCAACTTTGCTTCACTTAGAAGACTGATCTCATAAGCATAACATCTATAGTCATGCTATATGACTCTCTTTATATTTGCATAAAACACACATTTTCCCCCTCTCTATATAAAATTTATTACTACAATAAACATACACTTGTCTATCTTTATATATATATATATATATATATATATATATATATATATATACATATATATATATAGACATACATACATACATACACACACACACACAATTTCCTTATATCATATACACAATTTGTAATAATTCCATATAGCCTGAAGTAACGTTGGAATTATTATACTTATAATAATTCTATCACTCCAACTATATTTAAATAAATTGAAATGACATCATCATCCACTATACATGTGCATAACATTCATTTGAAGTATTTCCTAATGTAATCAAACATTTATTTCTGTAGACCAATGAGTATGAAATGAGAAATACATATCACTAAATTCATGAGCAATTTAGTTCTTGATTTCATTTAGCATGCTTTATGAAATATTGTAATATTTTTATTTTGAATGCTTCTTACCATAAACATACCATTTATTAGTATCAATGCAAAGAATACATTATTTCGAAAAAATAATTTTCAAATTGAATAGAAGGAAAGTGAGGAGGGCGCACAGATGGAGGTGGGTAAAGGAGAAGGCGAGCGCCCCCAGCCAGAAAACAGCAATGATTGGGGCTGCCCGATAGTGGAGGAACCTACCATGGAGGAGTTCATCAACCAGTTCACCAATGTCAGGTGGCATTTCTCTTAAGCCTTGGTTAAACTTCTTTTTTTCCATACAGGTACCCTCTGGAGGTTGTTTAGCAAGTTTAAAACTATTTCTTTTTAGCTTTTCCCAGATCACTAGGGAAAATGTTCAAAGATGATCTCTTTTTGTAATGCTTAAACTTTCAAACTGGTTTCCCCTCTGTTGGGGTAGTCTTAGAACCTATTAAACGACAAGCTAAGATAGGTTGTTTCTTGGAATAGCTAGCAACACTCTGTAAATAGATTTTTTTCCTTTTTTAATAGATTAATCTTACTTAGCAAAAAAAAAAAATTGTGCAACATAAAAGGTTACATCCTTTAGCCTACGTATTAAATTCTGTTGCATCTATTAATGCAGGCATTAAGAATTTAATAGTTTATATGAAATAATTTACACCATTATTTTTAATTCTGAACGACTTTTTGAAAGTATCAATTATGGTTTGAAATTTAAGTTAAATTGGAAGTCATTTGGGTTCAAAGATCATATTCAAATTAAATCATACCCATTTAACCTAATATCACATTGAACATATTTCGTTCAAAGCTAATTCAATGATTTGATAAATATAAATATGTAAAAATTAAAAATTAGTTAACATAGATTTATTTCAAGTAAACATTTAACATGAGCCTAAAATGATTAGTGTAATTCTTTTTAAAGTGCAAAATATTCCTAAAATGATTAGTGTAATTTTTTTTAGAGTGCAAAATATTTTTCATCGTTTAAATTGTATTTCTGAATTTTAAATAAAAAATATATAAAAGTATATTATAGTTATTTTTCTATTTAGAATATAATTTTTAATTTTAATTTTAATTTTATTTTAAAAAGAAATTGATCCACAGAAAAACTTACATATCCCTTCATACTAAGTTATAAAACAAGTCTCTAAACTCAACAAGTCCTTGTAATATACGTCAAATGTCTTTAATTGGAAATATTTCAATAACCTATAAGCACTTTGCACTTGATATGGCATAGCAAAGAATAACTACTAATTACATTTGGGAATGGCACAAGGCTACTCAAGCAGTAGTTCTATATGGATAAAGTACCAACATGCCTATTTACACCAAACCCCAGTACCTTCAATTTATTCCATAAAATCTAAAATAATAAGAATTACAGATAGTGCAACAGAAGCCAAATGAGAAATCTAGTTTTATCCTTTACCTAAGGTCAATAGCTATATTGTTATCAACCCAATATCTAAACATATTTGCCAAAAGAAAATGAAAAAAAAAAATAATGGAAAAAGAAGAAGTTACTTTCTTAACCTTGTCTCGCTCTCACAGCAGCTTTGGTTGGATTTGGAGGAATTTCAACAAAACCAGATTAGTTCAAAGGCTTGACATGGTATCCATCACATGCAACATTGAAACAAACAGGGTATGTTCGAAGCACTTGAAAAGGTTTTCAATGGACATGCAAATTCAAATTCAAACGAAGTCAATTTTATACGAATATACTCAAATCACAAATTTCAGACCAGTAAATTTTATAACAATATATTGAAAAATCGAATGGGGAAATTTAAATGTTCCCAATATCTTTAATTTTATTTATATAGGGAGTGTTTTTCACACTGTAGAGGGAGGGACACACACACGCACATAGATTATATGTGTGTCGCTATGTTGTTCTAGAGAGACTTTATATTATATATATATATATATATATATATATATATATATATATATATATATATATATATATATATGATCTATCTTAATCTTAGATCTATCAAGTGTGAAGAGATCAAATGTCTAGAAGTGTAAACCTATTTCTATTAGTGCAAAACTTGAGGAAATGTTTGCAATTCTCTCTTGGCTTGATAAATCTAGGGTTATGATTGAACTAGGTTTCGTTATATAAGTGTGCTATTATAGTTTTAAATCTAATGATTTAATTTGAACATCTCCCTACACTCAATTATAAAACACCTCTTAAAACAACAATTTTTGGACAATTAATTAAAACAAAGATCTTCTTTAAAAAAAATTAATTCTAAAGTAGTTAAAATATGCATCTAATTTTAGTGATTAACTTTGTATCTCCCCCTCTTTCTCTCCCATATCTCTTTATCTCCCTCTCCCTGTCTCTCCACACACACACACACACATATCCTTCCATCTCTCCTTTGTCTCTCTTTCTTACTCCCCCAAACACACATTCTCTCTCTCTTTCTCTCCATATCTATCTCTCTCACCCACCAAACATACAAACTCTCTCCTTCCTCCCTCTTCCTCTCCCTCCTTTCCTCCCTCTTCTTCTCCCTCTCTCTCTTCTCCTTCCCGCTCTCTCTCTCTTTTCCCCTTGTCTGGCTCTCTCTCCTTGGCTCTCTCTTCCGTCCCAGTCTAGTGTGTCCCTTACTCGCTCTCCATCTCTCCCTTATAACTCCCTCTCTCTATATACCTTTTTCTCTCTGTATTTCTTCTATGCTCCCTCTCTTTCTCTCTCTCCCTCCCTCTCTCCTTCTCTCTCTCAAGTCCTCTATCTCATCCTTCCTCTCACTCCCTTTCTCTACCACCTCCCTCTATCTCTCCCCCTATATATCTCTATCTCCCTAAGGATTTCACTATCTTCCTCCCTATCTCTTTCTCTCTCTCCCTCTCTCTCTTCCCCTTCTTTCCCTCTCTCTCTCCTCTGTTCTCTCTCTCTCTCTCTCTCTCTTCACTCTTACCCTCTCTCCCTCACTCTGTCTCCATCTCCCTTGTCACTCCCTCACTCTCGAGACTTGGTATATCTTGGGTTAATATGGATCTAGGTTGGTTTCCTTAATTCTTATGATTTTTTAAATCTTTACAAAATGATATGTATTATTATATAGGTCATTTGATATTTCTTAGATCATTGAATTTATATAAGTATGATAATTTAATTTTAAATCTAACGATTTAACATGAACATCTCTCTACACTAAATTATATAAAACCTCTTAACACAACCAATTTTAAACTAAGAATTAAAACTAAACCATTAAAAAAACATCTAGAGTAATTAAATTAGGCATCTTAACTCTAATCTTACACCTTAATCTTAAGTAAAATATTAAACTATACACATATATAACATATTTACCATAAGTTACTTCCCATCATAATTTAAGCAAGTATTTGCATAAAAAATGGATAGAAATAAGATGTAATTTATCCACATGAGATCTCGATTTATTAGCTCATTCCTAAGCAATACTACACAATTCAATTTTCATGTTGACCACCATTAATTTACCAGTGTAGGCTATAATTTTTTATGCAATTTTTAACATCGCATAGTTTCTAACTTGAATGGTTGGGACTAAGCGTGAGCACTTGTTTTATTTTATATGGTAAAATGAATCCTAATTTATAGCTACTATTTATTTGGTATATATTTTAATGTGATATGTATATTATGATTTTCTTTTATCTAAAAAGTTGTTGATAATTTTATTTACAAAAACAAAATTTCAATATAACAAGTTGAATTTTATTATTTTTATTACTTTTAACATTTTATTATTAGCTAAGCCAAGATGTAAATGCTAAATGTTCAAAAACATTTATGTCTAAGAATTTCCCCTTACACTTTACATTATGTTTTAATTGTTTGTTTGAGCCGACATTAAATGTTTATGTTAAATGTTAAATTTTACAGATATACATTTCCTCTCGGCATATATATATAAAAAAACAAACTATTGTTCATGTATTCTATGCTAGAGTATTTCTATATATGTTTTCCCAAGGAAAAATCTTAACTTTCATTATGTGAAATATTGAATATTACATATTGTAAATGGTGTTGTGAGAGCATTGCCAAAAAATGGTGGCTCTACCACATACTTAAAAAGTTTGAGAAGGAGACAGAGTGAGGGAGAGAGGGTAAGAGTGAAGAGAGAGAGAGAGAGAGAGAGAACAGAGGAGAGAGAGAGGGGAAGAAGGGGAAGAGAGAGAGGGAGAGAGAGAGAGAGAGAGGGAGGGAGATAGTGAA
>Ga0115844_100305_pt1 | contig 13427 bp, 10 predicted proteins | sample InSIn1gowninarea_FD_83858 | JGI IMG/M metagenome (GOLD analysis project Ga0115844, IMG submission 83858) | reverse complement strand
TAAAAATACACTAAACGTAACTTTGAAAAACCAGAGCAACGCAACAAACAATGCTACGATAGAACATACCACCCATACCTTTTGGTAAAAACTCAATTCGTGCTGTCTATTCTTGTAACTTTCTTCTTCCATAATATTTTTTACTTATATAATTTTTCCAGATTATGGAATGATGAATTGATATCTAAGTATAAAAATAGATAATAAAAAATATGTAGATTAAACTAATTGCAGCAACAGATTCGTTTTATGATTTAGCTTATTCAGCCAAAGTTTCTTGATAAAAAACTCCTTGCTTTTATATAAACCTCGCTCTTACTTTTTTAGTCTCAATATCAATTCAACCTTAGGAAACGACCTTGGATTAAATATCCCACAACCTATAAAGGCGATCGATCATCGTAGCAGCAGAACAGCTAAGCTTTAAAAACAAATTGTACATTTTATGCGGCATAAAGTATAAATTATTATTTTCATTTGCGGGCAAGACTTTTGATTCACCAACACTATTCTTTCATTTTAAAGTTTGATAATATGCCACAGGAAAATGATGATAACATAGAAAAAATACGCATATCAGATACAAAAGCTTATGAAGCGCAGGATGATTCAGGACATTTAAAAGGAAGCCACCAGGCAGGAAGCAGTCACGAAAACATGAGAAAAGAACGTGAAGAGGAAGTAAACGACAACTCCTCTCTCAACAAGTTAGATGACCGCGAAACTGTAGGCGGAAACGAAACCGTATAAATCATATAATAAAGAGGAGCTTATTGTAAGGCTCCTCTTTATTGTGTCTACTGTTGCCTCTTCACATCAAAATAGTAACTCTTATTTCATAAATCGATAAGCATGTAATTCACACTACAATTTCACTCAATAGTTATCCCCCTGTTTACAGAGTTATATTTTACTTTCACCCAAATTTTATGAAATTTCGATTTTGATTGAGATAATTTAATAGTGGCTTTTTGGTCTTGTATAGGCACTTCTGCAATTAGTTTATAATCATCCGTTTTACCTTCTTTAAAATTATTGGTTGAACTAACCTATATTTTTACTTTGCCTTCCCTATAAAGATCGGGTGCGTTTCTCCTGACACAAGTAGTTGCCGAATCAACTACAGTCTCATCTATTGTATGCATAAAATTGCGGTTGCGAGCATGCGGGTACCTGTTTCTAGGCTGCAACTTTATGGCACCGAGAATAAGATAAAAAAGACATTTTAAGGTTGTGTCCATAATATTTCGAAGAAGAACAGTAATCATTTCCAAAAAAACAGTAACTGTTGACAAGCTAAATTATTGACCCAAAGATGAACGTAATGCGACGCAACGATGATGCTATAAAAAAAAATGCAGGTAGCCAAAAATAAAATTTAAACAAACCTGGTGTCTGCATTCTTAGTTATGCTTTGTCATTACGCAATCATTCCATTAATCTTTTTCAACTTTTCCGGGATACTTTTTTAAGCCTTTTGCATCAAACCAAAGTATCTGGTTCATTACATCGTCCTCTCCCCCATCGACTTCTTTAAACACAGCATTTGCAGATAATTTTGCATACATAAGTGCTTTACCTTTTAACTGTCCAAACGGCTTGTTCTTTTCGTTCAGGGAAATATTGGCGGGAAGCGTAGTATAAGTATAAATAGATTTTTTGTTGCTAAAACAATCAAACATGGGTAAAGCTGTTCCATCAATTATGTTCATAGGCGGAATACCTAGGATTTGCTCAATAGTTCGAACCATCGAAGTTTGATTATAATTTGTGCGGATAGTCTTGTTTAAACTTGAATAAGGGCTTATTACCTGGCAGGTTGTTCTGTAAGAAGAAATATGATCCCAGCCGCTTTGTGAATCATCCTCGGTAACAAACACTACTGTTGAGTCCCAAAAACGACTTTTGGTGATAGTTTCAATAATACGACCAAGCGCAAGATCATTGTCGGCAACCATTGCCCGAGGTGTAGGAAAGTTTGGCGACGTACCAGCCGTGTGATCATCGGGCATGGATAATACTAAAAGATCCGGTAATTGATTTCCTGCCTGCGCTTCCCACTTTTTCCATTCATCAATAAATATATCTGCTCTTAACTGGTCAGTAAATACTAAATTATCACAATCAGGATAGGTGGGAGAAATTACCGGACGTATGCGTGCAATAGTGCTGGTATTATTAAGGGGCAAGGCTTCTTTACTTAACCATTTATTATATATATCGAACCAGTTAAGTTTGGTATCATATTGGGTTGTACAGGCTTCACCAAAAATGCGCACGGTTTTACCGTGATCAAGAGCATTATTCCAGATAAAGCCATTTTTATTATATACTAAAGCGTCGGTTTGTCTGTGTGGGTAGCTTCTAAACCAGGCTCGTACGTTTTTTTCAATATAATCGGATACCATTGCAGCATCAGTCCATTGATGACCTTCTGCTGAGGACTTGCCGGAAGCATAATAATTGTCGAGCAAGACAAAATCTTTAGCCAGCTTGTGTTGATTTGGCGTAATGTTATTGCCGTAAATACAAAGATCCTGGCTACCTCTGCCCTCTTTTATATCACCGAAAACCTGGTCGTAAGTTTTGTTTTCTTTAATAATATACACTACGTGTTTAAAAACCGATGGCTCTCCTATTCGCTCAGGCAGCGGCTTCGGCAAAACACCCTTTCTAGCTGACTGGTTAGTGATATTTATTCGAAAAGCCAGGTTTAGTTTTTTTACCTTTTCGGTATAGGCAGTTAATTGGGCAAACGATGGAACCGGTATAATGCTTAGAGAAGCTATTTGCTTATGAATTGTGAATGCATTTGCATTTTTACCGTCTGCCTGTTTAAAACCCACTGCCTCAGATAGTACCCGGGCACCTTGCCCTTCAAGATTGGTAACGTATAATTTTCCTTTTAACAACGCTAATCCTGAAGGATAAGCTTCTGTAGGTATGTAACCTGCCACTTTACTTTGACTAACTAGTTTACCCGCTGTTACGACACCTAATTTTACTACAGCCACAGCATTATCAAAACCGTTAGATACGTATAAAGTGCTTCCGCTTGAATCGATAGTTAAAGCATTAGGACTACTGCCGTAGTATGCATATCCTTTTGAAAATAATCCTACCTGTATCGAATCTATAACCTTTTCCCCGGCTACATCTACTAGATTTATGTAATCACTATTTCCGTTTGTAATATAAAGGTATTTATTGTCGGGGCTTCCGATAATTGCATTTGGATGAAGACCTAGTTGTATTTCGTTTAGCCTGGTTCCGGTATGTACATCAAATACAGCTAAACTACCGGCAGCGGTAGCGCCAGTTACAGGATTGGTGTACGCACTTCCCCAGGGAGTACCGGCATTTTCACGAGCCATATCAGTAACCAAAGGACCTGCCCAATTGGTTACATATGCTTTGTTGCCAATAATTTTTATTCCATACGGAGCTACTCCGGTGAAGCTCGTCCACACAATCTGCCGGTCTGTAAACCTGACTTTAACTAATTGATTATTACCATTTAAAACAATGTACAGATAAGGCAGCCCTTGTTCAAACTGTACTGCAACATCATTAGGTAATGAGCCCGACGCCTGTCCTATAGCAGGTATTTTTATAGAAGTAACATTCGCTATATTCGTTCCATTATATGTTGCTATCATAACATTGCTGTTATCACTTTCGCTACCGGAAGCACCCCAAACAATATAAGTGCTGTCACCATAAGCAAAAGTCTCAATGCCTGAATAAGTGCTTCTAAAAGTCAAATAAGTCTTGCTTTTTTCAAACGCCCAGCGCTCCTTAATGGTGTTGCTGGCAACATCAAGAAGTGCTATTCCATATCGGTCTTCAACTGCCAGAACTTTGTTGCCTGGCATAACCGATACATCAAGCGTATGATTTTCTAATTCAGAATTACCATACCTGACCACTTTACCCGCTGATGAAATCATCCTGTTAAATGGCATGATGGTGTAAGGCGTTACTGCACTAAGCGTACTATCATCATAAGAAGCCTTATAAGATTTTTTAGGCTGGCTGTACACTGTAATAGAAAATAGAAAGAACAATACCGGGAGATTCAATAAACGCATACACAAGTTGTTATTGTAAACAGATATTTTGCGAAGATAGAAGCATGCATATTACATCTTTTAAAAGTTTTTCTATCTCAACTTTTACAAATAACAATAAGTTGTTGACGAGTTACATTTCAAGTTTTACTTTGTTATGCAATTAAGACAAAACCAGTCTAAGACTGCTACAAACAGAATTATAAAAGATCAATTTTCATCAAACAGCCTCTTTTTATTTAATATTATTAGAAGTTGTAGTTTTATACATCATATAAGCCTGATAAAAGTTCATCGTAGGTTCCAGTAAGCTTACATCTCTTGGCACCCTTAAGTTGATGATAACATAGAAAATGTTAACACGGACATTACTTTAATCAATCTGTTTCAAAGAATTTCTAATATAGTCTCTAATTAAATTTAGCTTTAAAATATTTTAGACAACCTCTCAATTAGTGGTAAACATAACAACTAACTTTTTCCCCTTTTACTGATTTCAGTATAATAGTTCTTAGCTGCCTTCGTTATTAGTTTTATCCCTTCTGTCAGTTCTCCAACTACGCCCTCCACAGCGGTTCTTCAATTCAGCCCTAAATTTTTCCCTTTCTTCGGCAGTCATATTACCTAGTTTTTCCTGCATTTTATTTCTCCATTCATTTTGCCTTCCGTTACGCCAGCCTCCTCTTCCACCAAAGCCTGCAAATAAAATTTTACTTAGTACAAGTATGCCCATTGCCTGTTTAAACGTAATAGCTTTTACGCCTGTTACATCAGGTAAGATTGCGTTCCAAAGGGCCATTACAATTGCGCTAAATACAATTAGGGCGATAATAAAAAATACTATAAACATCATACCTTTCTTTAACCAAAACTTTTTCATTGTTCTTTTTTTTATTACGCTTTAATAATTTAAAAATTCATCTTTCAACACCTGCAGTCTTTCTCTTAAATGCAACACCGCGTACCGTTTTCGGGTAATCAGCGTTGCTACACTCACGCCTGTTTCAACAGCAATTTCTTTAAACGGAATACCCTCAATTTCATTTTTCACAAATGCATCTCTTTGCTCAGCCGGCAGTTCATTAAGTGCAAGCTGTAGTTCTTCCCAAAATAAGTTGCGCAAATACTCCGTTTCAGGGTTGCCATCGGTTGCAAGCAATACTTCTTTCCAGTCAAAACTTTCATCATCTGCTTCATAAGAGCCAAAAACATCATCTGCAAGTGGCATCGTTTGTTTTCTGTATTTATCTGTTATTTTATTTCTTGCTACTTTAAACAACCAGCTTCCAGCCTGTTCTATTGGTTCGGTGCTTGCTGCAAACTGGTAAAAAACATCCTGCAAAATGTCTTCCGCGTCTTCGTTTCCCGAAATTCGTTGTTTAATAAAACCTAGCAGCCGTTTGCTGTATTCTTTTATTGTTTGTGTAATAGTATTGTTGCTGCCCGCTGCCATTGGTGTTGCTATGTTCATTACATCATCCTTAATATATAACGAGACGAATGACATCTTCATTTGTTTTAAAAATGTAGAAAAAGCTGAAAAACTTAAAATAGTAGTTGCTTTAACCTGTTAGCGACAGTTCAATTTTAAAAATAAAAAGAAGCAAAAGCAATTAGTGGGGAACGAACAATTGTACTTTCTTCAATATCGTTGTGTCACTCACTTATACTTGTAAATTTTTATTCGGCTTTTTTTAGCTCTTATTCGTTTATCAGCTGCTAAAAATATGTGTTTTGTAAAGTCATGAATCTACTAACTTAAGGTTATACAATATAACCCCTTAAAAGCAAAAACCGCAATGGCTATCATTGCGGTTTGCATAATAAAACGCCTGCTTTACACTTCACGTCTTATAAATTAGTGAATTGCTGAATATTGAATAAAAAGTACAAGAGTGCGACGCAACGGTTGCTTAATTCGTATTCTTATGCCTGTTACCCAAAAAAATATTTCACTCTTTTATGAAGCATAAAGTATCATTAATCTACTCTAACCTGTTGCGCAGGCCTATTGGTTTCAGGGTTTTTAGGCAGTGTTACCTTTAGCACACCATCTACATAACTAGCGCTTATGTTTTCGGTAATTACCTTACTATTTAATTGAAACGAACGTTCAAAAGAGCTTGGCTGATATTCAAGGTGCGCATATTGGTTTTGGGTGTCTTCAGCGGTTGCAGGAGCTGTATATTTTATTGTAAGTACGTCTGCTGTTACCGAAATAGTAAAGTCGCTTTTGCGAAGCCCTGCTGCATAAAGCGACAGGATAAATGCCGCATCTGTCTCTTCTATGTTTACTGCTTTGCGATTGCCAAAACCGCTCTTGAAAGCATTTCTCCATTGTCCGCTGTTTTCCATAGCATTTCCAAACATGCTGCTGAATTTTCTTCCAAAATGTCCGCACCCGTGGTGGTGACCGTTAAACTGTTGTTGTCTGTCAGATGTTTCGTGTTTATTAAACATAATTGTGTTTTTTGTTTGTTTTTAAATGTTGATTTTTTTCTCTCTTGTACGCCATGCTTTACTAATTAATGGGTACAATGGTGGTACTTTTTTGCGATGCGAAACCCTCAACTGGTTTAATAGGGTTTGAGGTTGTACTGGTATTGCCAAAGTTACCCGGGTTTGCAAAAGCAGTCATTTTGCCCTGTTCGTATTGCAATAGCCTGCTACTTTGTTTACCAATTGAACGGATTGCAAGAGTTACTGCCCCGGCTAACAGGCTAAGACCTAACAATAATTTAAACAAGGTAGTAACTACTAAAGCGGCAACGCCCACAATTACCGTTGCGCCAATAAGGCGAGGCATAATGAAACCAAATTTGTTCTTCATGTTGTTATTTTTTTATTTGTTTGTAATTGCTTTTAAAGAAAGACGTTTGAGATTGACTTATATTTTACTTTGGTTTTTAAATTTTGTTTGCCAATCATCAACGTTAATTCTTTAATTTGTTTACTTACCTAAGAAGACGAGCAGGCTTCACTTATGTTTTAATTTTTAAAATTTTTTGTAACATATATAGCGCTTGCTCATTTACTTGAGTGATTGAGAAATGTTTCGTGGAATGCTGATATGCATAGTCCTGTCTTGTAGACCACCTTAATTTTATCTATTGCATTTAGAAGATTTTCTACTAATCCGGCTTTAACCTGTAAAGCGCCTGGTACAATCGACATTACAAAAGCATAAAAAGAGCTTACATAGGCTTAATCGAGTTTCGTTGGCTGAAAGCCGTCCGGGTTAAGGCATATAACAATAGCAAAATCCATTAAAATAGTGGCACTATTTTTTACCTGACTTAGCTATAATAAAAAAGAACAATTATGAACTCACAAACAAAAATGATTATAGGCGCCATAGCAGGTGCTACTTTAGGCCTTCTTATATTAGGATTGTACACTACTGACGAGGGCAGGAAGACAAGAAGAGACCTAAATAAAAAAAGAAGAAAGGTGCGAAATAAGACGCTACAGCAAATAGGCGAGCTTAAAGTAGGTGCTAAAAGGCGATACGAAACAGTAAAAGAGGCAGCTACCGATATAATAGAGGAAGGAAAGGAAAAAATATCGGGTATTACAAATATTGCAAAATAAGTGTTGAAACAACTGGAAGCCCTGTCAGTTTTGTGTAACTTGACAGGGCTTCTTGTTTTATTGATTCCGGACCTTCAATCATCCATGACGACAACCAATTGCAAAAACATGAACGGTAATGCGTGCCACTACTATGAAAGATAAATATTTAAACAACAACCGAAATTGTTGCAAAGAGATTTCTTTATTCTATTTGCTGCTTGTATCACTGTCCGTTTTTTTTGTTTCATGTGCCGGACGAAAACCTATTCTAAATAACGAAACTTCATCCGGATTAACCCTTACTAACAAGCAAGATAGCTTTGAGCGAAAAGAGACACCTGTAATCCCGGGCGACTTTGCCGATCCTTCCATTATTAGAAAGGGCAATGTGTATTATGCTACGGGCACTTCATCAGAGTGGGCACCCCATTTTCCGTTGTTTAAGTCTACCGATCTGTTGCATTGGCAGTCCATTGGCTATGTGTTTTCAAAAACGCCTTCTTGGGCAAGCGCTTCTTTTTGGGCTCCGGAACTTTTTTATTGGAAGGGAACCTATTTGGTGTATTATGTAGCCCGCAAAAAAAAGGATCGCATTTCCTGTATTGGTGTGGCTACCTCCAAAGATCCGTCTAAAGGCTTTACGGAACAGGGTATTTTATTGGAGTTTGGAAAAGAAGCTATTGATCCATTTGTATTGGAGGATAATGGTGAGTTGTACATCACTTTTAAAGCATATGGTTTAGATCAGCGACCTATAGAACTTTTGGGCTGCAAACTGTCGAACGATGGGTTAAAAGTTGAAGGAGAACCATTTACCCTGCTTCGTGATGACGGCAAAAGGGGACTTGAAGGACAATGCCTGGTAAAGAGAGACGGTCAATATTATTTGTTTTATTCGGTAGGTGATTGCTGCGGAGCAGGCTGCAATTATGAAGTGGAAGTAGCAAGGTCTACAGAGTTGAAAGGGCCTTATACAAAATTTGCAAACAACCCTGTGCTTACCCAAACAAAATATTGGAAATGTACAGGTCATGGTACAATTGTCACATCCCGGGAAGGAAAAGATTTTTACCTGTACCATGCCTACAGCAAAACTGACGATGTATATACTGGCAGACAAGGCATGTTGGACCAGGTGGTTTGGGATAACCAAACCGGCTGGCCTAGCATGCGTCCATGGGGAGAGAATCTAGAAATGAATACAGGTTTTCGCGACGATTTCTCAAAGCCTGTTCTTAATTATGCCTGGCGTTGGGACTTTCGCAATAGTCAAATAAATTGGAAAATCAGGAAAGGTATTTTATCTCTATCTGGCAAACCTGTTAAAAATAATCTAACCGGCACCGCCCTAACCGTTCTTCCGGTCAGCGGCAGTTATGAAATAACCACCGAAGTTGTAAATAATAATGCGTCACTTAAAGGGTTAGTGCTTTATGGTGATGCTGATGAGGCAGTAGGCATCGGTATAAAGGATAATGTTGTTCAGGTGTGGGAAGTAAAGAAGAATACCAGATCAATTTTAAAAGAAGAGGTAATTACAGCAAACAAACACCTGCAGCTAAAAATGAAAGTGGAAAAAGGATCCAGGTGCAGGTTTTATTGGAGGCTGGGTGAAAGAGATTGGAACCAAATGAAATTAGGAGTCGATTACTACAACGGAGATTTCCTTCCACCTTGGGATCGCAGCCCCCGACCGGGTTTAATACAGCAAGGCATAGAAATAGAACCTGCTGATTTTAGCTTTTTTGACATCACCTACAATAAGCTATAGTGCTAATGAATTTTTAAAGCCTTTTTTTTTGTAACCAGCAGTAGTACCTTGATTAAGCATCGTTGTGTCACTTCCCGATAGATCGGGATACTCGTATAACTTTATTCGGCTTTTTCTCAAGCGTAAATTGTCGGAGCCGGAATTTGTAGGATTATTGGGATTAACAGGATGCGCACAGTTTCAAAACCAATGCTTTTATTTGCTCCTGTAATTAAAACCTTTTTCATTTCGTATTTTTTATTTACAGGTAAAGCTCACCCACCCTCTGCTTGTGCTTATAACCAAACTGCGAGTATTTGTAGCCAGATCGAGGAAATTTAAATAATACTGGTAGTTAGGGGCAAATGAATAAAAGTTCTTTTCAGTAGTTATTTGTTTTTATGTAACCAGCAGTTGGTTTTCAATTAAACATCGTTGTGTCACTTGCTTGTACGCCAGTAGTGGTCGCAGCAGGGTAAGCAGCACAGCCGTTGTTGTGTCTCCTGACCAACAACTGTAGCGTTTGTTACCACAGCCATAGTTCTGCTTCAATATTTCCTACGCCCTTGCATCCAATAAGTTAATTAGTAAAGTAGCTACCAATGAGGTAAAGCCACTTGGACAAATCGAACTCGCGTTTGGAGAAGAAAAGAAATACTCAGGTTTTTGATGTAAGTACCCTTTCGAATACTTACAAGTAGTTGCCGAAGATTCTACTATAGAAACTATAATGAGAGATGTCGGTATCTTGCAGAAAAGAGAATTTTATTTATGGAATTCAAAAAAGCTACCTTCAAAATATTAGCTACTATTTTATTTTTTGCAGGTACAAGCGCCTGTGCTCAAACTGTTAGCCGAAACATTCGAACGCAGGAATATAAAGAACTGCAGGCGAACCTTTGTAAGGGTTGGAACACGTGGTATAATAACAGTATTCTCACACATGCTCTTTTGCCCCTGGGTTTTTCAATCAACCTATGTGTAAGCACGAAAGACAATAAAGCATATTTAAAAGAAGCTTTTAAAGCCTCAGAAATACTTAAACGACCAGAGAAAGTATTGTTAGGCCTACGGTCTGATGATGGAAGCTACACGAGCCTACAATTGCAATACATGGGGATCGACTTATCAGTGGAAAGCACCACTGACGGCGAGGACGAATTAATTCTAATTTCACCAGCTAAGCCATCGCAGAATTACCTGGTGGTGGAAGCCGGTATATTATGGAACCTGGACGGTGAAATAGGGATGAGTGGCAATAAGCTCGAGGGCAAATTCTCTAATAGGTCGATTTCCATTGGCTCTACGGCTACACCAGTATCCAATGCTTATACCCATTCAACAGCTCCACGTTTAACGTTTACATTACAAAACGAGATTGGCATATATACAGGTAAAACAAGAGACCTGCCGGCCATTAAGAGCACTATTGCGCGGCATAGGCAACAGCAACAACAAAGAGTTGACAAATGGGGAGACTTGTCAGAGTCGTTTAAAGCCATGCAAACTATTCTTGCATGGAACACTGTGTATGACGCACCTAACCATCGTGCTATAACCCCTGTAAGCAGGCTATGGAATCAGCAATGGGGTGGTTTTGTGATGTTTGAATGGGATACTTATTTCGCCAGCTATATGTTCTCTTTATTTAATAAGGAGCTGGCTTACGCAAATGCTATCGAGATAACCAAGGCTATTACTCCCGCCGGCTTTGTACCGAATTTTCAGTCAACAAGTGGTTACCAGCCTGCGACCGGTAGCGACTTGCTCTTACGCAGCTCATCATGGGACAGGTCAGAACCTCCGGTTGGCGCTAAGACAATTCTCGATATCTATAAGAAATATAAGGAGAAGTGGTTTCTACATGAGGTGTATGATGAATTGCTGACGTGGAACAGGTGGTGGGCCAACAATCGCTCTATCAAAGGCTATCTTTCATGGGGCAGCTATTACAGCAATGATACAGCGCTAACCGAAAGTTCTTTACAGAGTGCAGCCTATGAATCCGGACTTGATAATTCGCCCATGTATGATACTGTTCCATTTAATACCAAAACACACACACTTGAACTGGCAGATGTTGGGTTAATGAGTCTCTATATTGCCGATTGCAATTCGCTGGTTGAAATTTCTGAAATATTGGATAAAAGGGCCGAGGCGAAGGAATTAAAACAAAGAGCCTCATTCTACACAAAACAATTAGGTACTTTATGGGATGAAAAAACAGGCATCTTTCTAAATAAAAGATTGGACACCGGGGCAAAGAGTTACCGTCTCTCTCCAACCAACTTTTACCCAATGCTTGCCAAAGCTTGTACTCCACAGCAGGCTAATCGAATGATTAAAGAACATTATTATAACCCGAACGAGTTTTGGGGAGAATACGTGATGCCATCAATAGCCCGTAATGATTCTGCCTTTAAGGATAACAGTTACTGGCGCGGAAGAATATGGGCACCCATGAATTTCCTGGTTTACCTGGGCATGCAGAATTACAATGTAAAAGATGCAAGAACAGACCTCGTCAATAAATCAAGAAACCTGCTGATCAGAAACTGGAAAGAAAATGGAGGAGTATTTGAAAATTATAATTCCGTAACCGGAAAAGGGAATGATGTTCATAATGCAGATGGTTTTTATCACTGGGGCGCTCTGTTGTCATTTATGGAGTTTATAGAGAAGGGTTACATGAAGTGATATGCTTACCTAAGATTGCAAGGAGTTTTGAAAAGTGACAGAGCAGGATGCAGAAGGTCTCATTTTAACTGAACAGAAATCGCGCGTCTTATTAAACCCGAAGAATGTAGTATTCCTGCGTTTGATACAACCTTAATTCATGCTAATGCTGCGGTAATGTATGCATTTGATATGTAGGATTATTTTTTGGTAGCCAGCATTAGTAGTGCTATCAGGCATCGTTGTGTCACTCACTTGTACTGTAGGTAACGCTATTCACGAAGTAGAACCGTCATTGCGAACCCAGCTTGAGTGCCTTGTGCTATAGCCGCTGGGTGTGGCAATCTCCTTTATGTGCCTAGGTGTACTACCCTTCATAGAGGGTTGTACGGTTAGTAGTTGTGGCGTCGAAGTAAGCAGCATAGCCGTTGTTGTGTCTTTTTCCCAACAACCGGAGCATTGACTACTGCTGCAACCAGCGCTGCTTTAGTTAAGTTGATAACACTTTTCGCCTTTGTTGGTGTTCTTCACCAACAAATATTTAAGCATTGTAGTGAGTTAAGAAAGAAAGGGTCGTATCCACTATAATATAAAAAGAAGCAAAGAAATATTTGTATTTTTCAGGAAATTGACAAAGACCGGCTACGACAGGATTCGAATGAATATTACTACCGGTGATGTTGACTGTTTGAGCTGCTGATAAAATATCTCTGGTTGGATTTGCAGGGTGATTTTTAGGTAACCAGCCTTGGTATTTCATTGCGTCATCCTTGCGTCGCACACTTGGAGCGGTTGGATCTAAGGGAGCGTTTTAATCATCCTTGGCCATTTGATCAGCAAAGTAATTTTGGGTACCAATTTCCCACCAGTCATAAGCGTTATACTCACCAAAGTTTGCATTTAAAGTGAGACCGTAAGTTTCGAGATCCCTTTTTATTGACTCGGCCTGTTCTTCCTTCTCATTTACGAAGTCTTGGGCATTTGTGTATTCCTTCAAATCTTCAATATCTGCCTCAATTCTTTCGTTCAACAACGAACTCGCCACCTCACTTAAATTGTCTAATAAATCACTGCCGGCGTCGGGTGAAAAAGAAAACTTCGAAACAGCTAAACCTATTGTTGATGCAAACTCATCAATATCTGATGCCTCGAATAATATTGGAGAGAATATGTCCGAAGCTTTCCGTCTAACCAGATCAACCACGTTTGGCGCATTAACCTTTTGCAAGAAATTCATGAACAAAGATGATGTATCTCGACAGCATTTGCGTAAGCCAGCTCCTTATTAAATAAAGAGAACATATAGCTGGCGAAATAAGTATCCCATTCAAACATCACAAAACCACCCCATTGCTGAT
>Ga0115844_100301_pt1 | contig 13451 bp, 16 predicted proteins | sample InSIn1gowninarea_FD_83858 | JGI IMG/M metagenome (GOLD analysis project Ga0115844, IMG submission 83858) | reverse complement strand
AGGAATGACTCTTTCTGAGCTAAAATTGGTTGAAAACTTCCAAAGTGATTGCTTCCTTAGTTTTCCCTAGGAAAAATCTAGTTAACTCCGCCAAATTTGGAGTTAGTTTTGGATTTTGAGGAACTGCCAAAATTACCACCAAGTTAAACCAAAATTAATTAACGATTAAACATTATTAACTAGCATTAATCCTCCACTTAGCACTTAATCTGTGTGGTTAGCACTTAATGCTAGCGGTTAAGTAACGTTGGTCACATGTAGACGGTTACCCGGAGGTTAATGCTAGCGGTTAGGCTCCTTGGCAGTTACGGTACTGCTAGTGGTTACGTGGGAGCATTCACATGCTGGAGGTTAGGTAAATGGTTATCTCCCAACCATTTGGTGCTGAAACTGAATTTGTGCCTATTATATGCTAAGAAACAATGTTGTGGTGTAGTGGTGGACCATCGCACTTGTGCAGGAAGGGTCACGAGTTCAACTCCTAGACTTGCCCATAAAATTTTGCCATTATGCGTCGATGCTCATACGCCTTTAGGGAGGGGCCACGTGTCACCTTCTCATTGGTCCACCAAATGCTCCAGACCAATAATGTGCCACCAAGTGTCAAGAAGCAATTGAGCCACCTATGGGAATATTTTAGGAATATTCTTTTTGTTGACTGGGTTGTATGGATGCCAAGTTAGCATCCCAATCACAAAATTTTCCATGTTTGACAAAACAGAAAACATGCTCTAACATTCTCATACAAACTTTGTTTTGAGTGAAACGAGTTGAGTTGGGATCATATCACTGAGATAGACATTATTATTCATGCTTTTATCAATTCCGAGCACTTTGATTTTTGAGCAAATTTTTGCCCCTAATATAGATTCCGATCAAGCCCTTACCCCCATCAAAATTTATACCCAAGGCATATATTAAGATAGCATGCCCCCTATCACCTAGGTCTAACTCCAAACTTTTCCCACAATTTTCCTAGGGTACGCATGCCTTACTAGGTCTTACAACAATATGGTCATTTACAAGCAACAATTTTAACTTCATTGGATATATATTTTTGTTTCTATTGTTCTTTCATATCCTCTCTCCTGATGCTTTCTAATGTCTCATTTTTTTCCAACCTTCCAAGCCACTCACAATCGGTGATATTCACACTCAAAATCATGGGAAAGTTCATGGTCACCGTGATTTTCCTGCATTCCAATGCCAAACGTTTTTCCTTGTCATCGTGTGTAATCCACATAGAACACACTGTCAATCTCGTGGCCCCACCGAAATATTATTGTATCGTCATCATGAGCATGTCTATATGGTTGTCTTTCATTTCCCTGCTCTTGTAAACCCTATAACACTCCATAACCATAAAAATATGCCTACGATGACATCTAGCCTCAACCATCTGCAAGAAACTCTACACATTCTTAATGAATGACCAATGGTTTAACTCTTTTCTACATTTTGGGGCTCATCGACGCACCACACCAATGACCACATAACCTTTTGATTTTAGGACATAACTTGATATGGCGATGGAATTTTCATTCACTCAAGTTAACTCTAGACCTTTTCCATGTTGCGTCCCTTATCTACATTGTAAGTTTCTCCCATGGCTACTACCTCACACCCCTGAAATGCCGATCACATCCAACTCTCGCCTCCCTATATTTATTAGTGACAAATTTGAAGCCAAATGCTTCTTCTGCATGGACTCTAACTTTGTTGCCCCACTTACCTTTCTCTTTGTCACTTCATCCAAAAGAAGCATGAAAAGCATATCAACTACTTCCTTGCAGAAAACATTCCTTTCTTTATGCTTGTTTTCCCTCAGTACTCTGATGAGGATCATAACCCCACCCTAATTTAAGATGTAGAGTACGTTCCAAACATTATATATGGCCAACCTCTTGAACCTCTATAGAGCCACATCAAAACAATATTTTCGTCTTGGTCATACATTTCATTGTTGTAGTCGATGACTTCCTCCAAATTTTTTGTCTTAGCACAAACCATGAATGCGATAACCGAAACCATTTGACACAAGACCATTGTCCTTCATTTTCTTGAATATTTTCTTGGTGTCATCACACTTATTTTCCTTGCAAAACCCTTTGAGAACGATTATGTAGATGAAAACTTTGGGTATGTTTTCTTTCTCCTTCATTTCACTAAATAAATTCATCACCTCTTGCACCAACATGTTCTTAGAGTGGCCATCAAAAACTATTTATATTGACACAAACCACCATCACACTTCTTACAGGTAGTTGCTTTAATTAGAAACATGCCACAATCAAACTTGCTCACCATCACTGGTTTGGAGCAACCTATAGCACAAACTTATTGATGCATTGATCGTTCCACTATGCATCAACCATTCATCACTCTGACAACAACTCCCTCACTTTCCTTGGCTCATTGTACCAACATCAGAGAAAAGATATTGCTTATCATACCACCATTCCTTTCAAATAACATCACTCAAATCAACAAGATCAAATATCTACCACTGAAGCATGTATAATTATGGTGATAGAATTGTAATTGATCAAGAAATATAATCTAAAATCAAGAGACACAATTCTACTCTATTGCTCTGCGGAAATTAATTCATAATTTAGAACAACATTTGTAAACATGCATCAACCAGATACACAAGAACACATATGTATCTAGGAGAAAGCAACTACTCAAAACCCCTTAATACTTGTTTGCATTAATCTATGATACAAAAACTAATTACAATTTCCTTGCTCGCCCTGAGAAACTCCTCAAAGTGAATACTTGTTCTCTCTCTGCTTGCACTCGCAAAAAGCTTCCGAAAAACCGGCTTAAAATGATTTCTAAGTCTGTAGCTCTTGCCATCAAGTCCAGTAACTCAGTGAGTTCCCTATGCCATAAAATCATTGAGAGTAGTCCCATTACTCCAAGGTTCTATGGCCTCCCTAAGATTCACAAGGATGGGGCTCCCCTAAGACCCATTGTCAACACCATTAGCAGTCCTACCTACCTTTTAGCTAAATTCCCTACCTTAAAGCTTAAACCCTTAGTTGGTTGTACAGAGTCCTTCATCAAATACTTTGCTTCCTTTGTTGAAGAGCTCAAGGACATAAAGGTTGACCCTGGGGACATTCTTGTTAGTTTTGACGTAGTCTGCCTTTACATTTGCATCCCTATAAATGAGGCCATAGAAGTGATCAACCGCCTCACGGATCTAGATACTGCTCGGTTAGTTGAGATCTGTCTCACTTCCACCTTTTTCAGTTTTGAGGGCGAGTTCTTTCAGAAAACCTGTGGCGTTGCCATGGGCTCACCCCTTTCCCCTGTCGTTTCTAATCTTTTTATGGAAGATTTTGAATCCAAGGCTCTATCCTCGGCCCGCCTCCTACCTAAACTTTGGAAAATATTTGTGGATGACACTAATATCATCTAGTCGCATGGCCAAGAGGAGTTGGATCTCTTCCTCCATCATCTCAACGGTCAATCTGCAGCCATTAAGTTCACCATGGAACAGGAAGTTGATGGTTTCCTCCCTTTCCTTGATATTCTTATTTCTAAGAATATTGACGGTTACCTCTCCCACTAAGTGTTTCGGAAGAAAACACATACGGAACAATATCTTCATGCCAGTTCCCATCATTTCCTAGCTCAAAATTTGGGCGTTCTCAACACTCTCGCCACTCATGCCCTAAGGATATCTAATGAGAAATCTTTGAGAAAGAAAAATCCCATTTCCTTAACGTCTTTGTTGAGAACGGTTATAACAGATACCTGGGTCAGAAAGCTTTTCCCAAAGCTTCCAAAAAGTCGGTAGTTAAAAAATAACCTAAAGATCAAGTCCCAAGGGTCCATCTACCTTTGGTTCAAGGGACCAATAATAAGATTGCGAGGATTCTTAGGAAACATAATGTTCCCTCGACCTTTAGACCCCTTAACACCATTCGTAAATCCCTCTGATCAGTAAAGGATCGTATCAACTCTAAGGACATGAAGGGGGTGTATATTATTCCTTGTTCCTGTGGGACCCCCTATATTGGTGAGACTGGGCGCTTCATTAATCAAAGAATTAGTGAGCACGCAGTTGATCTTAAACACAGGAGAATCAAGTCTTCTGCACTAGCAGAACATGTAGAGAAGACCAAATGTTATGAAACCAGCTCAAGAAAGGATGAGGATGTGGAAGCATTGTTGTGCACCATTTCTATTATCCAACCAGATTGGATAAACAAAGCAAGGGATGAATGGAAGAATGACGAAGAAGTGTAGGCACTTATTCGAAAGTTACAACAAGATTCCAGTACGTCTGATACATTTAGCTGGAAAAATGATTCTTTATGGTACAAAGATCGATTATACCTCTGTAAGAATTCCCAGCTAAAACAAAAGATTCTTATGGAATTGCACACTTCTCCCTTAGGAGGGCACTCAGGATTTTTAAAAACTTACCACAGGGTTAAGAAGGAATTTTTTTGGGATGGCCTTAAATCAGATATTCAAAAGTTTGTGGCAGAATGTTTGGTTTGCCAACAAAATAAAGTTGAAAAAATTAAGACACCGAGTCTATTACAACCTTTATCCATTACAAGCCAACGTTGGGAGGAGGTTTCAATGGATTTTATCGCAGGTTTACCCAAGTTTGAGGGAAGGAGTGTCATCATCGTGGTAGTTGACAGACTTACCAAGTATGCACACTTTTGTGCATTATCACATCCATTTAAAGCCAATACGGTTTCTACTGCATACATGGAAACAATTCAAAAGCTACATGGAAAGCCAAAGATTATTATAAGTGACAGAGATTCCATTTTCACTAGAAATTTTTGGACAGAGTTATTTTCTTGTCTTGGTACTCAGTTAGCTTATAGCTCATCTTATCATCCTCAATCTGATGGGAAAACTGAGATAGCAAACAAATGTTTGGAAGGATATCTTCGTTTCTTTGTATCTGATAAACAAACACAATGGGTCAAATGGTTGCCTTTGGCTGAATGGTGGTATAACACTTCCTTCCATACAACAACAAAAATGACCCCATTTATGGCACTTTATGGCTATCAGCCACCATCTATCACATCATATTTAAGAGAAAATTCTAAGGTTCAAGCAGTGTAACATCACATCGAACATCAACAACAAGTCCTCCAACTCTTAAAGGATAACCTTATGTTGGCATAGAATAGAATGAAACAACAGGGAGATCGACATCACAGCGAAAGAAGTTTTGATGTAGGTGATTGGGTATTCCTACGGCTACAACCATATAAGCAAATGTCCCTCAAGCAAGCTAAGAAGGATAATAAATTATCACCAAAGTATTATGGTCCATACAAGGTGTTGCAAAAGATTGGTACTGTGGCATACAAATTGGAGCTTCCTGCAGCTTCTCGATTGCACCCAGTTTTCCATGTTTCATGTTTAAAGAAGGTTATAGGTGACAAGCTCCCAGTTCAAACAATATTGCCAAAACTTGACGAGGAAGGAAAAATTATATTGGAACCGGAAGCAGTCACAGAAACAAGAACTCAATAACTACGAAATCGATCAATTTCGAAGTATCTTATCAAGTGGAAGAACTTATCCGCTGAAGATTCCACATGGGAGGATGGGAATTTTATGAAGAAGTATCCAGAACTATTCAAGCGTTGAGGAAAACACTTTTTTGAAGGAGAGGGGCATGTTGGGTCCTATAATACTAGTGATTACCCCATTACTATTGTAGTTATGCCCCTTATTAATATTGTTGTGCCCCTATTGCCCCCATATTGTTATTAATGTGTTGCATAGAATCCCTCTATTGTTATTTTTGTGGATTTATATTATTATTGTTAGGTCGGCTGGGTTATATTGTGACTCCTTAAACTCCTATATATAGAAAGGAGGTTTTTTCATTTGAATCATCGAAGAATTATTCATTCATGTAATGTAAAAGAGGTTGCCCCCTCAAAGAGGCTAAATTCTAAGGTGTTGATCTATCTTTTCTATCTTTTCTTAAGTTGGTTTCATAACAGTGAGGTGCCCTCATCTCTTTATTTGGTTCAAGGAGGGGTGGAGAGACCGTCAAAGATTATGTTAGTGCACATTGTCGACCGATGTCTCAATTGACTAAGGATGGAAAAATCAACATCAATAATGTTGTTTGTTTGACTTTAAGAATGATCATGTTCATTATAGCCATATTGGTCGGCAGTGCATCTCTTCATGTGTCGAATAAGTCAGTTATGTAGTATGCTCTAGAATGTATGGAGCCAACAATATTCAGCTGGAGTGAAGGGGTACTGGTAAACATGAAAGAGCAACTGACTTAGGAAAAAGATGGATGGTTAATTAATTTTGGCTATTGTTTGATTTTGATTTCTTTTGCTTTAGAGAAAATTCTATTACTCAGACCACAACATATTATTACTCAAGCAGATCCGAGTGTCCCATCGATGAGAAGATGGGTGGATCTCATGTCTAGACATGCAAGTCCATCGTCAATGAGTTTCACACATGTATTCTTTAGTTGGATACACATAATACTCATTATGATATAATATTATCCATACACAGTGATGGATTTCCATTGAGACCCACAGGTCGTGCTTCCTAATGGTGAGCGATGGGGTGCCATAGGTAAAACATTTTACACATTTTTTTGTTTTTTTAAGTTTTATAATTTTTTGTGATTTTTAACGTATTCAAGACTAAACTATTGGTTTGTACACATGTAGATATTGGAATCGTTCGACTAGTGGGGTCTCATTGTCTTTATTATGCAGGAGACCCACAATAGGCACCAACAATAATATAGGTTACTACAATAGGACGGGAAGTATTATAGGATCTCAATGTGGTCGAGACCCTTTCATAGGTTGAGAATCACATGGAGGGTCTGACCCATGGCATAGCTGAGACTAGGGTTGACTAGCTCCCTATGGGACTGAAACAACATACTATTGGCATTCTTGGTCGTATTAGTTGGTTATTGTGAAAAATGGCTCATGAAGTGGTGTGCTACCATGAGATCTATGATTAGTCTACGAGGGGGCTTATAGCCATATTTTGACTGCATATATATTTAGTTTGTGTGGCCACAGGTGTCTCAGACACAAATATTGTTCCTCTCAATGTGATGTGATCTATATTGAATTAATTTACATGTGTCACAAATATCTATCTAAAACATGGTTAGACAACGCATCTGTTAATGTTTTTAGATTTTTAGAAATATGTTGATAGTGGATGAAATCAAAATATCTTTCCGTAACGCAAACCCTCATGAACATGTGAAACATAGATAGACTTCTAACTGAATAAAAATTAGTCAATTGTAGTACTACAAGTTGTGAGTTGATTTTGATAACTATACAGTGGATACCATGGGAAATAACATCAGAAAAAAGTTCAATCACTCGCTACTTAGTGATTTTATTCGTAGAGTGACTGATACAAATTCCTTGTAAGCTCACTAACTTGCCATTTGGAGAATATATAGCCCAAGCTAGGGAATAGAGGTTTTGAGTGCTACAACTAGAACCATCAACATAACCAATGTGTGGTTTGAGGGATGCTAACATCGACTTACCAAATGTACATAGGATTAACAAAAACCTAGGAAATTATGAAGGGAACACACTCAATCACACTTATATATAGTATGTACACAGTGCACTACGCAAAAACTCAAGAATAGCATTTCATAAGGTACAACTCATTCCTAGGTTGCACCAAGGGAAATCCATCAAAATAAACTAGCTCATATGCCCCTTTAGCAAGAGAACGTTTGACAATATATGGACCCAGCCAAATTGGCTCGAACTTCCCTGATCCTAATTTATCATACTCTTGATCGTATAATAAAAAAATGTCTCCTTCTGAGAAGATACGAGGCTTGACACTCTTGTAATATTATGCCTTGATATGCCTCTTATGGGTTTCATTAGCCATTGTGGCATCAAAATAGGTTTCATCTAAGCGTGTTAGATGTAAGAGATGTTCCTCTTCTGCAGAAGTGGTAGGGACTAGTTTAATAAAAAGTTTGAGGGATGGAATTTCACATTCAATCGGAAGGATTTCTTCCAGACCATAAACCAATTGGAATTGTTTTAACCGATATGTAGTCCTAAAAGAGGTTCGATACGCCCACACGGTCCATAAAGAGTGAGATCCCAGGCTGATTTATGGACCCTATCATACGTTGAAGCATCATTTTGAGAACTTTATTGATTGCCTCTACTTGCCCTTTTTCTTGAGGGTAGTAGGGAGTGGAGCTTTCATGGGAAAGTCCCAACTTGGAAGTCAGTTTGGACATCATGTGATTGTGAAAATATTTTCCATGATCCATAACTACAGACTACGAAACACCTAACCATGCAATAACACAATTGAAGAAAAATAGAGTAGTTGTTTTGAAAGTATTATTGTATGTAGGCATTGCCTCAGCCCTCTAGGTAAAATAATTAACTGCTACAATGATATAGCCATGCCCCCCGACTAAGTGAAGGTTACATGTCATGAAATCAATGCCCCATTTCACAAAAGGACCAACAACGATAACAAGATGCAAAGGATAGAGTGGAGCACATATATTATGATCATATATCTTGCACGCATGACACTTTTTGACAACGAGTATGTAGTCATGAAATATGGTGGGTAAAAAGTAACTAGCACGTCAGATCTTCTATACAATGGCATATCCAGAGAAATGACCACCACATGCCCCAAAATAACCTTCATTTAAGACTTTCTCAACCTCCTCATGGGTGAGGCACCCTCGAAAACCCATATCCATACCGCAGAGATAAAGAGTGTCATGAATTATAATATAATGTTTGGATTGATATCAAATATGTCATTGGTCAGAGGGAGAGTGTTGTGAAGATAAATCCCTTCTACGGATATAGGAGATATCTCTAGCCCAATGAGTGGGTCTAGAAACAAACCAAACAAACTAATGCAAACTTTCCTAGCTTATGTTTAAAAATGCAGAGAGAGAGAAACGTACCTCAACAAGAAAATAATTCTGTCCAAAAATTTCCAGTGAAAATGGGATCTTTGTCACTTACAATAATCTTTGGGTTTCCATGTAGCTTTTGAATTGTTTCCATAAATGCAGTAGAAACTGTACTGGCTTTAAATGGATGTGATAATGCACAAAAGTGTGCATAATTGGTAAGTCTGTCAACTATCACCATGATGACACTCTTACTCTCAGACTTGGGTAAACCTGTGATAAAATCCATTGAAACCTCCTCCCAATGTTAGCTTGGAATGGATAAAGGTTGTAATAGACCCGGTGTCTTAATTGTTTCAACTTTATTTTGTTGGCAAACCAAACATTCCGCCACAAACTTTTGAATATCTGATTTAAGGCCATCCCAAAAAAATTCCTTCTTAACCCTGTGGTAAGTTTTTAAAAATCTTGAGTGCCCTCCTAAGGGAGAAGTGTGCAATTCCATAAGAATCTTTTGTTTTAGCTGGGAATTCTTACAGAGGTATAAGCGATCTTTGTACCATAACAAATCATTTTTCCAGCTAAATGTATCAGATGTACTGGAATATTGTTGTAACTTTCGAATAAGTGCCCACACTTCTTAGTCATTCTTCCATTCCTCCATTGCTTCATTTATCCAATCTAGTTGGATAATAGAAATGGTGCACAACAACGCTTCCACATCCTCATCCTTTCTTGAGAGTGCATCTGGCACCACATTTTTCTTCCCTTTTTTGTAGATGATTTCAAAGTCATAACCCAACATCTTTGTGACCCACTTTTGTTGCTCTTCAGAGGATAATCTTTGTTCTAAAAATTATTTAAGGCTATCATGATCCTTGAAGTGTCTTCCCATTAGGTAGGGTCGTCATTTCTTAAGTGCATGGAGTATTGCCAACATATCCTTCTCATAAATAGCTTTGCTTAAAAACTTTCCCTTGATTGGACGACTTTCAAAAGCAATGTGTCTTTCATCTTGCATTAGAATAACACCAATTCCATTTCTTGAAGCATCACATTCCACAATAAAAGTTTTGTGAAGTCTGGTGTAGCTAAGATCGGTGCTTGGCACACTGCCTCTTTAAGATGTTCAAAGGCCTTTGTTGCTTCCAGAGTCCATGAAAATGCATCTTTCTTCAATAATGTTGTTAGAGGTGCTGCTATTCTCCCATAATTCTTAACAAACTTGCGATAATACCCTGTCAACCCGAGAAATCCTCGCAGATGCTTTATGGATGTGGGGCTTTTCCATTCCTTAATGGTTATAATTTTGCTAGGGTCTACCTTAACTCCTTCATGAGATACAATATGACCCAAATATTCCACCTTCTGGACTCCAAAGAAACATTTGGATCTTTTTTCATATAATTGTTTCTCCTCCAATAGTTGTAGCACCCTGTCAACATGTTCAACATGATCCTTCTAAGACTTGCTGTAGATTAGTATATCATCAAAAAATGTTGACACAAATTTTCTAAGGAATGGTTTGAAAATTGAATTCTTCAAACCTTGAAATGTTGAAGGTGCATTGGTAAGGCTAAAAGGCATGACCAAAAATTCATAATGACCCTCATGAATTCTAAATGTTGTTTTCAGAATGTCTTCAGCCTTCATTCTGATTTGATGATATCCTGAATGAAGATCCAACTTGGTGAAGTAAATTGATCCATGCAATTCATCTAGTAATTCATCAATGACAGGAATGAGGAACTTATCTTTAATAGTGAGCCTGTTGAGCTCCCTATAATCTAGACACATGCGCCATGATCCATCCTTCTTTTGCACCATTACTACTGGAGCAGAGAAAGAACTTTGACTCGGTTGAATTATACCAGCCTCTAGTATTTCTGCAACCATATGTTCAATTTCACTCTTTTGGACATAGGGATATCTGCACGGCCTGATGTTTGGAGGAACACTTCCCGGAATCAGATGAATAGCATGATCATGATCACACATAGGTGGGAGACCTTTGGGAGTCTCAAATACCTTGGAATGATTGTCTAGGACATTTTGGAGATATGAAGAAATAGATGATTTGGATGTGGAAACATCTAGCGAACATAATTGTGAAATTACACCTCTTTGCTCATTTTTTAGAAGCTTTGTCATACCATTAGAGCTGATTATCTTTCCTGGTTTCCCTACAATACCTCTTAATTCAAATTCCTTTCCTTCCATAAAAATTTGATGAAAATTTCTTGAAAATTAAAAGCTATTGTACCCAAGGATTGTAGCCATTGGACTCCTAGTACAACATCAACACCTCCCATTGGAATGGAAAGAATTTGGATAGTCAATACATATTCTCCCATTGATAGCTTGATATTATGGCACTTTCTAGAGAAATTTATTGTTCCTCCATTTGAAATCATCACTTGACACTCTGGTGCTATATATAGGAAGCAATTCAATTCTTTTTCTACCTTACAATGAATAAAATTATGGATGCTTCCTGAATCAATCAACAGTATTACCTTTTTCTTCTTGATTTGTCCTTCTATCTTGATGGTTTGAGGAGTGGTAATTCCCACCAATGAATTACAAGATATGGTTGGATTTATTTTTTCTTCATCTAGGCTTTGTTCCTGGAGTATATTCTCTTCTTTTGACCTTTCTTGCTGTTTTTCTTCTTCCTCTTCACAGTCTATGTAGAATAATTTCTTCTCAGCACACTTATGACCTTTAATGTATTTGCTATCACAACTGTAACAAAGCCCTTTTTCTCTCTTTTTTTCCAATTGTTGTGGTGTCAACTTTATAGGTTGTGGAAGACTAGGGGCAACAACACTTCTATCTTTATAGTTGTGAGTGGTATGCTTCCTGGCTGCCATAATTTTTCTTTCCATTTTTCTTTCTAATCTGAATGCCTTCTCTAATGAATCAAGTTCCCAAAGGTGAACATCATGATCCTTTAAAGATGCTGTGAACACATCAATCCTATTCTCCTCTGGAATATCTTTTACCCTTCTATTCAATTTTTGGAACTCCTCAATGTGCTCCATTATTGAACCCTTTTGTTTGAGACTTATCAATTGGCTAAAAAAGGTGTTTCTTTTTGTATCCTCATAATGTGCTATCAATTCTTCCGTAAAAATTTCCCAAGTGATAAATTGCTTACGAGAGCAAATCCATTGATACCATACAAACTGATTTGGATCCAAATATAAAGTTTCCATACGTACCTTTTGTGTGTTTTGCACATTATTGAGATCGAAGAATTGCTCCATCTGTAATATCCATGTGGCAGGATCCTTGCCATCAAACTTCCTCATATCGATTTTTGGAATATGGTGAGTCTTCGATCCAACATTAGCATCTATGGAATCATGATTAACATTTTTTTTATTCTCATCATGAGTTTCCTTTAGTACCCTTTCACCCTTAGTGCCCATTTCTTGTAGCAACTTATTCACATTTATCTTCAATTCGTCCATGTCTGTCTTCAAATCTATCTTCAAATCATCCATCTTAGCTTCTACGTCAATCATCTTAGCTTCTACGCCTTTCTTTAAACAGTCCATCTTAGCTTCTACACCTTTCTTTAAACCATCCATCTTAGATTCTGTTCCTTTTTGTGTAAGGGACAGTTGTTGCACTTGGTCTTGTAATTTTGATATATCATGTTGCATTTCTTCCTCTTCTTCATGAGTCATGCTAGAGCTTTCAGGTTCCTTACTAGGTGTTTGAATTTTCTTTCAGGGCATCAGTTACTAATAATAATGCTCTACTATGCCCTTTGAATTCCTTCAAAATAAATTTTCAAACCAAGCTTAAGAAAAAATTTAAGAAAATCTACACACCTTTTTTCACTTTGTAGGAGCTTGATATTGCCTCTGATGTATCTGTGTACCTTCTAATCATCTAGTTCTGAATTTGTGAGCTGTAGTAGCCCTCTGTGTCCTCTTTCAAATGCCATAAGTCTGACCCAAATTGGATTCTCCAAGGAAGAGTTATGAAAAATCTCCCACAGTGACTTGATTATAGACTAGTTCAGTAGAGCGAACTTGTACAACGTGCGACAAGTCACTGTTTTGACCTTTGGATCTGAAAAATGCATACAAGAAACTACAGTCTGTCCTCTTTCTGTACCTTCTTATGGAATTTCAATCCGATCCCCAGAGTGAAAGTTATGAAGATTTTCCCCAGGTCACCTATTTGGAATGTAATTCAGGAGTCTGCAAAAAGACCAACTTCCTCAGATCATAACTCCACAAATATAGAGCAAAAAGATCTGAAATTTGGATCCAAGGTTCAACACACTGTCTTCTCAAATGGGTTTTTTTTGCGTCTTCTGAAACTTCACAGAAAAAAAATTTATAGTGAAAATGCCACGATGACCTGTTTGGAGCAGCGAAACCCTAGAATCCAAAGCTCTGATACCAAATGTTATGAAACCAACTCAAGGAAAGATAGAAAAGATAGATCAACGCCTTAGAATTCATCCTCTTCGAGGGGGAAACCTCCTTTACATTACATA
>Ga0115844_100300_pt1 | contig 13470 bp, 19 predicted proteins | sample InSIn1gowninarea_FD_83858 | JGI IMG/M metagenome (GOLD analysis project Ga0115844, IMG submission 83858) | reverse complement strand
AGGAAACCCAAAATGGAACCTTTGAGAGCTAACATAGACGAGTGTAACAGAGGAACTAAGGATAAACGAAAACCCATCAAAATATCAAAAGCCTTACCTCTAGAGGAAAATGTTAAATACATCAATCTGTTTAAAGAATTCCAGGATGTATTTACCTAGAGTTATGAACACTTAAAATCTTATGAAACCAGCATAATCCAACACAAAATACCTCTAAAAGAATATCATAAACCTTTGAAATAGAAATTTAGGCTAATAAACCCATTTATTATGCCATCTAGTGAGAAATAAGTTAAAATAATGTTTGATGCCCAAATTATAGCCCCCATTAGATGCTCAGATTGGATTTCAAACTTAATTACTACTAGGAAAAGGACTGGTGAAATTAAATTTTGTGTAGATGTCAAAAATTTAAACAAGGTCTCACTAAATGATAACTATCCTCTACCAAAAATGAACTATATCTTGTAGAGGGTAGTAGGCTCATCCAGGATTTCACTATTAGATGGATTCTCTGGGTATAAGCAGATCTTAGTTCAACTAGAGGACCAAGCCAAAACTACATTTACTACTCCTTGGGGTACCTTCATGTATTTGAAGATGCCTTTTGGATTAATGAATGTAGGTGCCACATTTCAAAGAGCTATCGATATAGCTTTTGCCAAGGAGATCCATGACTTCTTGGTAGTATACCAAGTTGACATCACAATGTTCTCTAAATTTGTCAATGAACACCTAGACCACCTGAGAAGAGTATTTATCAAATGTAGAAAATTTTGGATTTCTTTAAATCCCAAAATGACACTCTTTGGTCTGGAAGAGGGAAAACTGTTGGGACATATCATATCTAAATATGGGATTAGAATAGACCCTACTAGAATAGAGGCCATTTTGACCATTACCCATCCTAGAAAGGTTAGAGAGTTACAATCATTTCTAGGCAAGATAAGCTTTCTTAGGAGATTCATTTCAAATCTAGTAGAACTGATTAGAGAATTAAATTACATGCTAAGAAAGGACTCAACACTTAAATGGAGAGTGGAGGCCAAAAAATCAATTGAATCCATCAAGGAAGCCTTAACCAAAACTCCAATCATTATAAGTCATAATTTTAACAAGGATTTTATAATTTTTTATTTTGCTTCAGAACACAACCAAGGATATGAACAACCAATTACATTTTTTAGTAAATCCTTAAGATATGCCACACTCAAATACAATATTATGGAAAAACAAGCATTAGCTTTAGTAAAGGCTATCAAAGACTTTAGAGTATACATTATGTATTCTCACATTATTGCTTATATTCCAAACTCTGTAGTTAAGGACATTTTGTGTCAAAATGGGCCTGAAGGGAAAAGAGGGAAATGGATTTCCACAATATTGGAATATGACATAGAAATAAACCCAACTAAGCTTATCAAAGGAAAAGGTTTAGCCGAACTCATGGCTGAATCGAACTATCATGCCCTTGATATAAACTTCATTAGTGCCCTTGATGATCAGGAAGAGATGGAAACTCCACCGATCAGTGAACATTTTACTGATTCACCCTAGTATGTAGATATTATATTTGTATTACAAAATTTAAAAGTTCCTCCTGGTTTAATAAGAAATAAAGCTATATTTTTAAAGATGAAGTCATTAAAGTATTATATCATAGATAATGCATTGTTTTGGAAAGACAATAGCGATATTCTTTTGAATTGTTTACTGAAAAATGAAGCTGATAAAATCATGCAAGAGTTTCATGTAGGGGATTATGGAGGACACTTGTAGTGGAAGACTACTATTTAAAAAATCTTGAGGGCTGGTTTCTACTGGCCCACTTTGTTTGCAGATGTTAAGAAACATGTGACCTCCTGTCATAAATGCCATATATTTGAGGGAAAGAGAAAACTTTTACCCTTGCCTCTTAAACCAATTTCCACTGAAATTCCATTTCAACAATGTGGGTTAGAATTCATTAGAGAAATACATCTAGCCCCCTCATCTCAGCACAAATCGATTTTGACAGCTACTAACTATTTCACCAAATGGATAGAAGCCATCCCTTCTAGAAAAGCCACAGACATTGTCATTATCTCCTTTCTAGAAAATAATATCTTGTCAAGATTTGGATGCCCCCAGAAGCTCATTATTGATAATGCAATTGCCTTTAAATACAAAAATATGATAGAGTTATGTAACAAATGCCACATCACCCTTGGCCACTCCACAACCTATTACCCTCAAGGTAATGTACTTGCAGAATCATCTAATAAAACCCTGGTCAATATGATTAAGAAATTACTGAAAGACAACAAAAAGACATGGAACAAAAATTTAGTCAATGCCTTATGGGCAGACAAACTAACTACCAATAATTCCATTGGCACATCGCCCTACCAATTAGTATATGGGATGGATGTAGCTTTTCCATCATCTTTGGGAGTGCCAGTGATGAATATCATCCAGGAATTACAGGTGGAACCAAGTGATATCTAGAGAAGGATAAATTAGACCATACACTTGCAGTAGACCAGAGAAGAAGTATATGTAAAATCAGAGGTAGTCCAGGACAAAGTCAAGAAGGTTTTTGATAAAAAGACTAAAGTAGATGATTTTTACATAGGAGATAAAGCCCTTATGTGGGATTCAAGGAGAGAAGACAAAGGCAAGCATGGAAAATTTGATTTTTTGTGGCAAGGGCCTTATGTCATTTATGGTTATAAGGGAAACAATGCCTTTTTCTTGAGAGAGATAGATGGATCAGATCTACCATAAGGACTTGTTAATGGTAGAATGTTGAAGCATTACTTTTCCACTGACTAATAATAGTTCACTTTACTTTACATCATTGTACATAACATTGCAAAGTGTAGATTGGATTGGATGGTAATCCTTTGAAGTTGAAGCCCGGAGAGAAGGCCCTGAGCTTTGAAGGATTCACCATCATAAGTATCAATAAAGTAGAATCACAGAAGGACAGTTTACAAGGTAACTTCAATCACAATTCAAGGGATACTGGTCTTTAGATTTCTTAACATTTCACAAGGAAATGCCATCCCCATGTGGAGCCACTGTTAGAGTCCTATAATAATAGGATTCATAATTTTGAATTGACTATTGTTAAGTCTTGTAATATTGTACATACCTTTTCTTTCTACAAATTTTTTCCATATTAAAATAAAAAAAATGTGAAGAGGGTATGTCCTAAAAGAAATATCAAAATACAAAAAGAATAAGAAAAAATGAAAAAAATATGAACCCCAAAAAAAAACATAGATGGTGAAAGTGTGCATGTCCAAGTGCCACTACTCTTTACTTTACTATCTAAAATAATGGTTGTGTGCAACTTGTCATACATGCCACAACCCATTATAGTCAAATTTTTTAATATTGATTACTTCATGCTTTAAGTTTCCTGTTTATAGTTAGAGAATAAAGATCTGGCCAAACTATTTAATCTTGGTAGATAATTAGATAGGTAGATAAATAAAATGTGCTCATAATCTTAATCTAGGCCATTGTAAGATATAAGATTAGAAGTAGATAGTTTACTTTTCAAAAGAAAAAGGAAAGGAAAGGGTTTGCTAGCTTAAATTCACCCAACAAAGTGAAGAAAAAATGTTAGGGTAAGTAGAAGAAAGGTTGTAGAAAGAACAAATTTCATTGATACAAAAACACATTTAGCATGTTTAATCATGTGTCTCAGTGTGTAAGAGCATTTATGAAAGTAAAATCATGTTCACAAGTTGATTTGGCTAACTCCCCCTCACTTCATTTCATCCCCCACTACATACTTACTAATTTCCCCTTTTACTCCTTCATTTCTTATGAAGACACATTTTCCCTTCATTTTCACCCTTGTCCCTTGGCTTCACGCATCTCCCTAGAAATTTATCCTCCAAGCTCATTCCCCTACCCAAAAACCCCTTTTCCCTAGTGTGAAACCCATTCCCCTTTGAAGAAACCACTTTCCCTTTATTATTTTCCCTATTTGGCCTAAAACCCCATGAAACCCCCTTTATCCTAAGTTTTATCCCCCTCGCATTATTAATAGACCCTGTAATTCACCATTTTCCTGAAAAAACTTGTTTAACCCACCACTCTAGTGTGGTACACTAATGCCGCTACATAAACCCCAGTCATTATATTTTTAATCCTGTCATTACTCACAAATTAATTACAAATCAATTGTAATTAACCCATGGGCCTCACTAATTTCCACTTAATTTCCCTCCGTGAAACTTCACCATGTGACAGTCGTACGATCTACCACCCCCAAATCTGACGATGCACATCCATTCACCTCCCAAAATTTACACTTCCAAGAGCGCATGATATGAGTGGTATTGTCTAGGCCACTTTTGGCTATGTGGTAGCACTGTCTCTCGAGAAAATACTACCCGATGGCCAAAAGTGGTGGGATGGCCCCCTAAACTGCCTCCCGCATACTTGAAAACCATCATTGTTCATAATGAATTTCCCCACCAATTTCTAACCATTGCTGGTTAAAAGGAAAAAGATGCCCATTTTCACCCTTTTTGTTCATTTTCTTTGTAAAAGCCTCCTAAGCTTTCCTGTGCCACCCTGAGCTTTTGCAACCAGATTTGACTGCCAACTACCTCTCGAACATGCTCTGGAAGCCTAATTCATCCCTCAAGTGAACGACTGAAGCCACAGTACCCCCTGCAGCCACCATTCACACTAGTTTGTAATTTGAACCTCAAATTCCAGGTATTTTGATAACAAACCAAAAACGACCCTCTCAATTTAAAAATGTACAATCAATTCAAGAAATAATTAATTGAATTTAAATTGATTTCCCCTAAATTGAGAACATTTCCCCCACTAAATACCCAAACCCCTATCCTACAAACTTCCATTACACTATCATTTCACCTAAGTTTTAAAACATCACAGCTTCAGCCTTTATAAACCTGATTCCACATTTATCCTAAAGATGGCTACCTAGACCTCTCTAGATGTCGGACCTGTGTCAAACCCTCACCTAGACATTGACCATTTGGCCCTAGAAAATGGGGATTTCTAAATTAAAGACATTTATACTCCAAGCCACCTTATGGAAACCCACTGCTGGAGTAAGGATAGGTTTCTAAACCATGTAGATGACATTCACCTTTGGGAATCCAATTTTCCCAAGTATACATTCCTAGAAGTTAACCCATTCCCAGACATTGTACATTTTTCTCATGCCTACTATTTGCCAAGCCAAAGGGCTATTGTGGCACCAAACCATGAGTTACTATTCACCATTATTGTTGAATCCATCAACCAGATGCTACAAATCTAACCTAGCCCTAATCAGACCCCTCTGTCCATTAGAAATATGTTGGACATGTACATCACACTAGACCCAATCAAATTCAAAAAAAAGTTCCTAAATTTCACCATTGAGGAATGTCATACTCCTACAAACACTCCACCCTATGCTGCCACTATTTTTTCAGAGACTGGCAGGCGCATAATCACCATACTCTCATGCGTCCTAGGATACACATTAGGTGACCATGTGGATGAGGTCATCATGGCCTTCCTGTCCATTTTCACTCCAGGCAAGCCTCCTACTATTATGTATGGTTATGCTCAGTTCACTGCAAACAGAATGCATGAACAATTCACTAGACTACCCACTAAAAGAGTTTTCAAATACTCTTTAGTGTTTTTGTATATGTTTTTGTATTACCAGACAAACAAGTTCCCTGTGAGGATACAGAAATTTGACACCAAGGGAAAGGAGAGATCAGTCATCTACTCAACACCCTTGATCCAGAATTTTTCCACAACATTCACCTACGAAGATTTCATATACTCCTTTGTGTACCCAATCATGAACATGCTGAATTCTAAGACTCAGCCTAGAGATCAAGAGAGTACTACAATTGGCCAAGAACAACAAGGTGGGAGATTGGTGCTTGTACCAAAACCACATTGAGATCAGAATTTATGGTTGTGAGCTAGCCCCCTATAAGTTGCCCAAAAACCTCCCTATGAGGATATTTACTCTTGAATGCTTCAGACAAATCATCAACTCTAATGAGGTCCACTTCCTATATTATAGGAAGAAAACCCAGTTCAAAGTGAAAAACCAAATGGGCACATTCATTTGCAAAAAAAGAGAGGTTGGACAAGAGGTTGATAGGTTACTTCAACAAATGAAATTCAGAAACACTTTCATCTAGCACTATGACCCTCGTGGGGTCATAAACAAGCTTGGACTCAAGGTCAAGTTGGGAGCATACATCCACCACCCAAGACCTGACATTGAACAGTTTTCTAACCAGGATGAGTGGGTGGAGAACACATTTATTGATATGAGTAGCACCGTTGTGGATGTAGAGAACACACTCATTGATCTTTAAATACAATTTGATCACAACTCTTTCCTGCAGGTTCCAAAACAAGGGGAGCCAATGAACATTCCTCCCTTCCTTTAGACCCCAGCCAATGAAGAGAAGAATCCTAAGAGGAGCAGGGAGGAATTTATCTAGCCCTACAATGAAGACTACTGATGAGCTATTTGAGCCAAGCAAGAGGCCTAAGTTTAATCTTGTCTTTGAACAGGAGGAGAATATTGTTTTAGAGGAAATAATTAACACTGAGGCAATGGGGTAGAGAAGTAAAGAAATAGTTGAAACGGTTGCATCAGGTGAAACAAAGTAGCCATCAACCTCTAATACATAGATGATAGAGAGACAACAAAGTATGGAGATTTCTTCCTTGGTCAAGCCAGCTGACAAGGAAAGGGATATCAAAGACAGATTCAAAGAAATAAAGATGAGGAATAAAAATTGAAGGCAGAAACGTATTCCCAATACCTCAAGCTTACACCACCAAAACAAACCAAACTGATGTTAGCCTTTGACATCAAAGAAAGCAAAATGCAGGTATCATTTTTGCAGCCCACAATAAAGCAACCAAAGACCTTAGCAGACTACAAGAAGAGAAATTTTGAGGTTTTGTCCAAGGATGTTCATCCCATTGATCAAATAGAGTTCCATAAGCAGGTTGGAGAAATTATTTACTCTACCCTCACAGAAAATGCCATGGATTCTCTTAAGCTGAAAGATTCATTGGATAATGTGACAACCCAATTAAAGCTGGAAAAGGCCTCCTCACAAGCCAATGACACCAGGATAAAATCCTTTGAGGACTTGATAATTGAACTGGGCCATTATTTAAGTGATGTTAAGGCCACAAAGAGATTAATCAAGAAGAAGAACGAGGATATATAAGCCCTCAAGAAACAACTTAAACTACCACCTTCATAGCACCCATAGACAAAGGAAGTCCTCGAAAGCTAGACCAATCATGAGGAAATGATGGACTTAGTGCTACAACTAAATGATCAGTTGAAGGAGATGGAGAAAGAATTGTATAGCTTGATGTTGCTTAAACAATATAGTCTAGATAATTTTCCTATAACTGTCATTCCAATAGTGACCACAGTTGTACCTTCTACTTTAGCAACATCATTATCTCCCACTACTCCAATGGCCACTACACTACCGACTACTACATCAGCAATAGGATCAATAGCAACAGGCTCCACACGTGATGAAGCAAACATGTTAGTTAAAGAAATGGAAGAAATGTCCATTTAGACCATGGAGATGAACATACTTAAGGATAAATTCACCATCCTAGAGATAGATTACAAATTGGCCCAGATCATGCATAAAGAAGAAGAACAAAAGGCTACAAGGATGAATGAAAGAATAAAAATCCTAGAGAAAGAACTGACACTGGGTGAGCCTCTAGGTTAGGTTAAGTAGCAACTATGGGCTAATATCATTGACTTTGTCAATGATATTTGGCCATCCATTTAGGTTATTTTTGAACAGATTTATGTGATAAAGTAGGCTACAGAAGCCATTCACAAAGTCAAAGAAGAACTTGGAGATATGCTAGAGGAGGCAACAAGAATCATCCACTTCCTCAACTCCAAGAACAAGTATGAGCTGCAAGAACTAGAGATACCTGACAGGACAGGTACAATTTTGGAAGTCAGAAAAGTCCTCACTAAGAGGAATTTGATGTTGAACTTAGAAGATAAATGTCAAACCATGCAACTAGTCATTGATAGGTTCATGGTTAAGTTCGAAATTTTGAAGGAAAATGGATTACCTAATCCCTTAGTTATAAATGATAAGCTAATGAAATAGGAAGATTACAACAAGAAGATGAAGGAAGTGGCCAGAGATTAGGTAAACACTTCATTCATGAAGGGCATACTAATAAGAAAAGTATTGTATCAAACTTTTGAAAACTTGTTTTACCTCCAGCATGAGGTTAAACACCTGTTTATTAATAATCCAACTTTTGCCAAGTATACAAAGGCAGATGAGATATACCGAAAAATGATCAATATCCAATTACCAAATGAGGAAATATGGGGAAAAATGAATGATTTATTGTAGTAAAATACATAGTAAAAATATAAATGTACAGTAAAAAGTAAAACAACACAGTAAAAGGATATTGACAGGCCAACAAGGTTAATTCGTATCAGATGAAAGGTTAAAGTAAAACAGAACATCCATTCTGAAGACCAAACAGCCAAGCAGATTAAAGGAAAAAATATCAAAGAGCAAAGCCAGTAGAACCTAAATAAAAGGGACAACAAACAACAATGCAATAGCTGTCTCTATCTTCTTGCATGAAGATATTTCATTTTCCTAGATTAGTTCTCAATTTGCTTTGAGATATTTTGTAATTCCTTTGTGTATAAATACTTCATAATTTGAAGTATTATGGTGGATTATTTTACATTTGTAGATTTATTTTGATCTTAAAGCCTAAGGGTGATTGTACCACTTTCAAGTCAACAGACTAGAGTAAGTAATAAAAGTATTTCGCTACAGGATTCATGAGATGAGCTGTTTGTAGTGAAGTATCTTCTTTGTTTGATCTTGTTACCTTATTATGTTTTCATAGTCTTAAATATATTCTAGATTTGAATGAATTAACTGGAGATATCACTCAGAATTTGTTTAAGTACACTCTATTTTGCACAGTTAGTCATTTACATGTTTTCCTCTAATACTCAGATTTGAGAACCCTTAATTTCTCTCTCATCCCGGTTGACTTCTTTCACTCCTTCCAGAGTCCAGCCTAGGGAGCCCTTAATTTCTCCCTGGATCCGATTTGAAACCATTTCACCATTTAGCCTTTGAGATCTCCAATAACTCATCTATCTTGCGCTATAGACACTAGTTTTTAGAATTGAATCCAGTCTTGTTTGTCTGACATTTGACCCCATAGCCCAATGGCAACATAAAACCTATGTTCATCTAAGTAAAGTGATCCCACCACCCAAATTCAAACCAAAACCCAAGTACAAACAATAGCTAGCCTAAAATCATCTTAAAGAAAACAAAGTTAAATTATAAAGAGAGAGTCCTCTCTGAGCATCAGGAAGGCTAGGTCCTTATCTCCAGAAGTGGTTTGTGGTTACCTTTGACTTTTCTTCCTTCTTTAACTTTGAAATAAATATCATAGTGATAACATCTGGAAATCTTAATGAGTGACTGAGGCTCACATTTATTGCATCAGACTATTGAGGCACTAACTGAAGAGCTTCAAGTACACCATCAAAAAATTACCCCACACCACCCTCAAGTGAATGGGACATTTGAAACTTTCAATAAAATTCTGGAGAATGCACTCACAAAAGTGTGCAATGTGAATAGAAATGACTAGGATCTAATTATTCCAGTGGTGTTGTGGGATTATAGGAAAAAATGAAAGAAATTGATAGTCCAGACACCTTTTAGGTTGGTATATGGACAAGAAGCCCAATTTATATGGACAAGAGTACATGTGCCCAGTGTAATAATTGTAGCCTTCAAAGACATGGAAGGTTCCAATATAATGGAGGATAGGATGGTGCAATCGCTTATTTTGGAAGAGGACAAGAAGGACATCTTGTACTCTTATATGATAGAAAATTTTTGAAGTTCCCAAGAAAATTTAAGACACATTGGTTAGGGTTGTATATTATTAAACATGTCTCTGATGGTGGTGCAGGTTAGCTCGTGAAGTTAAATGGTCAACTGATTCCAAGATGAGTGAATGGTAGCAAATTGAAGGTATACAAGGACATCTCTATCCCTAGAGCTTCGCGCTGAAAGATGAAAGGAGAAGAGCCTTAATTCCACATGAAGTTGAAAGTGGGCACTGGACTATAAACTACTATGTATAAGGGTACTTCGCCGAAGGAGGATTACTCCCCGATATTCAGAAAATGTCAAAGTCTAAAAGAACTGCGACAGAGGGTATATTACTACGTGATATTCAAAAGTATGTCGAAGTCTGAAATAACCATGATGGAGGGTATATTACTTGCGTGATTTTTGAAATTAACCGGAAAAATATGACAGTTGGAAGGAAAAGGTTTTCGTTAAAAGAAAGTTGTCATTAAACGGCACGGGAGGAATGCATTTATGAAGAATAGCTGGTCAGATCTGTTAGTGTCGGTCTTGAGCCCTCCATCAGTGATCAATAACTCTTTGCATATGCATTTATAGGTGTTTCATCAGTGTCAAGTTTGCATCCCACTAGGCATGCCATAACACTGAATGGAGGAGCTGGTCTTGGTCCCCTTCTTGGCTTTGCTGGATCAGGTCATACAACAATGTAATTGAGTCAGGCTTGTTCTTGTTTTTGTCTTAAGGTCCCATGGTTTTAGGTCTAGGGTTTTGAGTCAAAATAATTTAAAGGTCACGAGTCATGGTCAGCAAGTGCCCAGCAAGCCGGAAGGAATTTTTTACATATGTTTCATTATCATTTTCTTCAGCTACATCTCATTTTATGCCTTGGATTAAAAACCCTGTTTTTAAGTCCAAGGCCATCTGGAATTTGAAAAAATAAAGAAATTCTCAAAAATTTGTAAAAGTGCCAGAAATAGCCCTGTTTCCTTCACTACAGTCCCTCAGGCGGTCAAATTGAAAAAAGAACGGAGTCAAACGCATCAAGAGAGCTCATTTCAGGACAAAAAGACTCTAAACAGTGTTAAAAAGGAAAAGCAGGTTCAAAACATTAGAAGATGGGTTCTAAAGTTTAAATTTTTTTTAAAGTCACCCTATAAAAGTTAATTTCCCTCTCAAGTTACTCTTATTTTTCATTTGAAAGTCAAAAATTTGGTGTTAGAGGCAAGAAGAGGCAAGAAGAGGCAATCCGGGAAAGTTTCAGCAGATTACAAGGATTCAAGTGGTGCGCGACCATTCTGAGGAGGTGCGCGACCACCTGGGTGCGCGCGACCAAAAAAAGGCCAGCGCACAGTGCAAAAATACACAGGCGCGACCATTCTGAGGGGCGCAACCATTCTGAGGGTGCGCGCGACCAGAACCCCTGCCTGCTTTAAAACTCCCCAAAACTTCAAATTTCTTCTAAATTTGCTCGTGGTTTCTCCGAGGTAGGTCTCCCAAACAACTTTTATGATGGTGCCATGGATTCAATGATTGGTTTGTGCTCATTTTATCATGCAAAAATTATCAAAAGATAGGTTAAGTGACTTGTTGTTTTGCAAGCTTATGCTAGGGTAATTGTTTGTTTTTCAAGGTTATAATTCCTTTGTTTCCCTCCATTATTTTCCCATGATGACATCACAAGTGTTAGAATGTTGTTTTTATCAATCTCATTTTCAAATAATGCTAAAACCCTATCCCAATTCTAAAAAAACCCTAAATCCCTCATAAAACCCCATTCAAACCCTAATTTCCCCCATGCATCCTACCCAAACCCTAGTCCTTGATTACACAGCAAATTCATATATAAAAAAAAACACAGTAAAATGAAAAGAAACATTGTGAAAAGAAAAAGGAATATGATGGCAAATGCATGCATATGAATATCACAAAAAACAGAGTAATGTCACTATGCATAGTCTAGCCAAAGCAAGAAAGAGACATATTGCTGGGTAAAAAACAGAGGCAAGGTGGCTGTGTGAATATTCATGCCAAAGTTAACAAGGTACAGCTGTGCAAGTTGTCAAAATAGGCAGTTTTTTGTGCTAGGGTTTGTGCAAGAACATGTTATATCTCCCTAAACTCAAGTTCTGTTTTCCTACTCTCCCCTCCATTAAAACCGTAACTAAAATGCTCTATTCATTCCCTAAAAATCCTAGTGCAATTGAAATGTCCCTTTCCCTTTTGTCAAGCATGTAATAAAGCTTAATTTCCCCTATGACAAACACAGTCATGAAGCTGCAAGATTGTTTAAGGACCTGCTGTTATAGAGTATGGTTACAAAGGATTGTTAATATGTTTCCAAATCCCAAACCCTAATTTCCTTCCTACATCTATCTCCTTAATTCCCTTGTTGTCATCTATCCCTTTCCCTTTCAAATCTGTTATAAAAACCCTTTCCCTCCCTTATGATCATTATAAGTAAAATCCCTTTGTCCCCTTATGCATCCAAGGCCATTCTAAATAACAGAGTATGCTCATGAAACACATTCAAAGACAAAATAAAAAAAGAGAGCAGCCTGTAAATTGTTAATGGTTGATGCTACCCTATACTCATTCCCATGACATCATTCCCTCCGTCATGAAGATTTGTATTGTCCTTTCCCTTGGTGCTTAAAACACAAATTTTCCCTAATAAAGTATTAATTTGCAAATGATGAGAGATAGAATGACATGTTTAGCATTATGTGATGTTTTCCTTCAAAATTCCCTGTTTATGTATATATTTTTCCCTTTCCTACATGTAAATTCCCTCCCCTAACATATCCCTCATGATGTTTCCCCTTGAAAACAGCATACTTCACAGCATTTTGCAGGCAGGACAGCGGTCATTTTGACTTGTTTATTCCACCTTGCTCAATAACACCATGTCAACTACTGAGACTAATGAGCAAGGTGATGACCGATCATCATCTACTGAGATTGAGACACAGCGGAGGCCTCGTGGGGGAGGCAAGGGTGGTCACCACAAGAGGGAAGAACCCACATCATTGACAGAGTTGCAGGCTTGCCCATTGGCAGTATCTTGTTTTCAGCATATGGCTTGTTATCAGTTTTGTGAGAGGCTGTCACAGATTCAGCACCATAGAGAGCTGGCTCGGTTGTTTGTCTTACACCTTAATGACGGACAGGTCACCCTTGCAGGGGTGAATTTTGTGTTTTCTCCAGAGGCTATCACAGAGGCTACCGGGATACCCAATGTGGGTGAGGTGTGGCCAAAGCGCAAGTGGCTGGACCTAGTATACTATGAGCCATATGTCAGGCCTACCTATGTGCATAACTTGTCAAGGAACTTTCCTATCAAGTTCCTCCGAGCAGAGTATACAGATATCATGAGACTCATTATGCACTATCTCACATGCGAGGGGAGATTCTCACGGGTATTTTCTTGTCATATCCGCATGCTGATGCACTTCACCAGAGTGAGGATGATGAACATCTCGGCATACTTATTTCACGACACTCAGAGGATGGTCTCGATCTTTCGGAGACAGAC
>Ga0115844_100299_pt1 | contig 13485 bp, 9 predicted proteins | sample InSIn1gowninarea_FD_83858 | JGI IMG/M metagenome (GOLD analysis project Ga0115844, IMG submission 83858) | reverse complement strand
CATTATCTATCTTAACCCACCCCAACCACGCCGTCAGCTTTCGCAACAGGCCGTTACTCTAGAGGCCATTCGAATCTTCCAACTTGTTTGAATCTGCTGAACAGCGAGCCGAGACATGGGCAGCTATACATTTACCTGGTGAGTCGCATCTGACAGTCAATCGCGTCGCATGGTTTGAGGGCCTGCGTGCGAAGTTCTCGCTCGCGCTGCTCAACAAATGCGCGCGCACCATAGCTGAAACGAAGCCATCACTAACACGCTGCGACAGGGACCACCCCGCCCAAGAAGTCTACGTGACAGGTGACTTCGACAACTGGTCCAAGTCGATCAAGCTTAACAAGAATGGCGACTCTTTCCACAAGACCGTGACCATTCCCGGTGAGGAGCACAGAGTTCACTACAAGGTATGGACCTTCTCGCTATATCGAGAGTGCACGCGACTGACATGCTTCTCCAGTTCGTCGTCGACGGGCAATGGACAACCGACTGGACTGCCAAACAAGAGACGGATTCTTCGGGCAACGTTAACAATGTCGTCGAGGCCAGAGAACTGAGCCCTGAGCCCGAAGAGCGACCTGCGCAAGCTTTCATCTCTTCGGTCCACCCTCAATCTACCACCGCCGCCCTTGCTGGTGAGGTGCCGCTTGAAAAGGAAAGAAACGCCCACTCTGAGCAGAGCGTCGACGAGACGACCTTCCCTCAGGAGACTCCCGGCTTCGAGGATCTGCCAGGTCAATTCCCAGTCACACCTATGGCTGACCTCAAGCAGTTCACTGTTAACCCCATTCCTGCTACTGACGGCCCTTCCAACCCCGTCAAGCTTGCCCCTGGCGAGCCCGTCCCTCACCCGAGCACTTTGACCAGTAACACTATTCAATCTACCGTACGCGATGATCCCGAACTGAAGAAGGCTACTTCCACTTCCAACGACGGCGCCAATGAGTCTCGCGAGCGTGAACTCACCGAGAACGACCTCCCCGGCGCTTACGCCCCATCCACCGCCCGTGAGGAGAAGGAGGACACCAAGGCCTTTGGCATCAACCCCATTCCTGCCACCGCTGGCATTGGTAACCCCATCAAGCTCGCGCCTGGCGAGCCTGTCCCTCACCACAGCAAGATCACCTCCAACACAATTCAATCTACCGTCCGTGACGGCTCTCAGTATGGTGTTAGCGACACCGGTGCTCCCGTCCTCCCCCCGGTTCTTGATTCTCAGAGCGAGGCCGAGGCCAACGGTGCTTCTATGTTCAACCTGCCTTCCATTGGCGGTAACATGATCCCTGAGTCCAGCCTTCCCATGGGTGGCGACTCCCAACTGCCCAACTTCGACAATGCCTTTAGCTCATCTGTCGCTCCCCAAAGCACTACTGCTCAGCTTGCCGGTCAGGTTCCTCGTGAGCCTCGTGGTGTGCCCGAGGTCGTTTCCGAGAGCCAAGAATCCGCTCATGTCAGTCCTGAGGCTTCTTCTTCAGCCAAGGCCGTTCAGAGCAAGCACAACGTCGAGGAAGAGCTGAAGGAGAAGGTGCCTGAAGCCAACGCTAGTGCCGAGTCTGGCCCTGTCACCGGTGTTCCCGAGGTTGTCACCGACAGCCAGCATGCTGCTCACACCGGCCCCGAGGCCGCTGCCAACCCCGAGGCTGTTCGTGAGAAGGCTGCTGTTGAGAGTGAATTGAAGCAGACCATTCCTGAGGAGAACGCTACCTCCCAGCGCTCACCCGTTGCGGACGCTGCCTCAAGCGTCTCTCAGACTGTCGCTAGCGTGCCCGAGACCGTGTCAAACTCACATGTCCCTGAAGCCGTCGCCGGTGGTCTCGCTGCTGCTGGTGCTACTGCTATCGGTGCTGCCCTTCTTGCCAAGGACAAGATCTCCGAGGCCTACACCCACGCTACTGAGCCCACTCCTGCCTCTAAGGAAGTCCCTGATGTTGTTACTGAGAGCCAGGAGAGAGCTCACGTCGAGCCCGAGGCTTCGGCCTCTCCTGAAGTCGTTCGCGAGAAGGCCGCCTTCGAAGACGAGTTGAAGCACTCCATCCCCGAGGCACCTGCAACCTCCGAATCCGGTCTTCTGGGCGCTAGCGAAGGTGGACTGGCTGGCAAGATTGCCGCTGGTACTGCTGCTGCCGGAACCGCTGCCGCTGGTATTGCTTACGCCGCCAGAAACCAAGCCACCAATGCCTATGAGAATGCCGGCTCACCTCTTTCCAACCTGACCAAGGAACCCACTATCGATGGCTCTGTTCCTGAAGTCGTCACCGAGAGCCAAGAGCGTGCCCACGTTCAGCCTGAAGCCTTTGCTTCCCCCGAGGCCGTTCGCGAGAAGACTGCCATGGAAGGCGAACTTCTTTCTGAAGTGTCCAAGGCCCCTGCAACCTCCGAATCTGGTATCCTGGGCAAGAGCGAGCAAGGTATCACCGATAAGGCCACTGCTGGTGTAGCTGCTGCTTCCGCTGCCGTTTCCACTCAAGCAAACAAGGCTTATGAGTCCGTCGCTCCTCAGACCCAGAGCTTGACTGGTAGCTCCGGATTCAACCAGCGTAGCATCGAATCAGATGCTGCCTCGCAGCAGGTCCCCGAAGTTGTTCATGAGAGTCAGGAGAGAGCACATGTCGACCCTGAGGCATCTGCCAACCCCGAAGCTGTTCACGAGAAGCACGACATGGAGAGCGAGCTCTTGTCACACGTTCACAAGGCACCCGCTACTTCCGAGTCTGGCGTTCTTGGTAACAGTGAACAGGGCATCACTGGTAAGGCTGCTGCTGGTATTGCTGCTGGTGCCGCTGCTTTGGGTGCCACCGCCGCAGGTGCAGCCTACTCCGCTCGCGATAAGGCTGCCGAGGTGACCGGTCAAGACACCACGGTCACTAGCAAGTCAGTCGACGACAGCGTCCCCGAGGTGGTCCACGAGAGCCAAGAGAGAGCCCACGTCGCTCCTGAGGCCTCCGCCAACCCTGAAGCTGTCCACGAGAAGCATGACATGGAGAGTGAGCTTTTGTCTCACGTTCACAAGGCTCCTGCCACTTCTGAATCTGGTGCGCTCGGCACAAGTGAACGTGGCATTTCCGGCAAGGCTACAGCTGGAATCGCTGCTGGCACTGCCGCTTTGGGTGCAACTGCTGCAGGTGTCGCTTACACTGCTCGCGACAAGGCTGCTGAGGCCACTGGCACAGATGCCAACACCATTCTTCCTTCCTCTATTCAGAGCGCCATCGACAACATGAACCAGGGCCTGCCTCCTACCAACAGCTCGCTTGCTTCACCCGCTACGCATTCGTCTGTCCCTGAGGCCGTTTTGGATTCTCAGCACCAAGCTCACGTCGGCCCTGAGGCTTCTGCCCAGCCCGAGGTTGTTGCCGAGAAGAGCGACGTCGAGAGGGAGCTACTTGACCGTGTACCTCGTACCGATGAGGCTGGCGAGCCTGCACCTACTGAGTCTGCCGCTCTGAGCGCTACCGCACCTGTCAAGCCCACTTCTGACATTGAGTCTGCTGTCCTCGGTGCCGGTGCTGGTGCTGGTGCTTCTACTACTGGTGTTGCTGCTGTCAGCGGCATCCAAAATGTTGCTAGCTCCAGCGCTGCGCCTGTCTCTTATAACACGACCGTGCCTTCGAGCAGCTCGCGTTTCGACGACGAGGCTCCTCGGGATCTCACTGGTGGCCACAGCGCCTTGCCTACTACAACTCAGGCTGCTACCACCGAGGCTGGTGCCTTCACCGAGAACACTGGCCTTTCCGGCGCCACCACTAGCGCGACACCCATCTATAACGAAGAGACTTCCGCTATTGCTGCAAGCACCGGCCTGAACGCCCCTGCCGACAGCCAAGCTCAGATTCCTGCACCCAAGTCTGAGCAGCTTGCCGCCCCTACCCTTGCTGCTCCCACCGAGCAATCGCGTGACGTCTCTCCCATGACCCGTCCCGATTCATCCAAGCAATCAGAGCCTCAAGTCACCACTGGCACTGAGACTCACACCGTCCCTGCCACTACTGGTAGTGCACCCACCACACCTCAGAGACACGCTACCAAGAGATCCAGCGGCTTCTTCCGCGGTACACCCCAGAGCGACCGCACTAGCGTTGCCGGCTCCTCCAAGGTTGACGAGGACGGCAAGCCCAAGAAGAAGGGCTTCCTCGCCAAGTTGAAGGAGAAGTTCAGAGGATAGAATACTCGCACACGACTCATTCCCGAGTGAAGGACGTCCATTCTAGCTGTGGTAATTTCTTGGATGTCACCGGAGGAGGAGCTCTTTTCATGTGCTCGAAAATAGTGTGGTCTGGATGGAGGACTCAAAGTGGAGTTTGTAATTGTTGTAATCATCGCGCGTCTGCCTTTGTTTTTTCTCTTATGTAGCTTATTCCCCTTCTCGTTTGGTCCTCTCAAAGTTTGTTCTTGTCTTTTTCCGTCTTTTTTTTTTACATAGCTCCACACGCCATCCATACGAAAGTAAATGACTATTCGCATTTCTGTTCTACTCCAACTTCATCTGCTAGTGATGTATCAGCTGCTGCCATGCAGGAATCTGGTTTGTCTCCCGATGAGTCGAGCAATTCTAAACCAAATCATGCTATTTTGCAGCTCCGAGCTTCACGACGGATCCCGGTAAGGGACGATACCTTTTGAGGTTCCCACCAAGTACCAGTCTTCGCCAGTATCCTTTAGAATATGTAAGTAGATCATGCGTACCTACTAATTACGCTTTCTGTCCGCACATACACTCATTAACATGAGATCTTAAAGATTTCTAGATTTACGTTGACTAGTGAGTTGTTTTGACATGAAGGGGCACCCTGTCTCACACATGCTCTTGCGACTTCCTTCATCCTTGTGATCACTGTATGTTCTTGCGATATGAGGTAAAGGGCTTAGCTACAAAGGATGTAAACGGAGAGATACTGCGAGAAGATATGATGTACCATGGAGATTACAAGCAAAAACACAACAAGAAACATTTAGCCAACGAAAACCTTGTGATTTCGTGACCGATTCCCTAAAGACTAATTACACAAAAATCTACTATACTGCGTGTATATTTACACAAGTTCAAACTCCCCACTGACACCTTCAAATCCACTAATACCACCTCCAATCCCCTTCTTATCTCCAAAATACCTGATCCTATACCTCCCCTTCAATTCCTCTTCCACCTTGCCTCTCTTCTCCAATTCCAAATCATGTTCGACCATCTTATCGGTGGTCTTCTCAACTCTCCCCCAATCTCCCAACTCCCAACCCAATTCCCAAGAAATGGTGACTTGAGACGTGGCGGCCGTGGTGGAAGTTCTCTCCCATTGGAAAACCAGACTCCAGTCTTCGTCGTTGCGGATTTGTTGCCAAGTTCCTTGATTGGTGTATTTTTCGACAGAGGCGAAGGTGAGACCGAGACGGAGGTTGTTACGTGGGTTTGCGGCGACGAAAGAGGCTTTGATGATGGGAGAGGTGGAGATGGCGTAGCGGGGTGAGACATCCGTGACTACATCGCCGAAGGATTTGAAGAGGGGGGAGCGGTCAAAGACGACGGGGGAGATGAAGCTGAGGGATTTGTTCGTGTGGATAGGAGGTTCCGGGCCAGAGGGAAGGAGAGGTAGAGATGGGTGAGAGGGAGGAAGGAGAGGCGAGTTCGAGATCGAGGAGGCAGAGAGGTAGGGTAGACGTGCAAGAGAGAGCTTTATGTAGGCGGCCAGAGTGTGTTGACCATAAAGGGTTGATGCGCCTTCGTAGCGTTGGATGCCGTATTCTTCTTCTGTCGCAATGTAGTGGGCGTATGTATTTGCTGGGCCACCGAGTACGACGATTGGCTCGGCTTTGTTGTCTTCTTCGTCCCAGGCGGCGAGAGCATGTTTCTGAAGAGCTCCTTTCCAGCGTCGGCCAGACATGGTGGTAGCTTCTCCCGGTGCTACGATGATGAGCAGTTGTCCGACACGCAAGAGCTGAATGTCCACCACGTTGGGTGTCCAGAGGTAAGGACTTTCAGTCTCGCCTACATCGAGGAGGATGGGCTTGGGCGCTTGGCAATCAATTTGCTCCGGACCCGGTGAATGCAGGCTATTGCGGACGACAGCCCAGACCGGACTTGCATTCGGGTCGCCTGGGTTGTTTTGCTTAAAATCAAAGGCTCCAGGACCATCGGTAGTACCGGCGGCGAACGAGTAGCCCATTGCGGCAGGGCAGGTATGTGCTATCGAGCCGTTGCGTAGAATGACAGTCTGGTTCGACATGTCGACGAATGTATGCAGAGAGCGGACCACGTTGCCCTGGATGGGCGTGAAGGTAGACTTAGTAGTCATGGAATCGTACACAGAGCGAGCACCAAGGTACTGTCTGCGACCAATTTCCCAAGCTGATGCTGTACCTGCGTCGTCCAGTCCCCAGTGTGGACCACGCCCATGGCAAGGTCCGTTCTTACCAGCGCACAAGCTCGTCTTGAAGTCGCATTGCTTACCTTGGTCATCTCCAGATTCGCAATAGGCGCCGTTGACATTGGGAGAGGTATCTCCGACATTGGCTTGAGAGAAGCCAGCGACAAAGTCATCGGCAGTAGAGTCCAGCTGAGCAGCATGCTTCTCGAACAGGTATGCAGCAACGCCCTTGTTGTCACCAGTGATCAACGTGTTGTTGCCCAGCATCGAAGTACCGTGAACAGGGAACCAGGTCAAGACGCCAATGTCTTTCTTGTCGCTGTTTCTGCGCAGCTTGAGAAGAGTCAAAGTCTTGTCGACGTTGTGCTCGTATCTCTTACGCTCGGCTTCTGGGTTGGCCTGGTAGGCATGAGGGCTACGGTTGATGTTGGCATTTTCGATATCGACTGAACCGAAAGAGAGTTGACCTGGGCTGAGCGTCTCATGAGCCTGTTTTATAGACTCAAGAGCACCATCAACGATGGCTTGATAGCTTTGATGACTGAAGCCTCGACTGGTAATCTGAGGCAACAGATAGTTCAGCCAAGCACCTGGACCAGAGTGGGAATGAGTTCCAGTGACAGCGACGTTCTGGCTTCCGTAAACTTGATATTCGGGACCAAGATGTTTGAGACCTTCGAGGATGCCATTGCGGACAGCGGTATCTCCGGATTGAGTGTCGAGGACAAGGTAGACGAAACGGTCACGAGGACTTTCGGTATCACCAAGGATGAAAGCACGGGAGTAAAGACGCTGTCTCACACCGGAGCCAAGTTGAGCAGGGTCGGCATAGCCCATGAGATTGATTTCGACGACGGGACCAGTGATGTCAGCCTTGCCGACGCCAACAAGGTAGTCGTCCGAGGTCGGAGGTCTGTTAGATGTACCGAATACATTTTGAGAAGATGGTTGATTTCCGAAAGGGTTCTGATTTGATTTCCAATGCCAATAATCGAGTTCAGGTAGACCAAATGTATAGATGGCGGCAAAAATGGTGGTCAAGGCCAAGAAGGCGGCCGTCAAGGCGACTGACACGCCCCTCGGTGAATGCGGGTGCGGCATGGCGGCGTAGATGATGATGTATGACAGATTATGCAGTCATGTCTAGGTAGTTGTTCAGGTCAGGCCATGTCCAAGCAACAGTAGGATATCAATGAAACGGTTTAGCAGGCAAGGCGCAAACGTCATTGTCGTGGTTGTTGCAAAGTGGAAGGCTTCGGAACATGATCTTGTCATCAAAGCTCCGAAGCTTTTGTGGGCAGCGTGACCATGACTAGCTCACCACTGTTTATGCGACACTCTGATTTGTTACACCTGTCACCCTCTGGTACCCAACTGGCCGGAGTCATGGAAGAGCTACAGCTGCGCCAACGCAAAGAGGCCAAGGACCTCCAGTCAAAGATTACACAGAAGAAAAAGAGCGCCACCAAGAAGACGCGCAAAGGTGTCAACGATGAATGCGACAACCTCGAGCGAGAGATGAAGGCTCGTCACCAGGAAGAGCTTCAATCAATGACTGCACCTACCGTCGACCAAGGCCTGGACGAAGATGCCGAGAAAGAGGAGGGGCAAGAGCAGGACGAATTGGCCAACCGTGTTGATGGTCTAGACATCGGCGGGCCAGAACAACCACAATCGACATCGACTGCTCCCTCAGATCCACCTGCCGCTCCAGCACCGAAGAAACAGAACCGCGCAAAGGCCCGCCTTGCCCGCCGCGCTGCCGAACAAGAGGCCCTCATCGCGTCCGCTGCAGAAGAAGCTCAAGACATCCCCAATCTCAAGGCCGTCGAGCGCGACTCGATGCTCAAGCAGTTCACCACTCGCAAGCTATCCGAGAAGGAGATACGTGCAGATGGTCACTGTCTATACTCTGCTGTTGCCGACCAGCTAGAACAACTAGGCATGCCCTTGGGTACTGCTCCTTCGTCCACTCCCCATGTCGCAACCACATTAGAGCCATACAAGATCGTGCGACAAGCCGCCGCCGAGTATATCGAAGCACACCCGAACGACTTTGCTCCTTTCTTGGACGAGCCTCTGGATTATTACATCTACAAGATTAAGAATACCGCAGAATGGGGTGGTCAGCTTGAACTGATGGCTGTGGCTAAGAAATACGGCGTCGCCATCAGCGTTCTGCAGGGCGATGGCCGAGTCGAAGAGATCAACCCTGAAGGCGATACTGAGGACAAACAGTTGTGGCTAGCATACTACAGACACGGCTTCGGCTTGGGCGAGCATTACAATTCCTTGCGCAAAGCTGGTTGAAACACTTGGGATATACAACATCACAAGCACTCCCTTCGCCCACCTGAAATCAGCCTATGGCTCCAATATGCTATGTAGGCTCATTGACCTCCTTCGTGCATCGGCGCATGCTTACCGGACATGACCACGACGCTCGATGGACTCGTCCACTGGCAGCAAAGCAGCAGAGTGCAGCATACCGTTCACAAACATAACAGTGTCGGATGACGCTCCATACCGGAGCATCTCTTCAAAAAGATTCAACCATAGCAAGAATGAGATTAGGCATGTTCAAGCAACTCCCAATCATCTTCATTTATCTCCAAACCCAGATCTTGGTAAACGCGTCCATCGTTCGTCTCCAAGAATATTCAAAGCTGTTGCCTACTACACTCTCGCCTAACGAGTACAGCATATCGCGATAGATCTCATCACAACATTAAGAGGGTCATCCTTCTGTCAGAACACACCTTGTCAAACGTGGATCCGAGTACCCTATCAGAATTCTGCCACCCCCCTAAACCACCTCAATCCACCTCAATCCGCCTCACTCGCTCCATCTCCACCATGCTCCCCCCCCCCCTATTCCTAAGCAACCTTTATATTCCATTCTTTCTGGTCTCTCTTTAAAGAAAAGCCGTGGTGGTGTAGTGGTATCACACCCGAGGTCTTAACACGTGCGCAGTCATTCGTTGTTACTCAACGCCGTGTCAGTCTAGATCCGAGGAGGTCGCGGGTTCGATTCCTGCCCATGGTGCTTACTTCTTTTCTTTTTGGTCCTTCGTGGTCAGTCGTGGTTGTCGTGATATTTCACAAGGTCAAGTACTTGTTAAAAAGTTTTGATTTAAATTCGACCGTGCTTGGAATCAGAAGCAAAGGTGAAACAAGCGGGTCGAAGATATGGAGAAGCTGGTGGTTTGCGAGATACACATGACTGAGGAAGGGTTTGAAAATTCTTGATTTGGATATTTACATGGATTATATCATGCCTTCTTCCAGGCCGATCACAATGCATAGAATTGATAGATGGCGGTTGAGCAAATTGTTATATGCTGCTCACGAAGTACCATGTCCGAGACAAAGATCGGCAGTGTTCCTTATGCCATTTCTTCGCCGCCTTCTGGCTCTGGCCTCGCAGTAGTAAGATGTCTTCCTCTGCAGATACGTCAAGGCGATGAGAGTATCGAAATGCAAGCGTGAGTCCCTCGACCGAGAATGTCCTTTGCGAGAGTGCAGCACCGAGACAGATCTCATGTCGAGTAGTATCATGAGAAATTCTCCAGAGTCCAAACACGCACTTCACCATCATCGCCCGTACTAATGATGATTTCCTCATCGTCGGTGCGACGTCCAGCGTCTCTTCGCTTGGCCCAGACGACATGGTTAATCTCAAAGACATCATGTGCATCTCCGAACTCAGCCACAGCGACCCATTCCGTCCTTGCAATCTCCTTTGTGCCATCCGTTGTTTCTATTTGTGTGGTGGATTGGTCGGCTGCCCAGCGCTCCTCGTAGACTACAATCTTTCCATCACTACCTGCGCTGACGATGCGGCCGGTAATTTTGCTCCACGAGACAGAGTAGATTGCGCGTTCATGTTGTTGGGGTAGAGCGGTCTCGGGTACCCATTCTTCCTCAATGGTGTTTGTCTTGATGATGCTGGGCATTTTCGGGCCAGTCTGAGGAGCGCCGTTGGGTCTGTCCTTGGGGATACGGCGCCAGACGCGAATACTGAGGTCGTCGGAGCAGCTCACTAGGCGTGGGCCAGCGGCTTCTCTGAGGTCGAGTAACCTTTGCTGTTGTTCCGTTTGGGCTTTGAGAGCAGTGTGTGTAGCACCCTCGAACTCGACCCACCAGACTGTGCCACCGTGACCTGAAAGTACGGCGCAGCAACCCCAGTCGTCAATATCTTCTCTCCATAGACGAATGTTGTCGTCGTAACTGGAAGAGGCAAGTAGTTCTTCTGAAGGGTGCCAGCAGACACACTTTACGTCGCCTTCGTGCTCTTGCAAAACGGCGACAGTCTCGAAGTTGTCATCTTCCAACTCTTCCCAGATCCAGACACTCTTATCGCGACTGCAGGTAGCGAGCAATGGCGAAGTGGGACTGAAGGCCAGACTCTTGATCTCCGACTCATGACCGTCGAGGACGACAGCGAAGCGCCACTCATCGTCCTCGTCATCGCCTCCGTCTTTTGTGAAGTCGACCTCATTGTCCTCGGATTGATTGACCTTTCCGCTGTTGCCCTCCCATCGTCTCCAAATGCCGGCGCTGGCGTCGAAACTGCCTGTCGCAAGTACGCTCTCGCCCAGCGCAGATGTGCCACTATCAGGCTTCCAAGCGACGCTTCGGATACTGCGTTTGTGACCGCCGGTGATGTTGCTGAGAAGGTTGAAGGAGCTGAGAGAGTAGACGCGCACGCTGCGATCACTGCATGCCGTTGCGACGATGGGAAGGTTCGGATGCGGCGACGAGAGCCATGTGCGTGTGTTGGAAGCTGGTGTCAAGGTCGCCAAAGGCGCAATTGAAGGTTTCGTGCTCATCTTTGTGGCAGGCGCGAAGCAATTGAGGAATGTCGAATGTACAATTGGTTGGCCGAGATTGTGACTGCAGTCAATCGCGAATTATCTAGCTCAAGTACGTCAGCGACCCTGGCCCGGTGCCGCAATCAGCAGTTTCTCCCACAATTCCACGACTTCTCCGAAAACCAGTTTCCCGCTCTAATTCTACCAACCACTACTCGAGTAATCACCTTCCGATTCGTTATGGATCCTGATACTTCGGTCTCTACCGACTCGCCCGGTCCCAAATCATCACGGACACAGTTGAAATGGACCAACGATATGGAAGTGGCCTTCATAGCCACCATGAAGAGCATGCAATCTGCTCCGACCAAAACTGTCCCCTCCGGATTCACCAAAGAAGCCTATAAACGCGTCGCAGAGATTATCAAGGTCAAATCCATGCAACCTGATCTCTGTGATGACATTCGTATGAAGAACAAACTCGGTGCTTTGAGAAACGACTGGCGTACCTATGTCAATTTACTCAACTCCGGATGGCCACGACTACCAAACGGCGTCCCTACAAACACTGATGCCATACTGGAGACATATTACAAAGAACAAGATCCAAACGCCAGGAAGTTCAGAGCAGCCCCTCTAAGGCATTTCGAAGAATTGACCGAACTCTTTGATCCGAGTCAAAAGGAATTGATAGCTTCGCTGACTACCGCCCCGACTGAGATGCCTGCTCCCCGCCCATCAATTCATCTACCACAATCTCCGTATGAGCCCGTAACACCACAACTTTTGGAGCACTCATCTACCCCATTCTATGGCGAGGAAGGTTCACACTTCGCACCCGAGCATACGCGGGCAGCACCTGCACCAGTGAACGGGAACCACAGCTCACGTACTCCTCAACCCACCTCATCCAAGAGACCGGCCGAGCCCAGTCTGGCCAGTGAAGCCAAACGGATCCTTCTAGGAGCTCCTTCGACTCGTCAAGTCTCACAACTAGAGACTCACATGAGAGCGCGAGATCTCAACAACCCAAATATGTCTTCAGTGGCTGCTGCTACTGCGCTTTTCACAAGGACCTTCCAGTTCTTGTCGGTCGAAGCGAGAGTGGTTGTCGTAAAACGTTTCCTTGATCAGAGCACGGCTGAGATATTCCTACACACAGACGAAGAAGTGCGTAAGGCTTTGGTTGCCGACTGGGTCAAGCAGGCCGGAGAGCGATCCTGAGGCACACCTAGCTTGTTAAAGTTACTGGTAGAAGCAACTAGCTGTATAGTACTGATCTGAAGAGGTCTCGGCTACTGTCTTCGTTCGATGACCTTCAGTCTCACTGTATGGCATCAGGACTTCGAGACTTCGCGTTGGAGAATTTGACGTGTGTATTTCCCTTGTCACATTCTATTCTTCAGTTGATGTTTTGCACGTGAAAGCCCTTACATGACAGATCCGAGTTCCGAGGGAGTGAGATTCGTTGTGATGACGAGATGTGTCAAAAAAGGAGTCGCGTGGAGGTCGCGTGCGGGGGAAAGTTGGAGACATTTTGGAAAATGGTTCGTGCACCTCCACCGCAGTCGAGCACCTGCCTTCTGCGTGTGACCTGCTGCAGGACAAAGGGATGATTGGTGGTCGGCAAGGCATGAGGAAGTCAAAACTCCGCTACCGCGCCTTCCTGCAGCGATCAATGCATGCGAGCAATTTCCACCCCCGACAATTGCACCGACAGCTTGGTTAGGAGAGAGCGTCACTTCGGGAAGGTGCGTCTTGTGAAGCGATATACAAGATGCTGGGGTCTCCGGCATTGCAGCTTGTGCTCAACTCATCCTGGGACATGTTGTTGAGAAACGTAGCCACACCTTTGGGTGGCCTATTGGCCTTCTACCCCTCCTCATCATTCGCTCAGAACACTCCTTGTCAAACCACGACTGTTCAGGCATCGACTCCGAGCGACACCAATGTAGCTCTACGCTCATATTCGTACTGCGGGGGCAACCTGGATGTCTCGGTCTACATCGCCAATGTCAACTATAACAAAGTCGTCACTTTGTACTACACGGACAGCCAGGGTGTTTCCACGCCCTTGACATCCGTCGCTCTCGGCTACAACTCCAGTATCCCAGACACGAACTACGAGTTCTGGAGCGCAAACACTCCAGTCTATCTCGACGGGATTACCCAGCTACTGAATCTCACCTATCAGGCCAAGGATGAGTTGAGCACAAGCTGCAATGCCGGAGACCCCAGCATCTTGTATATCGCTTCACAAGACGCACCTTCCCGAAGTGACGCTCTCTCCTAACCAAGCTGTCGGTGCAATTGTCGGG
>Ga0115844_100297_pt1 | contig 13513 bp, 11 predicted proteins | sample InSIn1gowninarea_FD_83858 | JGI IMG/M metagenome (GOLD analysis project Ga0115844, IMG submission 83858) | reverse complement strand
AAGGGGACTATTACATGCAAAGATGGTCTTGCAGAGGGTTTCGATCCAAAGGTTAGTTTAGATGATGGGTCATCAAAGGATAATGTGGATGCATAGAACGGTCCATCTTTAGTGCATGGCGGGCCTGAGGATGGGAGCTCTAAGGTGGATCCCAAGGATCAGAACCAAGGGGCAGGAGGAGAGGATCCCTCAAAGAAGGCTACTACTCCGGCTTTGGCAGTAGTAGGAATCAATAAGGCTTTGGGAGTCTTGAAGGTACAAGTCCCAGAGTCCACTTACAACTCCCAAGAAGATAAGTACAAATTTATCCTAATAGGTAAATTTGTTTTGGCAGCCCTAGGCCACGTACGAACACGGTGAGAGACTGGATTACCTCGGTGTGAAAAGGCATTGGAAAAGTTAAAGTTTCAACAAGGGCGGGGGGAGTCCTTCTATTCTAGTTTGCTTCAGAGGAAGACATGCAAAAGACTCTGGTAGGAGGTCCCTGGTTTTATGGATCGGGAGGGCTAGCTCTAGCTAAATGGAAACCAGGTACCCAGATGAAAGACTACTTCAAGAAGCTTCCGATCTAGGTAAGACTGAAAGACTTGCCCTTGGAATACTAGGATACAGACCTACTAAAATAGATAGCAGGAGGACTGGGGGAGTTAATCCACCTAGACCCAATTATTGAGCGCTAGACTAGATTAGTTTTGGCCAGATTTTGTATTTGGATGGAGCTAGAAATGGTAGCGAGCATCAAAAAGATCCAGTTAAAATCCAAATGGGGAATCACAGAAGTTGAAATAGAATATGAAAACATTCCCATTACATGTGGCATCTGCGATAAGGATGAACATAATGACCAAAATTACAAATTGGTTGTGTGCTCTTTTTACAAAGGCAATCATAGGATAGAATTTTGCCAGAACTCCTACATGCATTATGTAAAACAAGGCCACTCCTCGGTGATCTATAGACATAGGAAGGACCAAGATTGGTTCCAGATTGTGCAAAATAACATCCTAAAATGGGGAATAAGGTGGGGAAAGCTACTCAGGCTAGGGGAGCTAGGCAAGCTAAAAATCAATTCAACCAAAAAAATGGAGGCCAATACAACAAAACCAAAATCATCAAAACCAACAAAAATGGAATAATCAAAACAATAATCCTAACCCTAATAGAAATGCCAACATGAACCAAAGCAACAACCCAAACCAATCAAAATCCAACACAGTGATACAAGGATCTTTGTCCAGAGCAGGGGGCAAAGTCATCCCGCCTCTTAATCCATAGAAAAATCCAAATAAAAATAGCTTCAATGCACTAGAATATCTGGAAGATGACAAGATTACTTTGGAAGAAGGTTCCTCGAATAATGAGGAGGGACCCAGAATGTTAAGGATGCTCAAATTGATGGTGACCTCTTTAAAGATGCAAGAAGTGATAGTAATTCAAGGCCAGAGTAGAAGGATACTACTAATCCAGGAGGGTAAAGGTCTACTCAGCCTATTAAGGGTGCAGTGTAAGAGATGACATCACCAAAAGGAAAACCACCAAAGGTAGGCGGGGGAAATAATGCTCTAACCAATAGCATCCCAAGAATGGCAACAAGATATTCAGCTAATAATACTAATCCCACACCTACCCTTACAGGGGGTAGAAGAAATAATTTCAATAATAAATAATGAAGTACATTAGCTAGAATATTAGAGGTATGGGTAAAACATCCAAATTCAATATTCTGAAGAAGTTAATTAAAGATTATAAGCCAATGATTATATGTTTGCAAGAAACAAAGCTTAGAGAAGAGGAATTTTCCAAGAGTTTCAATAGAAGATGGCAAATATTCTATACTGATCTGATAGATAGGATGGGAGGAATGGCTATCATGGTGAAAAAGAATTAAAATAGTAATTATAAGTTAATTAGGAAAGATCAACACTATATCAGTATTAAACTTGATAATGGGGACTGTGTTATTAACTTTTATAGTCCACAAAAGAGTGAAGAGAGACTACAAGAACTAGAATTTATAAGTGGCGGGGTGAGCACGAATAGACATCTCATAATGGGGGATTTTAAAGTGGCTATTCACCCATGGGAGAAAGTGGGAGGAAAATCCTAGAACTGGAGAAAAGCCAGGCTATTGTGAAACTTCATGTAGGAGAAAAACCTCTATGATGTGGATATGGATAATGTGAGGTTTACTTGGTCCAATAGAAGAACGAGTAGCGGAAGAATTTTCTCTCGGATTGATAGATGCCTTGTCTTAGAAGACATGCTTAAGGAAAACTGGAAAATTACGGGATTAAAGAGAGTGGCTTCTGACCATAGACCCATTCTCATAGCTGTGAAAAATAGGAAAAGAACCAAAAAGAGTCCTTTCAAGTAGGAAAATGCTTGGAACGACATTAAAGAAATGGATGGGCTTATATGAAGCATCAAAGAAGACACAGAAGGATATAATGCTGGAGACTATCTTACTAAAGTGTTAAGAGGGACCAAAGAGAAGCTAAAGGCCCAGAAAAGACATCTACAAAATGCTATAAAAGAAAAGGACAGAGTTTTGAAGGAGCTTGATAATATTCAAATTAGACAAGAACAAGGAGAAAATTTATATGATCAAGAGAAGGAAGTTCTAGAAAAGTTGAATAGAATTATTCAAGCGGAGGAAAAATATTGGATGCAAAGGTCCAAAATTACTTGACTACAGGAAGGGGATCAAAATATAGTCTTTTTTTACAAGGTAGCAAACTCCAGGAACACAGGAAATAGAATCAATAAAATTAAACATAGTAATGATGTCATAGAGGATGAAGAACAAAAAATGGGGGGTTTTATGCATTACCTAAAGAAATTATGGCAGGGTGAGCCGACTAAATCCATTAGTATACAGAGTGAGAACATCCTAGAGTTTGGGGAAGAGAGACTTCTGAGGAGGATAGAAAAGGAAGAGGTCAAAGAAGCCTTAAAAAATATGCAAAATAATAAATCTCCAGGACTAGATGGATGGATAGTAAAATTTTACAAAAGAAATCAGGAGGATCTAGAAGAAGTGATAGTGGATGTAATGAATGAAGCTTTACACAAAAGAGAGTTAAGAAGAGACTGGAATAACACTAATATTTGCTTAATTCCTAAAAAGGATGGAGAAAAGGGTTTTAAGGACTATAGACCTATTAGTGTATGTAATGTGATACAAAGACTTATGTCTAAGGTGATGATTGCTCGACTTAGACCTTTGCTGCCTCAGGTTATTGATGCTTCGCAGGCCGGATTTGTTGCCAATCGCTTCATCCAGGACCAGGTACTTCTTAACCATGAAATCATTCATTCATCTAGGAAAAAAAAAATCAAAAATTAATTATGCTAAAGCTTGATATTTCTAAAGCTTATGATAGTATTTCATGAAAAAGCCTCACTGAAATTCTAAGACAAAAATAATTTCCAGAAGACTTTATTCAATTTATCATTAATATATAGAAAGGAGCCAAATTTAGTATGCAGGTTAATGGAACTTTGTATGACTACTTTAGCTCAGAAAGAGGTCTTAGACAAGATGATCCCCTCTCTCCTTTCCTATTCATTATTCTGATGGACACTATATAGGCATACCTTAAGAAGGAAGGGGTGGAAGGCTATAACATTAATGGGGTGAAAGTTCTGAGTAGCCACTATGCAGATGACACCTTTTTGTATTGTAAAGCCACTATAAGAAAGATCCAGAGAGTTAGACAGGCATTAGAGATTATGGCAGATGAAACAAGGCTAAAAATCAATTGGGAAAAATCTTATATCCATAGCATCAAAGTTTGCCAAAGATTTAGAACAAGACTTGCTAATTTACTTGGGGCAAAAGTTGGGGAGGAAAAGGATGTATATTTAGGAATTCCCATCTACAATTGGCATAGAATTAAGTCTTAGAAGAAATTGATTGAGTGGATAGGAAAGAGAAAGGTGTCTTAGGCTAATATGTTTTTATCCTCAAAGGGTAGAATTATCCTTGCTCAAAGCAGTGGAATGTGGAGGATGGGGGCTTCAAACAATTGAAGATCAGATCATGATCCTTCAGAGAAAACTGGTTATTAGATTAGAGTGGGGTGAGCAGGCTAGTTGGATGAAAATTTTAAGGAATAAGTACCAGCAGTGGAAATACAGATGGGCTGACTCAAGACTATGGAGGTCTTTATGCAAACAAATGAGCATTATGGAGGAATTAGAAGAATGGGATTTAAATAAAGGAAGTATTTCATACTGGCATAGCAAAGTGGCGGGGAAAGCCATCCCCTCCCAGATTTTGAGATGGCTAGCTATAAAGAAATAATGCATGGATAAGTATGAAGATTCTATCAGGGGTATGCGAGACATTAGGGAGTTTGGGAAAGGAAATACCCTGGAGGTGAGTATTGAGATTCAAAATCACATTTAGAGCATCAACTAGATGCAAGGGCATAGTGAGGATAAAAGAATTATAGATGGACAGAAATGGTCCACCAAAAGAGGTCTAATAAAAAAATATGGAGCAAACCCCGAGATGGCATTGGTTTTACAAAGCAAGGTCCCACGGAAAAAAGAATTTTTTTATGGCTATTAATTAATAATGTTGTGCTAACAGCAAATAACCTGGCAAGGTGGGATGTAAATGTCAGAGATAACTCATTGGCATATAACAGTGGGCTTAGGTGGGGTGTATTTGCTAGTAACACGTGTCACATGTGTGATAGCTTTCCAAAAAGTGTTCAGCATTTATTCTTCACATGTCAACTAGTGGTTGAAGTTTTTCACACAGTTCAAAGGGTCACCCCATTGAATACGCATGACCTTAAAATCAAGGTGGGGGGAGATAGGTTATACTTCTTCATATATTAGGAGATTTGGAAAGAACAAAATAATAGGATTTTTAGAGGTGAAAGGAGAGATCCTAGCTATATTACAGAAACAATTATTATAGAGTTCCATCTATACAAAAAAGCTGCATGCATCATGCCAGGAGGACACCCCCAATATGAACCATTCTCAACTAATAAGTATGAAAATACCATGGCGTGAGGACTCATTTCTAGAATCGAGTGGAATGAGATCTTTGCAAGATTAAAAGGGGAATCCAAGTTGGAGACGGATCACTACTATTGATTGGATGGTAGATTGAACCTAGCAGTTGATGTTTACCCCATTTCTGAGGAGATGATAGCAGAGGCACTTAATGTGCCATGGGAGGGCAAGATCATTCTCCCTAATATGTATGGGTTAGAAGAGGCGATGTATTTCTTAGGCACCAACTAGAAAGAGTACAGCAAAAGAGGGTTCATAGCTAAAAAATTCCTGCATTCAGATTGGCAAGTGGTGGTGGAATTAATAGATAGATATTTTATTCAATATGAAACCCATGCAAAACTCAAAGGGCTCAATTGGAGATTTCTGGAGGCAGTCATGAACGAGAGGGTGGTGAACCTCCCCCTTTTCTTTACTGAGGAACTCAAATGGCAGCTCCCTAATAGGCATTCGGGACTTATTCTTCTGTTGGAGTCTTGGGCCATAAAAAATAATGGGATCAATTCCAGGATCTTAATCCTAAAAGTGGCGGGGGTAGAGAGGACCTGATCCAACCTCACCAAAGGCATAGGAAATTAGTTAGAAGGTGGGGTGAGGCTGTACAACTAGAGAATAGTCCTCCAAAAAACACCAGTGAGGAAGAGGACCCAATTCTCCCTAAGAAGCTGGGTGAATGTAGCAGGTGGGAAGAGCATACTGAGATGCACAACAATGAAGAGTCTTGGGAAGAAGAAGGAAAAACCCTCCTAAACCCTCACAGAAAGAGAATTAGAAAAATTGGGAAATTTCAGAAGGAGACTGAGAGGAAAGAAGAGGCAAGTGTAGATAAATAGCAATTCTACATTCATGTTCATCAAGCTGGGGATGAGCAATTCGAGGGATCAACTCCATTACCCCAAGTAGATACTTTTGATGATAACCTGCTTAATGACTATATTCATTCTATGGAGGAAAACTATTATACAGAAATTGAAAAAATGGAGATCCTTCCTGAAAACATGGAGGATGAGGGTAATGAGATCACATAGCCACCTAGAGATAATGTAGATATTACAGAAGAGTCTCAGCATATTGAAGGTACAGAAGGTAGGGTGAATGCTTCACCCATTAGACATAACATTCAACATAGACTTCCTCTAGTGGTAAGTGTTATTGAGTCTATAAATTCTGAGAGAAATAGGAGAACTGATGAAGAAATTAGCAGGGTGAATGTTGCTCTTTCCGAGGGAGATAATGTCTCCTACAAAAACCCAAAAATGGAGCAAATACTTAGAGAAGAAGAGAGAGGTGGGGGAAATCCGCAAGATGAAGAAGAGGAAGTACAGAGCAAACCCCCACCTAAAGGTGCTTCTTTGGATTTTTCCATTCTTCTAAAGGATAAAATGGGAGAAAATCTGTAGCCAAACATAGGGAAGAAGCCGAAAAGAAAACAAGAGAAAAGATTCATCATCAAAGACTCTAACTACTCCTTCTGCAGCCTAGATATTTAGACTCTGAAAAGAGAACATGTTGCAAAAAGGGTAAGGAGGTCCAGTTCACAGGTAGGGGAACTCAGGGCAAGGGTCCTTGTGATTGAAAAAATGAATATTGTTACTCAAGAAGTAAGATTGGGAAAAGAGGAGACTAGAACAGAGGATCCTATGGATAAGAAGGATGACATCCCGCCCGGGAAGAACAAAATAGAAGATCAAGTGCCTGTGGCAAAAAAGGATCCTATGAAAAAGAAGGATGACACCGCGCCTCCAAAAGTGTACATTATCTTGGGAAAGAGAAATACAGAGGACATGTAGTAGCGAGAATCGGAGAAACAAAGCCAACCAAAATTCATAGTTATGGATGAGAACCCCACTATCATCAGGGGTAACATCCAAAATTTTACTACTAAGGAGAATAAAGACATAGGACCACAGAGCAAAGGTAGAAAAGGCAAGGGAAGCACTCCTCAGAGGAGTAAACAACACATAGAAAAGGGGAAGAAGAAATAGACATCTAAAGAAAAGGAAAAATAGTCTAAGCTGGATGATATAATGGCAAACCTGAATGAAAGATCTGCCAAGCTTAAAGAAGAATTAAAAATAAGATTGGAGATGCCCAAAATTCCCACACCTACTGCACCTCCCATTTCAAGATCCTTCATCAACACTTATTCTAATAGATGTTGGTATGATGTTCTAGGGGTCTCCATCATTGATGGCCCTAAAGCTATCAACTCCAAGGCCAGACAAATGCTAATGAGTTATTACTTGGACAAATAGAAAGATCCAATAGCAAAGGAAGAAGCAGCACATAAGTTTAAAGAATGCAATGTTGCTAAAGACATTCTCACAGATGCAACCAAGAAACTAGATTATGATGCTGTTCACTTATATCATTGCCATGAACATAGAAAAATCTTCCTAGATAGGGCAAAAATATTAAGCAGCTACACTCCGGCGGAATTCATCAAATTTTATGAAGCTTATAAGCTATAATAGAGACAAGGAATATAACTTCTCACTCTTCTTCCATTGTAATTACTCTAAGTTATTCTGATATGGAGTGAGTTGAGATTTTTCTCCTCACCCCGCTTGTATAAAATCCGATTCTGGTTACTAATATACTCAAGTTTTCTCAAAAAAAAATATAGTTATAAGATTTCCACTCTAAATTACTAGGGATAAAGCTTTTTTTTTTCTTTCTTATAAAATCTCCTTTATTTAGATTAAATAGAGTAATAAGTAACATTATTATGAGAGAATTTTCATTAGGAGCAAGGATTAACATTGGTGGAATTGTTACAAGATTGAAACAATAATATGAAACAAAAGAGAGTGGGGGAATTATTATACACTTGAAAGGCTGATGTGAAAGAAAAACAGTGCATGTTATGCAAAGAATAAAATTTCTTTTATGAAACAAAAGAGATAAGTTAGTAGTAAATGCATAGATTCTTCCACATACTACTTTATTCACCAATCCTTTCAACATGTCCCAACAAATTGCCTTTCATCTAACCCACATGGAAAGTCTCTTCACTCACATTGCTAAAGCTTAACATCTTTTTCATGAAGTATCCATGGATAAAATTAACACTTTCTTCTTATCCATGCTTTGCTAGAATGTTTATAGACACTACACTCTATTTTACATCACCCCACGATGAATTAATTTTATGGGTGGAATAATCTCCAAGTCCAATAATAGATGAATCACCATTTAATGAAGATGTCCATAGAGCATGATGATGACTAGAATTCCATGATGAAGATTATGAGTCATATCCTTTTTGAGTTAATATTGAATGAGATTATCTAAGTTGTAGCCCAAAAGATTGAATTATCCATGTATGAAGCATAGATACATCTCATGTAGATAAAGAAATGCAGAAAATATGCAATAGAGGTAAGTTTCTTCTATAAAAGTACTAAATGACATTAACAATAGATAGATATCCAAGAAATCTAAAGTATTACCATAATTTCTAGATAAGTTGAGTAAATGATATAATTAAGTAATAATTAATAGGAAAAAAAGTCAATTTTACTGCTCAATCACAATCCAACTAGTATTTTGCTAGTCCCTTTAGCAAATAAATGTAAAAATGAATATGAGAGTACTAAATAAATCCAACATATGCTAAATAAATCTAGCAAAAATAAATTTAAATAACTAAAGATATACTAAGAAATCCATTCTAAGTTTAATAAATTCAAGGATAAAATCCAAGATAATTTAATCAAATTGAGTTAAGCTTAATCGATGCTAAGAAACAAATAAAAATAAAAATAAAACTAAGTGTAAAAACTATAGAAAATTTTACTTTCCATAGCAATGATATGATGTAGTAATATGTCATGGTTTTTTAAAAGTCAGATAGATCGAATATGAGTTCGATTATGAAGTGTAACTCTCTAATCTAAGAAAATACAAATGCTTAAAAAAATAGATCAGTAATATTTTAGCACAAATAATAATTAGGAATTTGTAAATTAATGAACAGATAGTAAACATTAATGCCTAGGAAAACTAACCATATAGATATATTATTATGGCCATGATGCAGCCTGTTTTTGGTTATAGTGCATCTAAAAATAGGCTTTTACAAAAATAATTCTTTTACTTATTATTAAGTTAGATATTAAGCATGTAGAAAGACAAATTAATTTTAAGAATATTTTTATTTTTTACTTAAAAAAAATGAATAACATAATTTTGGATCTAAACTCCAGTCATATCATTATATTTTATTGTTTCTCTTCAGATTATAATAGAAATTTAGGAGGAAAGACATGGTTGGTCTTCTAGTCTTGAAATCCTAGCGCTTAAGTCTTCATACCCAGAATTTTAATGAGCATATATCTAAGATAGAATGGTAAGAGTATCAATAGTGAAATATGGATTAGGGATTCCTAGTGATTCTCCAACTCTTACTTTTTATGTAGGACCAATTCTAACATGGGTTTGAACCTGAGATTGAGCATCAGTATGAACATTTCAAACCAATAAATATTGTACTTTAGATATTTGAAAGATATTCTTGTTAGTATATTAATTATCTCTTTAGGGTATGCTGGAACATGATTGGGATATTTATACTTGATAATATTCCTAACAAGATAAGAAAAATATTAACCTTATCAATGTTATTTCTAGTAGAAACTAAGTGATACATCAAAAAGGTAAGGAGATCAAAGAGGTTGTTCATAGATATCATATGCATAAGATTTAATTCATATTTGGATACATATAAAACATGAGAATTGGGAATTATATTTTAGATTAAAAATCTAAACAAGGCTAATTTTTTAAGGGAGACAAGAGCAACCTTGCTTACCAAAAGGTTATTTAGGGATATTCAAACCATGATAAATATTAGGAATGACAACATCCAAAAAGCGTAAGCTCACCATGATTGAAATATCATTGATGTGAGAGATATCAGTAGGTGTAAACTCAATTTTATCATCATTATCAATCTTGAAGCCAATAGAAATAGTGTTATCATATCAATGAATATTGAAGTGAAAATCTGGTATCAAATCATTATCATATCCATCTCCTTTACTCCTAAGAAAGTAAGATTAGAATTTGCTATTAATAATTTGTAGGATATTAGAAGCATGATAGCTCAAAAGATCATGAAAAATTATATTCAGGTAAGTCATGATAACTAAACATAAGAAAATAGATAAAATAAGATAGAAGATTAAAATAAACTCAAAAAATTTAAAATTAAAATAAGATGGTTAAATTTAAAAGTATTCCAAATTGTGAGTGCAGAGGTGCAACAATCACAACAAAATGCTTTCAGATAGCTATGATGCAACTAATCCTAGCTTGTAATGTAGTCTTATTAGTAGTTACAGAGGAATGATTACTAGTTTTAGCAAGGATTCCACAGAAGGCAATAGATGCAGAGGAAATACTTCATAGATAGCATGAGATGAGGAAAAATAAGAGAAATAGGTGAGAAATACATAGCAATATAGGGGAAAATTAACCATAAAATTTTAAAATTAAATTCAAGAGCCAAGATTGATTGAAGCTCTGGATTTGTGTTTATTTGGGGTGATGTGACATGAAAATTAACACATGGCATTGCATAACATCCTAACTAGACTATAACCATGACCATTGGAGTTTCATAACATATGGTGCCTCTACCAGTTTACAACTTGGAATCAGTAGCATGCATAGCCATGTCTAAAATACAAAAGAAAGGAAAAAGTTGAATGAAGAGATTTTTTTTGAATAGAAAATAGGACAAAAGGAATATATTTTAGTGTTCACATTGAATGGGTCGATCTAGGAGAAGATTAATATTCCATAATATAAAAAAATAAGGTTTAAAATACAGTATCAAAAACATTAAATAGAGTGATCAAGTATGATTTTTTATTTGTTTAGAATAGATAATTGAATTGTTGATCAAGTATTCTTAATAGAAACAACAAAAATTATTTACCATACCAAACTACAAGTATCATCATATTTGCATTTAATAATTTATATACTCGTTACATGACTAAATTAAATGCTTAAGTCACTTTTAAAACTATAAAAATGATTTAAAGATAAAGTACATCTGGGTTTGAAGATGATAAAATAGATATAGTACAAGTACTTAATTGAGATGGAGTGTAATAATATATAATAAAGTAACAAGTCACATGTTTTACTAATTACTCTATACTTATTACAACAACAACAAAAATAACAAAGCCTTTTCCCAATTATTTGGGGTCGGCTATACTTATTCAAGGTAATAAATTAATAAATCTCCTAACCAAATTGAAACATAGTATCAAACTAAGTACATACAAAACATGTGGCTCCAATGAAGTGAATGATGGAAGTATACTGACTAGGACACATTGGCATTCTCTCCCGAGAGATTATTAATAAATGCGATTTTATTATTTAATTAAGGATAGGATTATGAAATGAAAATAGAGTGACTAAATTAATAAAAGTAAACTTAATATTTTTGAATAAAATTCTACCAACATCAACCATGAGTAAAAAATAATAGATCAATGTGAATCATCTTTTTTTATTATTTGGATTGATTAGAATTGAGCATACAGTGTCAGCATTCTTGAATCTTTTTGTATTGAATAATACTTTTAAATTTTTGAAGGACCATAAATTTTTACACTGCCAAAGAATTTTTTTCTTAATAGGCCCAATTATATTTATTTAAGCATGTGAATGTAGAGCCTAGTACTACCAAATGACATATGTAGGTTAACACAATTACCTATAATATGATCACACCAATTTCATTTTAATAAAAAATCAAAATCTATCAATTAATACCAATGAGATACTACTTGATAGTGGGTCGTTAACTAATTGTTTTAAATATTATTTAAAAACATGTATGGGTAATAAAAGAAAATAATTTCTAACAAATGAACATGACTGATGTGACAGAATAACTAGGTCATACCCTCCTCACACACATCATCAGGAATTTTTTATTTACTAATATAAATTGGTACTATGATCATCGAAGATGTGAGTTCCTCTCAACTTATTATGGAATTTATTTTAACCCAAATCTCAAAGAAGTGCAATGTGAGACTAGTTTGGGCTGGATGAAAAACATGTAGATGCACAAAATAATCAACCATCTATCCAAAATTTATGGAAGAAATTATTAACATAGTACCTCTATTAAAGCAAAAATAAATATTTTACTATGTGGTAATAAAGATCATTCATGTTACTTACAAATTAAAAATACAAATAAAGTCTCCAAATAAATTAAAGACTAAACTATTTCATAGTGAAGAATTTAAATGGTCCATTTGGAAGATACTTGAGCCCAGAGATTAAGTAAGATGCAAATATATAATATCAAATTTATCGAAATCAAAAGATGGAGAATTATAATTATTATTTAATAAAGGGTTGAAACACAAAAAGAATTATCAATAAAAAGTTCTTTAAGTAAATGAAAAATATGGGACATAGGAGTTATATGTTATTTTTTTAATTTTGAAACCACAAAAGATAAAGGCTTTAGGTATTTTAAGAAATTAGTAGAGTTATATGGAGAATACAAGTTAGGAGAAAAAAAGGAAATTATTAACCATTTTACTAAAGGATATTGATGGATATTCTATGAACACCTTTACAATAATTATTAATCCAAGATTGACCGATGTGACTTTATAAAGTTATTTTATATTACTTATTTGTATTTGTTGATAGCATAATGAAAGTACGATGCATTAAGTAAGTAGATGCAAAAACTAAAATAGGTTATCTTGCTATGGTGAGATGGGTTATATCAAAAGGATGATTAGATCATGAAAATCTACTTAGAGATGATAAACAAAAAGTGAACTTCTTACTCCTTAATCTAAAACTAATCATAAACTAGACCCACATCTATTTACCTGAGCCAAGATATAATAGGATAAAGTAGATAACACAATTAATGATATATAATTAGAGGTTATGTTTATTGAAGATATCCTGAATTCAAGTACAAGTGAATTGGAAAGAAAAAATATGAGTAATCCTTATTTTTATCATATATTAATAGCAAACTGAGTTGAGATGATATTTGACATTCAACGTAGATCCAACAGCTAGGTGAAAACTCATCATGATGGAATTATGACTCTTGGCTATCCGCCTTTTGACTCAGTCACATTTCCATTAGTCAAAATATCTTTTGAGCCTCAAATGATATCTCGAGACCTTGATATAAAGTTTTAAACTCTTCATTTGGAAACACTTTCTATCTATGATTGAATTTCTTTAGTGTTGACTTGTGGAATCCTCTTTTGACTGCTCAAATCATCTTTCAACATCTTGATATATGTTTTGACATCTTGAATCATCATCTGATAACTTGAATCATCTTTTATTACACATAGTAAAATATTTATTTTTGCTTTAATAGAGGTACTATGTTAATAATTTCTTCCATAAATTTTGGATAGATGGTTGATTATTTTGTGCATCTACATGTTTTTCATCCAGC
>Ga0115844_100296_pt1 | contig 13514 bp, 10 predicted proteins | sample InSIn1gowninarea_FD_83858 | JGI IMG/M metagenome (GOLD analysis project Ga0115844, IMG submission 83858) | reverse complement strand
ATTATTTTTGAAAAAATCTTTATAAAACAACTTTGGTTTTAAATTCATTTTGCGTGCAAATTCTGCATTGTACTTTAAAATCCCCCAAGTGTTAGACAAGCTTTTAATTGACCCCTATGCAAAGGCTATCACGAATAGTAAAGAATTGCAGAGACATACCAGGAAAGGAATTGTTTCAGTATTTAGATGAGGATGGAACAAGGAAAACAATTGACAGCGGTATAGTAAATGATTATATTAAGGAGATTAGTGGGGGAGATTTTACGGCAAAGGATTTTAGAACATGGTCAGGAACAGTACAGGCATTGTTTGCTTTTAGAGAGCTAGGATTTAGCGAAACGCAGACCGGAATAAAGAAAAATATAGTCGCCGCTTTAGATGTGGTTTCAGGATTATTAGGAAACACAAGAACAGTTTGCAAAAAATATTACGTTCATCCGCTTATAATTAGCTTGTATGAAAGCAATACTCTACACAAGTATCTTAAAGAGCTTGAAGACTTAAATAAGGACGATGATAAGTCGGACCTAACCCATGAGGAAAAGGTATTGATGGACATTTTAAAACACAATTAAATTTTTATTGACATGACAGTTTCAAATTTCAACCTTACAAATAAAGGCGCAGCAATCACCTCTGGCACTGATGCCGAAAATGGCACAAGTTCATTTACCTATTTAATGGCAGATGCAGAGAATATGAATTTTCATATGTTTATAGGTGAGTCTGAGGCTTGGATAAACCACAGAGATGATGGCCAGGCTAAAAATGTTGATCCACGAATGGTTGAAAGATTGGTAAGCGGCATATCGTCTAAAAAAATGTCAGAATAAAAAGCCCGGTAAATAAGAAGTTTTTTGAAGGTTAACGTAAAATGAAAGAGGTCACATATTGTGACCTCTTTTTATTTTAGAGCAGATATTGAAAATATCTGCTTAGTTCTTTATTAGCTGCTGAACGAACACATTTCCATTTCCTGTTAGCTGCAACTGGTATGTTCCGTGAGGTACGTTATTTAGTTCAAGCGTTTGCGCAGACGATCCTCCATTGTGCTCAAAATCTTTTTGCATGATTTGCTGGCCTAAATTGTTCAGCAATATCAACCTGTATTTTCCTTTTTCTATATTGTTTAATTGCAGGTTGATAACATTGCCGGTAAACGGACTAGGATACGCTACCATTCCACTTACACCACCAGCCATATTTACTTTTACTACCTTAGTGTATTCAGCTTCACCGTTCTTACTTAAAGCTTTAATGCGGTAAAAATTATTGCCGTTAATGGCGTTCACATCAAGCCAATTATAATTATTTACAGAACTATTATTTCCCTTTGCATCAACACTTGCTTGTTTTAAAAAACGAATTCCATCAGTTGATTTCTCAACTTCATACAGGCTAATATTTGCCTCGTTTTGTGTTGTCCACTCAACTTGTATGTCTTGTTGTTTTTTATAAGCCTGAATGCTACTGATATTAATTGGCAAAGGCAAATTTGTACCTGCAGCTTCTAACCGCACATAATCGTACATAACCTCGCCACTGGTTGCGCCACCTGTAATACGCAGGGTAAAGCTGATTTGATTTGAACCGGCATGTAAATTACTTGCAGGAAAATTAAAACGAACTTCACTAAATGCGCCATGAATGCCTTTGCGGATCATTGCATTAGAACTGCTACCAGGAACAATACCCGTTGTTGGTGAAGTAACATTAACGCCGTTTACATTTAGAATTAGGGCAGAGCTGAAGTTTTCAGCAAGGGCTACATAAACGCTGGCGGTAGAACCTGCAGTTGGCGCAGTGGTTAAGTTGAAATTCACCTTCCAGTTAGGTGATGTGGTTTGCACGTTCTTATCGTATGGTTGCACAAAATTCCAATCTGTAGCAATGTTACTTTGACCGATATTGAAGTTTACATCGTTAGGAAACTCATCACCATAGTCCATAAATTTGCCCCAGTGAAGATTGGGGTAGGTATTACTTGTCCACCAATCAGTGCCATGCCTGTATTCCATTGCCGTTCTATCTGGCGTACCAATTTCCCAAATAGTTGCTGCTGTTCGTGCAGGCGTCCAGGTAACGGTACCTAAAGCGGTTGTGTTACCTGCTGTAACGGCTGCAAAATTGGCTAACGTTAACTGGCCTATTGCACCGGCACCAAATGCATAAAGATTATATGTTCCAGGCAATACATCGGGAATACTAAAGTTTCCATTTGCATCCGTCTTTACCCAAAACTGATAATTTTTTGACCAATGTTGAAAATCCGCAGCGTTTGTACTTCCTGCTTGCGGTATAGTTAACCCTACCCAGGTATTTGCCGGTGACGGATTGCCATTATCGTTTATTACCAACTTACCTGTTACAGTTCCACGTCCGCTTTCCTTTACATAAGCCGGGTTGGTGTACCAACTATAAGGCCATGCGGCTTGTTCAGTTACGGCTTGTGTTTTTGCATCGTTCCATAAAGCTATATTAGCGTTTGCTGTACCCGCAGCTACTTTGTTACAGTAAATTAAAAACGGACCATATGTTTTTTGCCAATTTTCACCCGAGGCTACAGCTGTCTCATCGCCCATACCGTAGTGAGTTCCACCAAACATATTTAGCAAAACAGGTGTTGCATGGCACATAAGCTCACGCTTTTTCGGTCCGCCAGGATAGTACTCCTTGCTCGGAGTCGTCATCCACAAACCAACATTCTTGGAAGTACTGCTCCAGCCCCAAACGTTTATGTCACCAAAGTCGGCACTGTAATCGTATTTGCATTCGTATTTATCTTTGTAAACTCCCGTAGTAAGGCGGTAAACTTCCGGTGGTGCTCCGGCTACAGAAACTGCATTATCCATATCGGAACCACTAGGCATAATTCGGTTACGCAGCGAGTCAACACTTAACCAGTCGAAGGTAGGGTTTGGATAGCCTGCCATACGCCACTCACCACCTGGAAGTGCCGGGTAAGCAGCCGGATGGGCTAGGGTAGCAGAAGCATAAATACCAGAAGCATTTCGAGGAAGAGAATAATATACATCTACATCCATAGCAGCGGTTGATGCAGAACTGTTCCAGCCCATATGCAACTTAATTTCTGCATAATCAAAGTTGTTGTTATGAGGATCAGCTGTTAAAGTGTAAGTGCAGCCAGATGGATTTTGATAATTAGGCATGTTCCAGCTCCAATATAGTGAGCCACCGTTATAACCTCCGGTAATCATTTCAACCCCGTTATAAATTAAACTGGTAACTGATGCGTTTGATTTTGTGATGGTAGCTTTTACAATGCCGTTACTAAGGGTAACGGTGCTGCCATTATCCTGAACGACAACACTGGTTGCATCAGGACTGGATGTTGTAAAGTTTACATTGTTACCATAAACTGTTCCTGCGCTGCTGGTTGCATAGGCCCTTGCGTAATAAGTTGTAGCAGCAACCAGACCCGTAAGTGAGGTCGTGAAAGAACCGTCACCGGCAGAGGCATCCATAACTTTAGTGTTGGAAGTAGTTGGATTAATAGCGGTACCATAAACTATTCCCCTTTCAGTTATAGCCGGGCCGCCATCAGATGAAACATCACCACCGGTTTGGGCTGACGTAGAAGTTATATTTGTAACGGCTTTGGTGGTTACAGGCAGGTTAAATATCTGAACAACAGGCGTTACAACACTTGCCGAATTGGTTTTTGTGTAAACAATATAAGTTTTCGAAGTATCATTGCCGACGGCAATATTTACTGCTGATACAGAACCGGAATCAACACCACGGGAAAGGTTACTGTTTTTTAGTTCACTGAAAAAAGTTGTACTATAAGCCAACTTAAATACCCTTGCCATTGGGGAAGAGCCACCATTTACAAGCAAATCTGTAAAGGCATTATAAACATTTCCTCCGTTGTCTCTTATAAGCGTATTATAAGGTGCATCCCTTGTACCGGTAGTTCCTATAAAACTCCATGTACCAGTTAACTTATCATAACGAATAATTGTTGACCTATTGCTATTAGAAGTATTAAAATAACTTACTATAGGGTTATAGTCACTGTCCATTACAATGCTTGTATGGCGAGCACCTGTAGTAGCGCCGGTGCTTGCTGAACCAGGAGCAACAGGACTAACAGGCGACACATCTTCCCAAACGGTACTATCTGAATTGAAACGAAAAGTTTTTATGGTGCCTGTAGAAGCAGTGGTAGATGTTTGTTGTTTAATATAAACAAGGTAAGGGACCCCATTATCATCCACCGCAATATTATTACTTAGGGCAGTATCTGTTGAAACTGCGGCACCACCAACAGTTTGCCATGCACCACTAACAAAACGTTTTACATATGGATTGTAATTTGCTGAGGAACGCTCGGAATAAGTAATGTAAGGCACATTGCCATTATCAAACGCTAATCCACTTCTTGCAGTTGAATTAAACGCGCTGATCGAGTAAGTTACCGTTCCGGCGGAAACGTAAGGATTGCCCGAAAGTAATGGTTCCCAAGCCTGGGTTGCGGTATTATAAGTTACAACTGCTAAGCGGCTGCTATTGGCAACATCAACATAAGTAACATAAAGCTTGTTGTTTTTGTCGCTGTAAATTTTTGTGAAGCTGATATTTGAAGATAAATTACCACCTACTTGTTCCCAAACACCAGTAGCTGCATTTCGCCTTTTTACCTTGCCTACACCAGAAGATGTTCCTTCAACATAAACAACATAAGGAACATTGTCTAATACAGTGATTGAGGTATATGCAGATGCAACTGATGACACCTGGTTTTCATTACCCAAAATGCCCCATTGTTGTGCAAAGGATAAATTAAAAATAAAAGTTGCAAATACAAGGAGGGCGGTTTTATGAACGATTGACAGTAGCGAAAACGAGTTTTCGGGTAGACGTTTTTTCATTAAGCAAGCATTATTATGAAGTATAAAAATACAATTATCAGATAGACAATCGTCCTGTACCATCCTTGAATTGTGCCCAGTTTAAACTTAGTCCTTATTCCTCTGTCACATTAAGTAGTTTTGAAAGTATTCTGGAAATTGAACATAATACCAGAAGGAAAATATAACATGGGCATCAAGACATTCTTTCAAAATGCTATCAATACGAGTCTTGAATTAGTATCACCCGGGTGGAAGAGTTCAATTAAAATTGCTTGTCTAACACTTGGGGGATTTTAAAGTACAATGCAGAATTTGCACGCAAAATGAATTTAAAACCAAAGTTGTTTTATAAAGATTTTTTCAAAAATAATGAATAAAATGAAAGTTTCTTTTTTGTTGCTGGTAGCTTTTTGTTTGTCAGTTTTGCGACCATTATCGGCACAGCCGAATCTACCCACCCCGGCGCTGCCCTCAATCTCAAGCAAAACTTTTAGTGTAAAAGATTATGGCGCGCTGAGTGATAATCAAACGGATAACACTACTGCTTTTCAAAATGCCATTAACGCTGCAAAAAGTGCTGGCGGCGGAAAGGTTATCGTTCCTGCCGGTGTTTATCTTTGTGGTCCAATCCAATTTACCAGTAACCTGGATTTTGAAATAGCTTCAGGAGCTATTATTAAATTGTTACCTATAGACAAATATCCCGGAGGCACAACGACCGGAACTGATTTTATAAGTGGTGTAAAATTGCATGATGTAGCTATTACCGGAAAGGGAACAATTGATGGACAAGGTTCGCCGTGGTGGCCGTTTGCAAAGGATAAAAATGCTAAACGTCCGCGAATGATTGCACTTAAAGAATGTGATAAAGTCCTGATTGAAAATGTGACCTTAACCAACTCGCCAATGTTTCATATTGCTATTAGCGGGAAATCATCTAATGTAACAGTTAGTGGAGTAATTGTTCGTGCACCTGCCTCTGATGATCCGGTAAATCCTAGTCATAATACTGATGCGTGTGATGTTGCAGGAAAAGACATCTTAATTAAGGATTGCGATATCAGCACCGGGGATGATAACTTTACCTGTGGTGGTGGCACTACAAACGTTCATATTGCTAACTGTAAGTATGGGTATGGACATGGTTTGTCTATAGGCAGTTATACAAAAGGCGAGGTAGCAAATTTTCTGATTGAGAACTGCACTTTTACAAATACTGAAGCTGGCATTCGTATAAAATCAGATCGCGATCGGGGCGGCAACGTTCATAACCTTACCTATCGTAATCTTAAAATGACAAATGTTGGTATTCCTATTTTAATTTATTCGGCTTACATGGCCAAAGAACGTGAGTTTAGAAACCTTCAAAAAATTACGCCTGAAATTGCCAACACGTATCCTTCCGCACCAGTTGGTGAACTGACACCTCAATACAACAACATTACATTTGAAAACATAACAGCTACTACGCAAAACGGTAAGCGTGCCGGGTTAATTTGGGGCTTGCCCGAAGCACCGGCTTCAAATATTGTTTTAAAAAATGTAGTAATAACTGCTGAAAATGCTTTTGGTGTATTTTATGCCAAAAATGTGCGGATTGAAAACTGCAAAATTGTTACTAAGGAAGGCACGAATAAATTTGCCCTTACTAATGCAGAAGTGATGATGGATGGAAAGAAATAAGTAGCTAGTTTACAAGAGGCGCTGCAATTTTTTAAAGCACATCTTGTAATACTAATGCTCTAACATCGTCATCATTACTTTCCATTGCCAGAAGATTTTTTACTTCCTGACTCACCCTTCTGACTGTTGCTACCATTACTTTGTTCAGCATCCTGCTTTTTAGTAGACGCTTTAGTGGTATCTTTTTTTGGCTTCACAACTCCTGAATTACCGTTGCTTTTATTTCCCTGGTTTGGCATAATTAAAGGTTTTAGAAGATATGATTAAAAAAAATAATGCCATCAGCTTTTACTTGTTCTGCAAATTTATGTAGAGTGCTTGCAACTACTGTTTACTCACTCCTCATTGCTACTACCTTCTCTCCTCTACTAAAAAGTAATTGGCTATTCGCGACAAGTGCTATAGGATGCAATTAGAGAGAGTAAAAACTTATGGTAGTTAAGGAAAGAAGATAGTGTTAAACAGTTGAACAAGATATGCTGTATAGCTCCTGCAACGAAACAAAAGCAAAGTATAGATGTGCTGTGGTACATAAAAAAAAGCTACTCTAAGGTAGCTTTTTTATTTATAGCAATGATGCTGTAGGGTGCTTTAATTTGTGGTCTTTAGCGTCGCTTTACTTGCGTTATATTATTTTACACTGCCTCTTTTAACCTTGAAGCCGTTGCTTTATGTTCAATTACATTTCTAAGTATTGCCTTCGCTCTTGAAAATTGAGATTTACTTGTACTCTCAGTTATACCCAATTTCTGTCCGATCTCTTTATGCGAAAATCCTTCAACGGCATATAGATTAAATACAGTGCGATAACCTTCACTCAACTTCATTGATGTATTAATAAGATCCTTTTCGTATAAACCATCAAGTGCATTACATTGCTTATCCTTTATTTTATTTTCCAGACCTTCTGTTTCTGTGATGTTTGGATTTCTTTTTCTTAATTGTTCGATAGCTGAGTTTACAAAAATTCTTCTAACCCAGCCATCAAAAGAACCTTCACCTCTAAACTTGTGCAGGTTATTGAATAACTTAACAAAGCCATCCTGAAGAACGTCTTCAGCATCCATTTGATTTTTTACATACTTAAGGCAAATAGCAAACATTTTTGGAGCAAATTGCTCATACATTGCTTTTTGACTTCTACGGTCACCATTAATGCAATTTTGGATTAAAAATGTGTCTGAGTTTGTAGAGGTTTCTGTCATAATATTAGTTTTTGTTGTTTGTTGCGGATTGATGTAAACCACATTGATGCCAAGAAATAACGACTTATTTATCAAGAAGTTATATACTTTTATAATTGTTTTTTATTCCCAGAAACGGAGAAGTTGATTTTATTGGGGAAGGTTTGGGAAGAAAATGTGTCGACATTATCTGCCAGCTTAGCTAGCTATGTAATAAGATTAATTTCAAGGATATAACTTTAGATGAAGGTTTGAATGCATGGATGGAGATACTACAGTTCTTAAACATTGTAGAAGATAAACTGGAGCTTAAGGGATTGCTGCAATAAGGCGATAAGAAGTGCCGTTGTTATGACGAGTGAAAAATGGAGGGAAAGTAAAATGAATAATCAAAATTGGAAAAGGTTTGGCGTCTTTCTGATGCTTAACTCTCGATCTTGGCAATGCTTTGACCTTTAATTACATCCTTTAAAATAAAAACACAGGTGTTACATAAACGAAGAAATGTTAGGGAAGAATAGCTTTTAAATAGAGGCCGCCTAGACAAGCAGCCTCTTGATAATGCATGAGAAAACCTAATTCCGATAACCATCATATTTTTGATAAGAAAAAATCTTAAAACTTATCCCAGAATAACTTTGTAGTAACTACATCTCCACCTATTGCCGCTGCAGCCTGTTCATAATTTGCCCTGTTTAAATTTTGCTCAGTTACCGGGTAAGTAAATCTTACAGGATAACCTGATGTTGCAGTGGATGGTGCGGTAAGCTGCGGATAATCTAACCTTCGCTGTTCTATCCATGCATCCCATCCCCTGTTGTATAATGCTATCCATTTTTGCTCGCCAATTCGTTGCCGCCAGTTTATAGGATCAAAGAGAACACCAGGCTGAACAAGGTAGAGAGCAGCTTGCGCTTCAGTTCCACCCCATTCTAGTATAGATGCTGTAACGGCGTTGTTGTAATGTTGAACAGCGGTGCTGCCTACATTAAAGCCTCTTTGAATAGCTTCTGCCAGGTAAAATTCAACTTCAGAATAACTTAGAAGATTAGCCGGGTAAGCGGCTGCAGTAATTCTTGAGCCGGGCTTAGAAAATGTAGCATAGTTGCTGCTTGCCCCGGGTGTACCACCCGAGTAAGTGCCAGCAGCATTTTTGGTAAAATATATTGATGTACGGGGATCATTTAGTGCCACCATCCGGTTTACAAGTGTGCTTGCCGCAACAAAATCGTGGCGTCCACTTTGTACCAATTCAGTATAAATCGGGTTGGTATTAGGTGAACTGGATAGGTAGGCGAACATCGCATTATCGGCATTAGAAGTAAACACGCCTGATGCAACAGCAGATTCAACATTTGTTTTTGCAACAGCAGGGTCGGAGTCTGCTATTGTCATGCCCATTTTTAATTTGAAAGAGTTACCAAACCTCGTCCACTTAGTAACATCACCACCATAAATAATATCAGCAGTTCCGAAGCTTTCAGAAGCTGTATTAAGCGCGGCAATATCCGCATTCAACCTTCTTAGCAAATCCATAAAGATCACCTTTTGGTCATCATACTTAGGTGCAGTTCGCTCTATATTAAGCGCCTCGCTGTAGGGTATGTTACCGAAGGTTGTAACAAGGTAATACCATGTATAAACCTCCATCATGTCTGTTATTGCCAGTTGATTTGTTCTTGTTCCCGCATCTGTTATAGTTGTTGGTATAACTCTTTTGGCTTCCTCAAAATCACTTAACACATCTCTGTATAAAGATGTCCAAATTTGCTGTGGTATACTGCGGGTACTAAGGTTGTAATTACTCTCTTCGGTGTATGTAGTCTCCTGCCAGTGCTGAACTATCAACCTGAAAATATTCGTGTTAACGTTTGGAGTTGTAATAGTATTTGACAGCGTTCTTTGTGCGTTGGTAAACAAGGCATAACCTGGAACAGTACCTGCACTTTTTGGATCTATATTTTGAATATCCTTTCTGCAAGCTGTACTTAGCAGTATCGGGATAATTGCTATAATTATTTTCTTCATAAACCGGGTTTTAAAATCTTAATCTAATGTTGAAAGTGAAAGTTCTTGTGGTAGGGTAAGCGCCACTTTGATAGCCTTGTAAATTACCTGAACTCACAATTTCTTCTGGGTCGGCGTAAGGAAGGTTTTTATGAATCAACCAAAGATTTCTTCCTACCAAAGACAGATCAATTCCTTTAAAAGGATTTATTCTTGTCATTAATTGCTTAGGTAAAGAATAAGTAAGAACGGCTTCTCTTAGCTTTACAAAACTTGCATCGTATATGAAACCTGCAGCAGGCACATAAGTATATCCGAAAGTACCGGAAGAAGTATTGCTAACCCTTGTTGCATTCGTTTTGCCATCGGCTGTAACACCAGGCATAATCACACCTCCACCTTGTGCGATGGTGTTTCTTGATGGGTTACCAAGGTCATTAAGGCCGGCAGTCTCGGGGTACAGTCCACCATCTAAGCCATAATACATATCGAGGGAGAATATGTCACCACCTTGTCTTACATCTACTAAAAAGCTTAAAGAAAGATCTTTATATGTCAGGCGGTTATTTACTCCTCCTATCCAATTAGCATTAGGATTACCAATTACCTCATTTGAAGTTGGAGAGATAAGATAGCGACCATTTGCACCAACAGTTTTTTCACCGTTAGTGTAAATGAAGTTAGAACCGCGGATTGTTCCATAAGGCTCGCCTGCTGTTGCATTTAAAGAGATACCACCCTGAAATGTCGCTAATAAAAGATTTTCAGTTGCACTTCCTGTTGCGGGATCGGTATATAAGCTGAGAACCTTATTTCTGTTCCTGCTCCAGTTCACCGTCATGTCCCATGAAAAACTAGTGCTTTTAACCGGGGTAAGATTTACAGTTGCTTCGATACCCCGGTTTCTTATGGTACCTGCATTTACATATTTAGATGAATAACCTGTTGCTGCAGTAACCGTTACAGGTAAAATTTGATTGTATGATTCTGCATTATAAAAACTTGCATCAAATCCTAACCGATTTTTCAGGAATGCCATTTCCATTCCTACTTCATAACTCCGTGTACGCTCAGGTTGAAGTAAGGCATTATTTCTTGTACTGGAAACCGAATACTGAGTTTGAGAACCATAAGAAGGAACTGCTGCATAAGTCTGAAACACACTAAATGCAGGGGCACTGTTGCCTACTTCGGCGTAGTTAGCTCTTAGCTTTCCGTAAGATAACCAGGATGCCGTTGGCAAAAGGCGGGAGAATACAAAGTTGCCGGAAATAGAAGGGTAGTAGAAAACATTATTAGCCTTAGGTAATGTTGTAGATCTGTCTCTACGTACAGTTGCATCTAAAGTTAGCATGTTTCTCCAGCTAATTGTACCACCTGCAAACACACCATCTACTTCCAGTAATTGATCACTCTCTACAGGTGCAGTTATACCACTACGCGTATTTGCAAGTGCATAAAAACGAGGAATAACAAGGCCACCCTGTGTGGTTGCAGAAATTGATTGGCTATGTTGTGTACGTATGTTAGTTCCCAACAAGCCCCTTAGCTGCAGGTCTTCATTAATACTCTTTTCTGCATTAAGAAGCAGGTCATAGTTTGTTTCTCTAAATGAAAGATTACCCCTGGTATAATTTGAAAGCGTAACGCTTCCAACAGCCTGCCTTTCTTCAGTTAACTGATCCCATGCATCGGTAGAAACACGACCTAATATATTTAACCAATCCGCTACCTTATAGTTCAAATTCACATTTCCAAAAAACCTGTCCCTGCTATCTGATGAATAGTTTTCATAACGGGTGAAATATGGGTTATCCCAGTAAGCAGGTGTTACATCAGTTGGGTCTACCCAGTTCCAGGTTACATTGTTTCGGTTTCTAAAGTAAGCATCCTTTTGTTCCTTAACGTCAACGTTAGTTTGCCACCATTGTCTAAAGTTAGTTGCAAGGTTTATATCGCTATACCCGGTACCATACCTACCCCTTGCGGCAGTGTTTGTATAATTAATGCTTGCACCGGCAGTTAAAGCCGGAGTGATGTTGAAGGTTCCGCCAAAATCAACCATGTTTTTGCTTTGATGACTATTAGGTAAAATTCCCCTGTCATCAGTTCTTGTATAGCCCAACTTAAATGTGCCGCGATCACTGCCTCCATTTACATACACGCTCTGATTAGAAGTAAGCTGTGTCTGAAAAAAACTTACAGGATCGTTAGCGGCGCCAACCCAAGGTCTTGGTTTACCATAGTTAGGCGAGGTGGTATCAAAAGCATCCCACTGATACACCATTAAGTTAGGATCAAATCTGCCGCCGTAAGAAGCGTCCTCACTTGTAGGAGCTACAAGATCCATAACTCCATCGCCATTTATATCCCTGTACCAAAAACGCTTTGTTGTTGGGTCTTCGTAATAAGGACCGTATCCTCCACCATATTCTTTCTGATATTTCGCGAAAGTTGATTTATCAATCCTACCTATACCAAAGCCCGAATTAACAGTAATGCCTAATCCACGAACACCTTTTTTAGTAGTGATAAGTATAACACCGTTACCTGCCCTTGAACCGTATAAAGCAGTTAAAATTGAATGTATATATTCCATAAATCACATTGGTTCTACTGCTATAGTTCTTAAATTATTATTCCTGTTAATTTGTTAGGCCTTCTATGGCACGTCATTGGATTTATTCAATTAAAACCAACGGTTATGGCAGGAAACGACGCGAAACAGGAGCTGTTGAATTTTATAAACAAAAAGGCTTTTGACCCGATTTTAAAAGCGAAGCCGGCAAAGTATAAAGAAGAGGATAGATCTGCCTTGCAAGACATTCAACGGAAGACAGAGAATGAAAAAAAGCAATTTGCTGAAGAATATAGTTCAGCAGATGAGGTTAAGAAAAACTACTTAAGCAATGTAAGATCTAAGGCTGCAGCCAAAGTAAACGATCAATTAGAAAAATTAGGATTGCCGACCTTGCCCCAGCACAAAGAGGAGTTCATAAAACTTTGCGAAAAATTGGGGGTGTAGTAAAATAAAGCAAGATAAGACCAATAAGGAAGGTGATATTATTGAATGTTCAAAACAGAAGCTGAAAAACCTGCTAACATATTCTCCTTTTCTGGTGCCGACAATGTAAATTCGAAAACAATCAACTTCAAAAACCTACCCCTTAAAAAAGCGCCAAATCTTGAAAGACTTAAGTCATATTTAGGTTGTAAATAACGAAGCTGTATATGTAGTGTCATTTACAATTCAAAAGCTATTATAAAATTAGCAAGCATTTAGTCTATTCTATTTTCTAACCGATCCCCAACCGTAAACCTAACTACTTCAATTATTAATTGGCCCCTCGTTTTGGCTGTATTTTATTTAAAGTTTTTCAAGTTTGTAGTGCTACTATTATTAACTCATCTATTGACCACCTCTATTTGTGGAAATAATTATTCAATTTTTATTTAATATATTTCTCCTTTCCACAACTTGCTTCTTTTTTCTTCTGGCTACTTGGGTTCATCGTCCTAATTTTTCTAATAACGCCTACACTTTTACCCTTAAAAACTAAGTAGTTATATTAAATATTTTCTGATTCTGTTTCTATTGCCCGTCTAATGCAGAAATATGGAACACTTTTCCCTTTTAGTTTTTGTTAACGTGTCGAACCACAGCTCTTAAAATTACCCGCGGTTAGCAGGGGTAGTTTTCAATGAATCAAATAAGTGATGAATATTAAGCGGGATCAAAAACGATTTCTTAACTGAAAAATTA
>Ga0115844_100293_pt1 | contig 13573 bp, 19 predicted proteins | sample InSIn1gowninarea_FD_83858 | JGI IMG/M metagenome (GOLD analysis project Ga0115844, IMG submission 83858) | reverse complement strand
CTATAAATTTGGTATAATAGAGAAATAATATATGCCCACCCACATAACATGAAAAAAGAAAGACAGGAAAAAACAGGCTGGTAAAAGGTTAAAAAGTGAACCACTCTTTGTTGTAGGTAACAAAGAACTTCCATCTGCATCCTGTCCAAAGCATGCTGCAACAAGAGTGCGCCATAGTGTGGGGAAGCGTTGGAGAGCAGGTCTTAGGTTCTCCAATGTGCACTGGGCTGAGGAGCAACAATGCCTACTTACACTTCCACTGCTCAAGCAATTTTGGATAGGGGCAGGGGCATACATTAGGGTTGCTAAAGCAGCCATTTCTCCTCCTCCTTCTGCCATGTCGTCAACAGTTCGTATTATTTCATCAATGTCAAGAACACTGAGGTTGCTACCAGGAACCATGTTGCTTGACATAATTGAACGGGCATTGGAGAATGATGCATCATATTCATACCCCTTGATCCTAGATAACAGCAACCATTTTGCCCATTGACAATCTCCCTGGAAAGATTCGGGGAAAAACAAACATATCATAAGTGGTCAACAACAATTTGGATAAGAAATAGTCTCATAATCAAACAACAGATCAATGACTTACAAACATTCAATTTTAGATTATTCAACATCCATTACTACCCCAAAGCCACTCATAAGAAACCAATGAGAGATAAAGTTCTAATTGTGGTGGCCAGCACATGATACAGAATATGAATTTATCAACACTCATGACAAAAACAGATAAATGTCTCCAATCATTACTCAAGCTTTTGATAGTCAGCATATATTACTCATCAAGGAAGAAAAATGAACAAAATATCTGATTGCATATGCAAATTATCGATCTCACTATCTATATATCCACCGATTTATATCTATACACAGAGAGAGAGAGAGAGAGAGAGAGAGAGAGAGAGAGAGAGAGTAATTTAATCTAATACAGGGATGTAAAAGATGTGAGGCTTACGGCGTGAAGCCCACCTCTATGGTGAGACTCGAGAAAAATGCCTAGAGGCACAGCCTCAGAGGCTCACATCTGAGAGTGTGAGTACACATTAAATGCATATTTAAAACCTTTAGGATCACTTTATTTTGGGAGATGTCTAGCCAAGGCTGAAGGAAGATGCCTGGAGGCTCAATCCTAAGCAGCTCAAGCCTCATAATCTGATGAAGATAGGCCCAGGGCGTAAAATCCTACAATTAGCGCCGTCAATGAACCAAGCTAGGTCAGCTCAGCTCATTATGATGAACCAAGCCTGAGCCTTGTTTTAAGCTCGGTGAGCCAAGCCTGAGCTTTGATTTAAGCTCATTTCATAAGTGAGCCTGAGCCGACCTAAGTTAAATTCTAGGTTAGAGGTTAATGAGAGGAGGAGGAAGGGAATAACAGAGAAAAGACAAAGAAGGAGAAGATTGTGTTGAAGGGGAATCGTGTGTAGAGTATGTCTTTGCACAATAAATCTTATTTATATGAACATGGTATCAAATGTCCTAAAATGAGTTATATGTCGCCCGACATATGTCCATGTCTACCAGGACCAACACGACATATTACCTACATGGACACAAAACATTAACTACATTATAAAACTTCAATTTTTGGTTGACATGATATACAATGTCGACATGTTGAGTGAATATTCTCCTTTTGTAGTGTACTATTGCCTAATGTCAACATTGTATTGTTATACTAAAAAAATTATATGAAAAGACGATAAATTCTACAAAATAAAAGGAGGGAGAATCTACTTGTTCCTTTATGTTTATCCAATTAGGTGAATTATATGTTTGTTAACCATTATGTACCAATATCCTAATAAATGCATTTTGTATTTATTAAGAATATTATAATATATGTGTATTAAAATAAGCTATCATTCCTAACGAATCTATTTGTTCTTTTATGCTTATGTAGTTAGATTAGAATATGCTTCCTAAGTTTTCACGATTTTTACAATATCTCTTTCCGACATATCTGATATATGTCTTATTTTGGCTTGACCGACATTTCCACCAACACTGACATTTTGAACCTTGTAAATGAAATATATCAAGTCTATATTATACAGTATAATATAGCCTACGTACATGACCATTATACCCTCAATAATACATGTATAATATTGATATACTAACACTCCGCCAAGTTAGAGAAAAGATATTTATCATTCCCAGCTTGTCAACCAACATAGAAAATTGTGCTCCAATTAGTCCCTTTGTGAAAATATCAGCCACTTAATCTCTAGTCTGAACAAATGACATACAAATATGTCCTCCCTTCAAATGGCCCATCATAAGCGTTTGTCTATTTCCACATGCTTTGTCCTATTATGTTTTACAGGATCATAAACAATACTAATTGCAGTTTTGTTGTCACAGTAAAGACTCATAGGTTCTAGAACATGAAGCCCAAGCTTTGAAATCAACATCTTCAACTATAGTAACTCATAGACACCATTAGCCACAGAATGAAATTCAGCCTTCGCACTTGATGTGGCAACTATAGATTGCTTCTTGCTTCGCCAATTAACCAAACTACCTCCAACAAAGGTGCAATAGCCTAAAGTGGATTGTCTGTATGATATTAAATCTGCCCAATCAGCATTAGTATATGCCACAACTCTTTGATTTCCATGTTTCTAGTATAAGAGACCTTTCCCAAGACAACCTTTCAAATATCTCAACACTCTATAAGCAATAAGTTGAAACATGCATAAACTAACTAATTACACCCACTAAATATGTAATATTTGGTCTGGTCAAGGACAAGTAAATGAGACATCAAACTAGACGTTGATATCTCCCTGCATCAATTAACTATCACTATCATATTCTTTAAACATATGATTTGTTTCAATTGGAATTAGACATGGCTTGCACCCAATCATTCCAACATCTTTCAACAAATCTAGAACATATTTCCTTAAGGATAAAAAGATCCCTCTTTTTTATTTGGCCACCTCAATCCAAAAGAATTATTTTAGAAGACCCATATCCTTAATCTCAAAATCTTAAGCCAATAGATCTCATAGTCCAGTGATCTCACCATCATCAGTTCTGGTCACAACTACATCAACTACATACATAATCAAACGTGTTACTATTGTTCCCTAGTGCTTCACAAACAAGGAATGATCTGCCTGACATTGTCTATAACCAACCTTCACCATTACTGCTCGGAATCTCTCAAACCAATCTCTAGGCGACTATTTCAACCCATACAATGCTTTCTTCATTTTACATACTTGTCCTCATCATTGGGAAATTGAACTCCTGGGGGAGGTGTCATATAGACTTCTTCCAAATCTCAATGCAAAAAGGCATTCTTAACCTCAAACTGTCATGGGCACCCATAATTAGTTGCTAAGGATATCAGAACTCATATTGAGTTCATTTTTACCACTGGACCAAAAGTTTCTTGATAGTCTATTGAAAATATCTATGTATACCCTTTAGCAACCAGCCTTACTATATCTCTCAACAGAACCATTTGCTTTGCGTTTAACTGCAAATATCCACCTACATCCAACAATTGTTTTCCCTCTGGGTAGATCCACTAGTTCTCACGTTTGATTCTTTTCTAAGATTCTTATCTCTTGCTCCATTGCAGCTCTCCAATTTGATTGTGATAATGCTTCTTGCACAAACACAAAATCCAAAGAAGAAGAGAAACTACGAAATGACAAACGGGTATCTACAGTAAAATTATGTTTGCATTTTTTTCATTCTTCTTTCATTTCTTTTGCCTTCCATTTTTCTATGTCTTACACGTGGCATCTTTTAGACGCTTCTCCTCCCCATGGTATCAAATATCTCGAAATATCTTAAATATCTTCCGATATATGTCCATATCTACCAAGACCGACACGATATATTCCTATACCGACATGAAACATTAAGTAAATTTAAAAAATTCATTTTTTGGTCAACATGTTGTACGATGTCGGTGTGTTTAAGAAAATATTCCCCTTTCACGATGTATTATTGCTTAATATCGACATTGTGTTGTTATGATAAAAAATTACATGAAAAACGAAAAATTTCAAAGAAAGTAATAAGAGGAAGATGAAGAGGTTGAAGATAAAAAAGAAGAAAATGAAGAGAATCTACTTGTTCCTTTATGCTTATATGGTTAGATTATAATATTATTGTCTATCATTATGTATGAATGTGTATTTCTAAAGAATATTAAAATACAGGTGTATTAAAATAAGCTGTCATTCCTAATGAATCTATTTCTTTCCTTTTGCATATGTAATTAGATTAGAATATGCTTCTTAAGTTTCTACGATTTTTACAATATTTCTTTGCAATATTTCCGACATTTCAGATATATGTCTTATTTTGGCCTGACCGATATTTCTACCGACACCGACATTTTGAACCTTGCTCCTCCCTCTCTCTTCTCTTACCCTTTAACCTGCCTTCCCTCTTCTCTCTCTCTCTAAACGCATTGTCTTCCCACCTCCCTTTGTTTCATCTCTTTTTGTCTTCCATTTTCTCCTTTGAAAAGACCAGGTTGTTGATTCGACACCCCAATTAAAGAAATCTTCAAGTAGATTGTTTCATCATCTGCGACAAAAACTCTTAATCCAACTGAGAATTGATCCAACATCAATCTTACATGATTTGTAACTTTTCGCTACATCCTAAAGCTCAACACTAGTAATTTACATCCTTGCCCATTCTTCACTAAATGGTTAGATTCATTCATTTTCTTTTCTTTCCGAAATTATCTATCTTTTACATTTTTAGGGACTGTTTATCTATTCATTCAGTAACTATGCCAATGTTTGTATCTTCAGACATTGCCAGTCCCAAGCCCGGATAAAGGAGGAGGGTTGGTGTCTGGTTGAGAATTGGCTTTAAAAACCCACTCAAACCATTTAGCATGAATCCTGAAAATACGTTATTTTGATATAATACTATGACTTACTCTTTAAGAGACACGCCTCATTCCTTGGATGTGGTGAAAAATTGGCAAAGGGCATTGCATTGATGCCCAAATGCAATGATAAATATGCAAGGGTTCCCACACCATGAAGGAGTGTGGGTAAAGAAGTTATTCCAAGAGAGTAGGATTTGTTTAGCAACTTGGAACATAGGAACCTTAACAGGTAAGAGTATAGAGTTAGTGGACACTATGAAAAGAAGGAGAGTTAATATTGCTTGTCTACAAGAGACTAAATGGAAAAGAAAAAAGGCTAAAGATATTGATGGTTTTAAACTTTGGTACGCAGGAGAAGCTAATAACAAAAATGAGGTATGAATAATAGTAGATAAAGATCTAAAGGAGGAAATTGTAGATGTTAAGAGAATACGTGATGAGATTATAGCAATTAAACTTGTCATAGAAAAAGAGATAATCAACATAATTAGTGCTTATGCACCGTAAATAGAACTACATGAAACTACTAAAAAACAATTTTGGAAAAACATGGATGGATTAGTTCAGGGAATTCCTGCATCTAAGAGAATATTAATAGGAGCTGACTTAAATAGACACATGGGGAAAACTAGTGGCGGATATGAGAGAGTACATGAAAGTTATGGATTTGGAGAAAGAAATGCAACTAGAGAAACAATCCTAGAATTTGCAATAACATATGATCTTGCAATAGCAAACACATACTTCATAAAGAGAGAAACATTTGATGACTTTCAAAAGTGGATCAAATAAAAGTCAAATATACTTTTTTCTTACTAGGAGGCTAGAAAAGTCAATATGTAAAGATTGTAGGGTTATTCCAGGGGAGAGTTTAACCACACAACATAAGCTAATGGTGTTAGATGTTTGAATTAAAAGATGAAAAAGAAAGAAACGATAAATTAATTACACGAAAATTAGATGGTGGAACCTAAAAAATGAAAAATTGGCAAAATTTAGAGACAAATTGAAAAATGAGGGGAAATGGAATTTAGAAGAAGATATAAATGTCATGTGGAATGAAATGGCTGGCTGCATTAAAAGAGTAGCATAAGAAGTTCTTAGAGAATCTAAAAGGAAAGTGCAACCATCTAAAGAAACTTGGTGATGGAATGATGAAGTCCAAAAAACCATTAGACATAAAAGATATTGTTATAAGAATTGGCAAAAGACGAAAAATATAGAAGACCTAGAAAGATATAAAAATGCTAAAAAAGAAGCTAGGAAAGCTGTAAGCTATGCAAAATTCAAAGCATATGATGACCTTTATCACAAGTTAGGTACTAAAGAGGGTGAGATGGGTGTATATAAACTTGCAAGAATAAGGGATAGGAAATGTAGAGACCTAGACCATGTTAGATGCATTAAAAGTGAGGATCAAAGAGTCTTAGTAAAAGATAAAGAGATTAAATAAAGGTGGAGGAGCTATTTTCAAAAATTGTTTAATGAAGATCATGTAGGGAATGCTGGTTTAGGAATCGGTAGAGTAGAGGAGATTAGAGACCATAGATATCTTCGTAGGATTAGTGAACAGAAGTTAAAGAGGCTTTGAAGAGAATGAAGATACAAAAAGCATTAAGACCAGATGGTATCCCAATTGAGGCCTGGAAATGTATGGAGATCATGGTTAACTAAACTTTTTAATAAGATCTTTAGAACTAAAAAAATCCCAAATGAGTGGAGGAAAAGTATTATGGTCCCTATAAACAAGAATAAGGGAGATATTCAAAATTGCACCAATTATCGTGGGATCAAGCTTATAAGCCATACAATGAAATTATAGAAGTGATTGAACATCGACTAAGACGTGAAACTAAAGTGCCTAAAAATCAATTTGGATTTATGCCCCTAGGAGATCAACAACTGAAGCTATTTTCCTGCTTCGGCGATTGATGGAAAAGTATAGAGAAAAGAATAAAGATCTTCACATGGTCTTTATTGACCTAGAAAAGGCAAATGATAGAGCACTAAGAGAGATCATTTGGTGGGTTTTGGATAAAAAAAGGGTCCCAAGTAAATATATTGACATAGTTAAGGATATGTATGATGAAGCGATAGCTATTGTTAGGACAACCGGGAGAGAGACAAGTGAGTTTTCGATCACAGTAGAGTTGCACCAAGGGTTAGCATTGAGTCCATACCTTTTTTCTTTAGTTATGGATGAGTTGACTAGGTGCATATAGGAGGAAGTGACATGTTGTATGCTATTTGTTGATGATGTTGTGTTGATTGATGAGACTAGAGAAGGGGTAAATACCAAGTTAGAACTATGGGGGGATGTTTTAGAATCAAATGGTTTTAGGATAAGTCGGACTAAAACAAAATATATGAAATGTAAGTTTAGCCAATATATGAGTATAAACGAGGGAGTAGTTAGAATTGATAACCAAGATATACCTCAAAGTGACCATTTTCGTTATCTTGGTTCAATCATGCACAAAAAAGGAGATATTGTAGATGATGTTACTCATAGAATTAGAGCAGGATGGTTGAAGTGGAGAAGTGTTTCTGGAGTGTTGTGTGATAAACGAATACCACTAAAATTAAAGGGAATATTCTATAAGACAGCTATAAGACTAGCCATGCTTTATGGAGCAGAAAGTTGGGCAGCCAACAAACAACTACATAAAATGAGTGTGGCTGAGTTGAGGATGTTGAGATGGATGAGTGACAAGACTAGAAAGAATAAAATTAGGAATGAATTCATTCGTGGGAGTTCAGGGTTAGCACCAATAAGTGATAAAATGAGAGAGTCGATTGAGATAGTTTGGGCATGTGCAACGAAGACTAATGACTGCACTAGTGAGGCGGAGTGAAATAATACAAGTTAAAGGTGTTAGAAGGACTAGAGGAAGGCCAAAATTGACCTAGGTGGAGGTAGTAAGGAGGGACATGGCAGCTTGTAATTTAACGGTAGATATGGCCCTAAACAGAGTGGAATGGCGGAACAGGATTCATGTAGCCGACCCCAAATAGTTGGGATAAGGCTGTTTGTTGTTGTTGTTGTTTATCTATTCATTCAGTGCTTTCTCAGCACATCTTCTTTCTAGTTTTATGGTTTTTGGTGATGGAGAGTTTGAAGTACTTTATTGCTCTTCTTCCCATCTCCTCCACCAAAGAGGATGAGTTCTAGTCACTGAAAAATTATTTGGAAGGTAAGTCTCTTTCTATTTCTCTTTTGTTTCTTCATGAGGTTTTTTGCCTTCATTTTCCTTCTCTGGTGTTATTGCTAAGTATGAATTTAATCAATTCTTTCCTTCTTTCCATTTTAGAAATATCAAACTTCATTGGAGTTGCTTTTAATTTCAGTGACATGACGCTTATTAGCCGATGAGCACCAACAACAGTAGCAAAGCTCTCATGAGTTGCCCACTCTTATTCCCATAAAGAGGCCTTGTATTAAAAAAAAGGTAGACCTTCACAAGAAACCGTCCAATGACTCACATGAACCACTTGTCACAAACATGTTGTTAGGCGCATGCGTGGGCATGACAGCCTTAAGCATTGGCATAGCGGAAATTTTGTAAATAGTGCACAATGGCAAACCCATAAATAGGACAGTATAATTTTTGGAGGAAAAGACACTCCTTTTTGGAAATGGGTGAAAAGCTAAGTGGTACACCTTGAGAAGTGGGTGCTCGGAAGCACCCAGGCCCTTGACATGGGCAAGAAGCATGTCAAGGTATGAGCAACACAACGGACAATGTGCCATGCAACATGCTTCTATCCCGCATGAGCTTAAACTACAAGGCATCCCCAACATGGGTTGGGGGCGGCTCTAGGCTTTCCCAGAGGGGTTGCCTAGGGTTCCCGTAAGGGTTGGGTTCCTCCTAGGGATGGTGCTTAGAGCCCCAACATGGGCATCATTGCGCAGTTGGTTATGTGGGCATGACTAGCATACACTATGTGACAATTGTGGCATGTAGTTAAGCAAGTGAGCTATCACCTTTGGAGAACAAGGGAGCTTACAAAGCTCCCCCTATTCAGAACCGGCCTAACACCAACAAGAGCATTAAGTAGATTACAAAACTCTCCCATCTCCCAGTCATAAAGACTTCTTTTGATCCTTGGAATCTAAAGATTCACCTTAAAGTCAAAGTAACTAAAAACTGAGCTCCACTTATCATTAACCAAGGAAAACACATTGTCAAACCTATCATTTAGGGGAAGCTCCCCAACCATGCCAAAAACAAATATCCTGACTCGATCCTAATTTAAATCTAATGGATCTTAAGAAATGCTCCTTAACCTTTAGAATAGACTTCCAAATACCACAGCCATGCCTCCCATGGAGAGCCTTAGACTTCCACACCGACTGCTCCCTAAAACATGCCGCACCACCCTACACCATAAACTATCATTCTCTCACCCAAACCTCTAAAGCCACTTGGCCAACATCACACTATTGTGATATCTAACCCTCCTAATAACTAAATTGTCATCACAAATCAGCTTGCAAACAGCATTCCACTCCACAAGATGGTAGTGACAGTGCTTAGAAGAGTCATTCCATAAAAAATTCATCATCAATCTTTCAATCTAATTAGTTGTCGACACTAGAACTGTGAAGAGAGAAAGAATATAGTTTGGAATGGAAGCTAAAACTACTTTAATGAGGGTTAACGTACCACCTTTGGAGAGCAAGGGAACTTTCCAAGACTTCAATCTACCTTCAATCCTCTCAATCACCGGATTCCAAATAGCCTTAAACTTGAAAGAAGCCCTTAAAGGCATCCCCAAATAGGTGGAAGGCAATGTCCCAATCTTACAACCCAAGATCTATGCCAAGGAATCCAAATCTTGAACCTCACGCCCACCAAACATTTCACACTTCACCAAATTGATAGGCAACCCCGTCACCATCTAAAAACAACACAAAATGCACCACAGATAGCCAAATTTGTCTCATATCTGCATCACAAAAAATCATAGTATCATCAACAAATTGCAAATGGGATATAGAAACTCCCAGAATCCACCTCAAACCCCGAGATATAACCCATCTCGGCTTTTAAAATCATTTTGCTAAGCACATAAAAAACCATGATGAAAAGATAAGGGGGCAGAGGGCCACCTTACCTCAAACCCTTGGAGCTTCTAAAAAATCCTGTAGGAGACCATTCACCATAATAGAAAAGGAGCTCGACCTAACACAAAAGTAAATCCAACTTCTCCATTTCACCCTAAACGAGTAAGGATATAATCCAAAAAATTCTAGTTAACATGATCATAGGCCTTCCCACATCAAGCTTACATAACACACTACTCTGGCCATACCTCCAACGATCCCTAGTACAATCATTAGCAATGAACACATTATCCAAAATTTGACGACCCTCAATAAAAGCCCCTTGGGGTTGGGCAATAAGACCTTTCATAACCACTTTCAAACGCACGATAAAAGTTTTGGCAATGATCTTATACATACTACTCAAAACACTAATGGGTCTGAAGTCTTTCAACTTTTTTGCAAATCACTTCTTGGGAATAAACATAATAAAAGTGTTATTTAAATGATCATAAAATTCTTCCAAAAATGTAGAATTCCTCAATCACTTTAAACAAATCCTCCTTAATGATATTCCAACACCATTGAAAAAAAGGGATTGTGAATCCATCCAGACCTGGAGCTTTATCCCTTTTTATCCTCATAATCATATTTTTAACCTCCTCTTCCAAAAAAGGTCTCTCCAACATGGATATATCACCCTAAAAAATGCGCTCAAACTCCATATCATTGAGAAGGGGTTGGGAGGTATGGTTTTCCATAAAAAGCTTCATGTAATAGGCTTCAATTTCATTTCTGATTTGCACCTGATCCTGGATCCAAACACCATTTACATCAAACCACAGATATCATTCGAATTCTTGCTATGAGAAGCCACTTTATAAAAGAATTTACTATTTTGAACCCCCTCTTTCAACCAATTGATCTGGAATCGTTGTCTCCAAAGAGTTTCTTCTTTGATAGCAACCAACTGAAAGTCCTTCATTAAAGACTCCCTACTCACCCGATCAGCCCTAGAGAGCCCCCTCTCTTCCTCCAAACAATCTAAGTCCAAAATGTTCTTCCTAATCCTCTCCTTCTCCGCCTTCAAAGAAATACAAGAATCATTGTCCCATTTTTTCAAAGAGTCCTTGTTAATTTCAAAGCAAAAATCCTACTAGGATTACTATCAAAGGACATCTTACTATATTCCTGATCCAGCACCTCAAAAAATTCCGGGAACTAAAACCACATTTCCTCAAACTTAAAAGCAGAGGTGATGCGGACAATCAAGCAAAACTTATGTATGTACCCCCACATAAGAGGGCATAGTTTAGATGTACATGTTATATGGGGTTGATTAGAATTATTTAAGGGGAGTTAATTTTGTAATAAGGCCATTAGTGCCATAGTTAATTTACTTTTTTGGGGATTTTTAGTTGTAATCCCGTTTTTCACTTTGGACCCAATTTTTCTATGGTCAAAACTTGACTCTTTGGCTTGATTCTAGTGTAATTTGATAGGTTATTCAATTACCCTTCTAATGAAACCAAGATTGTGCAAATCCGAGGTGATTTGGGAAAGTTATGACCAAATTACTAAGGGGTGCTTAATAAAAATGGGAATAGTGTTTTCTAGGAAGTCTTAAGTTTGAATTTTTAGGAAAATAAGTTTTTAGAAAGTTTTATGTTTTTAGAAAACTTGGTTAGGAAGTTTAGGATTTTAGGAAGTTTCTAATTTTGGCAAGTTTCCAATTGTTTAAAGTTGTAAGCTTATTTAAAGGCAACCCCTCCTCCCCACAATTTAATAGTGATGAATAGATAATTGTTTTTTAAGAACTGGGTGTTCCCAAGGTGTAGTTGTGGCCATGTTCTCCTCTCCAAGGGTTGATGTCATCTCCTAAGATCTCTTCTTCTCTTTATGTGGGTTGTAGCATCCTAGTGCACTTGTGAGCACCCTCCTCGCCCTCCCTCTTTCTCCAATGTATCTCTCTTATTTCTTCTCTTTCTTCTTTTCACTTAGTTTCTTATTTTTCTCTCTTTCTTTTCCTTTTCTTTTTCTTCTTCTTCCTCTTGAAACCTTAATTAAACACCTTCACTTTTTTTGAAATTTTTTGATTTGACTCATCAAATCTTATCAGAATTTCATGAAATTTTAATTGTAGAACCTTGTCACACGTTAGAAATGACCATGAAATTTTCATAATTTTCTGACATGTCAGAGGGTCATTTTGGTAATTTTCAGATTTTCTGTCCAAAATTACAAAAATGCCCTTTTGGGGTCTTTTTCCTTCTTTTCTTCTTCTTTTCATTCTATATTCTTCTAAACTCTATTTCTACAATTCTATTATCAATTTTCTCTTATTTTTGTGGCTACCTAAAGTACTAAATTCAATTATTGAAAACTTTTGCTTCCGCACTTTAAATCTAACCATTATCTGAGGGCTTTGGAAGGTATCTTCTCCCTTGTCTTGCATCAAGAGGGGCCCCTAACTAGAGCACTAAGCTCTAACAAAATGGGATTATGGTCCAAAGAAATTCGAGACAGCACCATCTGATGTCTGTCTTAAAATAAGTTACCTCATTCCCCACATAGAAGGAACCAGTCCAATTTAGTCATAGAAGAGTTCTCTGAAAAATTCGACCCAGTAAATTTTTCCCATTTGAGGGGGCAATCAATCAAATCCATTTATTAATAAACTCCCCAAACTTACACATCTTCCCATCCTAGCGAATCATTCCCCTTTTTTTCATGAGAGAATCTGCCTAAGTTAAATTCACCTCCGAGGCACCATGACAAGTCCCATTTAGCCTTCATATTATCCAATTCACCCCAAAACTCATCAATCTCACAAAAGAGTTGGCCCATATACACCTGGAAACACCCACACCCTTTGATCCCTCAGCACTTTATAACGAATGGAAATAGAAAAGGCACCCAACTCATGATCAAGAACCTCCAACTTCTATTTATTCCAAATGAGAAGGATGCCTCCAGATGCTCCCCAAGACAGGAGAGCCAACCAAGACGAAGAGGACAAACCCCAAATATCCTTAACAAACATATCATTCATCTCCCTAAGCTTAGTTTCCTACAAACAAATAAGATCAGGTTTGGCAATAATGAAACCCTGGCTGATAATGATATGCTTCTCTTTATTACTTAATCCCTACACATTCCATGAAAGAGTTTTTAAGTCCATTAATCAACTCCTGAATATCCCTTTTCCTTTCCACATATCTTCATCGCTATTCAACCCAATGGATCTCTCATAATGTATCCCACAATCCAATCTTTTTAATTTATTTTGAAGGCGCTTACAGTCCACTGACATAGAACCCACTACAATCGCTTTCAACCTCCTCTCCTCAATTAGACAAAACAATTCATTGGCTTCATCCTCCAAACCCTCCAAAGGGACATCGAGAAAGGAACTGAAACAATCCAATTTTCCTACCATCCATTCGGAAATACACTTCTCGTCACAGTTCTCCACACCCCTCTAAGAAACAAACCCTCATTAGAATCTCGCTTGCGAGGAGTACAAAACTCCCTTAACTCTGTCTCCCTAAACTCCAAAGTATTCACCTTAACTCATCACAATCAATGGCAAGAGGATTAACAGAAAAAATCTCCTCCGACCCATCATTCAAACCCTGTTCATC
>Ga0115844_100291_pt1 | contig 13596 bp, 7 predicted proteins | sample InSIn1gowninarea_FD_83858 | JGI IMG/M metagenome (GOLD analysis project Ga0115844, IMG submission 83858) | reverse complement strand
GTGTGTAGGTAGTCGGTGTAAAACCTTAGGTGTAAAGGTTTAAATGTGTTTGTTGCGGTTTTTCGTTTTTTGTTGCATTTGTATCTCTTGCGTTAGTTTGTTTATTAGAAAGATCTTGTTAGAACAGCAAAATGTTAAACCTATTTTTCTTTTAGTGGTTTTTCGTAGTTGAACCAAAAAAAATTTTTTTTAAGTTGTTAGTGATAAGAGTTTATTAATAATAAATAGTGAACTTTTAAAGCTATTATCAAATTAACAAGGGTTATAATGTATGAAGTTCCAACTAACTACATATTATTAGTAGTATATGATATATTACATTAAAAAAAGATTTTCTTTTTTTCTTTTTCTTCAAAAAATATAAGTTATTATATATATATCAATGTTTAGAATATAGTTTGTTCTAGATAAGCATAGCGTTTCATTTTCGCGTTGCTTTTATTAAGAGTAATTTCTAACTCTGGATTCTAATAATCTAAAATAGAAATAAAAGCTAATCTTAAAAATTAATTTTCGAGTTTTTTTATATTAGCTTTCTTTATTTTTTGATTTAACATCAAAAAATCTTTCTTTACACAAGAATTAATTAATTATTAATTAATTAATCATTTTTTTAATGATAAGCTTATTAATTAACTAATGTATTACGATTTGTGTACAAACAAGCTAAGTTTATCCTCAAATTCCTCTGAAACGACTCAAATGTCTTTTGATAAAGAAGTAAGTACAAAAATTTCAACGATATCTCTTTGAACAGAAAGATGATTTTTATCTTCAAATGCTAAAGATATTGGTACATTATATTTAATGTTTGCGTTATTTGCGGGATTAGTAGGAACTGCTTACTCTGTACTGATAAGATTAGAATTATCCGGACCTGGTGTTCAATACATAGCTGATAATCAATTATACAATAGCATAATAACATCTCATGCGATTGTTATGATCTTTTTTATGGTTATGCCAGCGTTAATAGGAGGATTTGGAAATTTTTTATTACCATTATTAGTAGGGGGTCCAGATATGGCATTTCCTAGACTTAACAATATCTCGTTCTGATTACTACCTCCTAGTTTAATATTATTCTTATTTGCTAGTGGGATAGAAAATGGTGCGGGTACAGGTTGAACTCTTTATCCACCTTTATCAGGAATACAAAGTCATAGTGGTCCAAGTGTAGATTTAGCTATATTTGGTTTACACTTATCAGGAATAAGTTCTCTTCTTGGTGCTATGAACTTCATTACAACAATATTAAATATGAGAAGTCCAGGAATTAGATTACATAAAAACCAGTAGTTTTCTGTTAATTGTGTATAAGAGCCAAACTCCGGGGAAGCCCTAAAGCTCTAGTAACCAAAGATATAAGGGAAACTATATATCCGGCCTGATTAATGCCTCAGGGTATGGTAACATCACTAGAGATAAAGAAAAGTGAAATGGGTGATCGCGGATCTAAATCAGACTTTGTCTGTAAAAGAGCAACGAGTAGACGGTTCTTCAGTATTATAATACTGTAAGGTGTACTCTAGTCGCCGGTAAAGCCGGTTCTGAGGTTAAATTCTCTCTATATATAAATATTTTAAGGCTCAATCTTATACACTTCTCTTTTTTTAAGAGAAGTAAACTATTGAGGTTTAACCTATGTAGATATGCAGTCCTCCTAAATTATACGCACTTAGATTAATCTTTTTTCTAATGTGTTATAAATGAATAAAACGAAATATACTACTAACACAAATAATCTTAATCCTCATTTTGTTACAGGTTTCTGTGATGCTGAGGGCTGTTTTACAATAAACATTAGTAAAAATCCTAGACTTACTTTAGGTTGAAGTGTTAAATTAGTTTTCAGTGTTCATTTACATACTAAAGATCTAGATAGTTTATATCTAGTTCAGCGTTTCTTTGGTGTAGGTAGTGTAACCGTACACGGAGATTCAGCTATGTTCCAAGTTGTAAAACTAAACGACTTAGCTTGTGTTCTTGAACATTTCAATAACTATCCACTTAAAACTCAAAAGTGTGCTGATTTTTTATTATTTAAAAAAGCTTTTTATATTGTAAATAATAAAGAATATCTTACTGAACTAGGTTTACGTAAACTTATTAGTATAAGAGCTTCTATTAATAAAGGTTTACCTGAAAGATTACAGGTTGCTTTTCCTAATATTACTCCTGTACTAAGAGCTCAACTCCCAAAATCTACTTTGGATTCAAACAAACCAGAAGTTAAACATTGAATTGCTGGGTTTGTATCTGGAGAAGGTTGTTTCTTTATTAAAACAAGCAAATCTAAAACACATAAATTAGGTATGAGCGTTGCTTTGAACTTTTATGTAGTTCAAAATATACGAGATGCCTACTTATTGGAAAGCTTTGTACATGTTTTTGGTTGTGGTTATTATTCTCTTGTAGAAAAGTCAGGTATCGGTACATTTGCTGTGTCAAATTTCTCTAATATAGTAGATAATATTATACCTCTTTTTGAACAGTATCCTATACTAGGTGCAAAAGCTAAAGATTTTGAGGATTTTAAACAAGCATCTATTCTTATTAAATCTAAAGCACATCTAACCAAGAGATACAAATGCAACAAAAAACGAAAAACCGCAACAAACACATTTAAACCTTTACACCTAAGGTTTTACACCGACTACCTACACACTTGTTTCCGTTCTACACTCAAACATGTGTTAATCTTTTTTTTAAACGACGAAGTCGAGACGAAGTCGAGACGAAGTCGAGACGAAGTCGAGACGAAGTCGCTTAGTTTTGAGATTTTTTTTCTTTTAATAAAAAAATTGACGGTTTTTAAGCTAAATAGAACTATTATAAATTAAAGATGATACAGAATAATGTAAACCATCTAAAACAGGAGCAGGATATATACCCAAAACAACTGTAAATATAACTAATGTCAATAAAACAAAAAATTCACGTTTATTCAGGTCAGGTATATTAACTAAGAAAAATTTAGAAAATGTACCAGCAAATGCTATTCTATTAAACATATAGATAGTATATGCAGCAGCAAATACTATAGAAGAACTGGCAAAAGCACCTAATAAAGGTAATCTTTCAAAAGTACCATAAAGACTCATAAACTCACCAATAAAGTTAAGTGTTAAGGGTGTTCCAGCATTACCTAAACAAAGTATAAAAAAGAATATAGAAAATAAAGGCATAACTTGAGCTATACCTCTATAGAAAGTAATTAATCTAGTGGAAGATCTATCATATAAGACACCCCCTGCACAAATAAATAAACCAGAAGAAACAAAACCATGAGCTAACCCTAAAGTAATACCACCTTCTATACCTTGTATTGTATTACTAAACACACCTAAAAGATAGACAGCAGCGTGAGACACAGAACTATAAGCAATAAGTTCTTTAACGTCTATAGTTCTTAAAGTACTAAAACTAGCATAAATAATAGTAATAACACCAATAAGATAAACTATATATGTGTAATCTAATGAAGCTTTAGGTAATAAAGGTAAAATTAATCTAAGTATACCATATAAACTTAGCTTTAAAACAATACCAGCTAAAATAATACTTCCACCTAAAGGTGATTCTACATGAGCTTTTAATAATCAAGTATTTAAAAAGATAGTTGGTGTTTTAACAGCAAAAGCTATAAATATACCATAAAATAAAAATAATTGAGTATAGTAATTAAAGTTAGTTTTGTACAATGCATCAAAATCTGTAGTACCCATTATAGAAGACATTGTTAGAATTGACAATAATAAGAATAAAGATCCTAATAGTGTATATAAAAAGAGGTAAAAACTCGCTCTTACTCTATTACTAGACCCAAATAATCCTATTAATATAAATAAAGGTGGTAAAATACTCTCAAAAAATATATAAAATAATAAAATATCTAATACTAAAAAAACTGCTAATAATAACGTTTCTAGTAATAGAATAATTATAAGATATGATCTTATATTTTCTGATATTGAAGTTCAATTAGATAATAAGGAAATTGGTATTATTATAGTTGTTAAAAGCACAAAATATATAGATAAACCATCTACACCCAAATAAAAATCAAAAGAACTTATTTCATGATATTCTTGAACAAATTGGAATTGATTACTAGAAAAATCAAAAAAGATAAATATAATTAAAGAAACAAATAAATTTACTATAGATGTAGTTAAAGCAGTAACTTTAACTCGCTTAATATTTAATTCTGAAAGCTCATCATACATACCAGCTGAAAGAATAAGTACACCTAGCAGAGGTACTAATAATAATAATAAAAGTAACATTTTATAAAAAGATTCAAAATAAATTCCCACTCATATCGCTCTTTTTTGACAGATTAGAAAGATGCGATCTTTTTCTTACACCACATATATCTATATGGTTACTAATAAATGCAAAATTTTTTTAATTTTTTTTTTAACCACTCTTAAAAAACCAAAGCCTAATATTAATAACAGTAAATAGAAGAGCATTTTAATTATATCATCTTTGGTATTCTAGAGTAAGGGCAATTTAAAATAAGAATTAAAGAATAAAACAGCAAATATGTATAAAAAAAGTAAAAGATCGAAAAGGATTAAGTAAAATTATTCATCATCTGGGATTATATTCATAGGGCTAGTTGATTCCAACTCATGAACAAACTCCGTTGGAGTTTGATTATCAGTTGGCTTATTAGGACTTACCGGATCCATGGAATTCTCCACAATGGTATTTGCTTTATCTTGTTTGGCGACATGTTTCTCTTCTAAATGAGATATTCTTTCAGAAATTATTTGAATCTCCTTGTTTAAATTATCTGTAAGTGATTTATCTTTATCAAAATCTAGCATCTGTCTTTTAATATTTTCCATACTTACACGTTCGTCACTAGTTAGAGAGGCTGGATCATTATCATATTTCTTTGTAAGCTGTTCGTAAGATTCCAGATTCTTTTGAGATATACTAAGATTTACAGCTCTTTCTTGAAGTTTATCACTTCTATCATAAAGAAGTTCCGGATTAGAGCCATTATAAGAAGTAGAAGAATTAGTACTATCCTCAGAATCTCTTCTATTATTATCTGCAGTAACTGGAGCTGAAGAAGAAAAATTCTTTCTGTGTATACCAATAGTATTTCCTGATCTAGAACTATTAAAACTTAAAAGAATATTATTTGTGAGCATACGAGTATTGCTCGTAGCTAATCCTCTTCCATTTCTTTTTGCTGGTTGTATCATTGTGTTTTCCCAAACATTAAAAGGGAAAAAACAAACTCAAACAAAAATTCTAAAAAAACCAAATAAAAAGAAAAAAGCATAAGATGATTTTATGATCCCCAGTAATAAACAGATATATATAAAAATAATCAAACAACATCAACAAAGTGCCAATAAAGTATTCCTGCTTCCAAACCCAGATGATGATTTTCTGTTAAATGATACGCTAGCAAACGTCACAAACCCACAGCTATAAAGGCAGTCCCTATCATAACGTGCAGCCCATGAAAACCTGTACCAAAGTAAAAACAAGACCCATATGCTCCATCAGCAATAGTAAAAGATGAAACTGAATATTCTACACCTTGGAAACCAGTAAAGATAACAGCTAAAATAATAGTATACATTAAACCGTATAAACTTCCGCTTCTATTACCTTGTATTAATGAATGATGAGCATAGGTAACTGTTACTCCTGATGATAATAAAATTACTGTATTTAGTAAAGGTAATTCAAAAGGATTAATTGCTTCTATACCCATAGGAGGTCATTGAGCTCCTAGTTCTATAGTTGGAGATAAAGCACTATGGAAAAAAGCTCAAAAGACTGCTAGAAAAAAGAAAGCTTCTGATACTATAAATAAACCTACACCCATATTTAAACCTCTTTGTACTGCTAAAGTATGGTTACCTAAATAGGTACCTTCTGAGATTATATCTCTAAACCAAAATCACATTGAAGCTAGTAATGAAATAAATGCTAATGGTAAAAAGTTATCTGAATTATAGAAACCATGCATTGTTTGAACACCTGAAGTTGTAAGAGTCAAGAGGCTAAGACTAGTAAATAATGGTCAAGGCGAAGGAGATACTAAATGAAAAGGGTGGGCCTGAAAATTACTTCTGGTTAAATTAGACATAGAAGAATTAAAGAAAAATTCTAAAATAAAACGGTCATATTCTAAAAATTTTTTTTTGATGTAACCATTTTATTATATACATAATAAAATTTTTGTGTGAGAAAGCGACTTTTTTTATTTAAAAAAACTCCAAAAAAAACAAAAACCCCAAAAAACCCAGAAAATAAAGATACGAAACGAAACAAAAAATTTTTTTCTTTGGCTTTTATATGACATACTTAACAATAAAAATTATTTTATATAAGCTCTTAAGTATTATTATTTTTATTAAATAGAATTCATTTAGATCAAAGGAAAAAAAAAAGAATTTTTTTTTGAGATTTTATTAAATAAAAAAAAATTGAGAAAAGAGAATTAACATGAAGGTATATTACTAAAATTAATATATGAATAAAGCTCCTTTATTAAAACTAATCATAAAACCAATATTGTATAATAAACTAAAGATATACTAATAGTAGTCTAAAAACATTAACATCATAAATATAGTTAAGTAAATATATAGAAATAAACCCAGTAACAAAATAATGAATGCTTTACTTAGATTTAGTATAAAAAATAATTCTATTAAATAACCCAGGAAAATATAGTCTATTAATTATTTTGTTATTAAATTTTCTTACCATGTGAACGATTTAGATCTAATTCTAAAAATACAATACTAGTAGCATAAAAAGGGTACTAGATAAACCCTTATTAAATGGTAAAAATTGATTAAAATTTTATTATATTTTAGATTAAATCTAATATCATTGTCGTCTACTATCAAACCAATTACCTTTTATTTTATAAAAACATTTTAAAGTTGAGCTTAATTCTAAACATAAACATATACAATAGGTATATTTATTAAACGCAGTGCAAGAGGGGAAAAAAAATTTTTTCCCCTGTGGAGACATCAGGACTCGATCCTGAATTAACGATATGCAAAATCGTAGTTTTACCATTTAAACTATATCCCCTTATTATATTTTTTTAATTTTTTATGTTTGTTTAAAATAAATAAAACTTAATATAGGTCTAGTAGGAGAAAAAAAATTTTTTCTTTCTTTAGATATCTTTTTAACTAATACATTAAATCTTTTTTTTTTAATTTTTTTTATTTTAAAGAAAAAAAAATAAAAAAAGATTTATTTAACCCAACCGGGATTCGAACCCAGGATTATAACGACGAAAAGGTTATGTCTTAACCACTAGACTATTGGGTCTCATTTTATGGTTTTTAAAATAAAAACCAACCTAAATCTAAGAACAATAAATATGTAAAAATTTTTTATAAAAAACTAATAAATTATATTTTTATAAAAGTTAATCTATTGTCTAGATGCTGTCTAGTCGTATAAAAAAGAATGAGTCGGCTAATCGCTATAAAAGTAGATTCACCTTATTAATTTTCCGATATTATGTATAAATAAGATAAAAATTATCATTTTATGACTTAATAGATGATCAATCATCTTTTTCATTAACATTGTCCGATTTAGATACATTCTGTTCTTTATTGTTTTTTCCGTATCCACTTTAACTTTAATACTAGTTAAATCTAGTTTTGGTCTATAAGCTTTATAATTGCCAATATTTTTTTTTACGAATTACTACACCTGGGACTGTGACAACAAAGTAAAATTTAACACAATCTCTTTTTGAAAAAAAAAATACAGGAGCAAGGAAAAAAAAATAATTTTTTTTTCCTTGGTTATTTGTATTATTATCTTCACTAATAACGATATTACATATTATAAAATATGCTAGAATTTATGCTCAATAATGATCCTTAAAATGAAATATAACTTTTCTGTATTATTTTTTTTTCGTGAAAAAAAGAGATAATAAAATCCAAATTATCTTTGTTAAACAAATCAAAAAGATAACTTATTTTTAAAGTTTTTTTTAGATAATGTGGATCGTCACAATTTATAGCACTAGTTATTAGTTTTTTGTTAACCAGATCAATAAATTGAAGTTCATTAAATAGAGAAGCAGATTATTTAGCTCTCTATTTAAATTCCACTAAGTTTATTTTATTCATCCTTTTCATAATAAATAAGTCGATACTAGAATACAATATAAACCATCATAGACATCATATCTTGGTTTAGAACTAGCCATAAGAATAACTACCAATTAAGTTAATTGTTATATTCCTACGTATCAAAAAAGGATTAAGCGGGCAATTTTTTTTATTTTAATAAAAAAAAATTAAAAAAAGAATAAAAATATAAAAATAAGCGACTTCGTCTCGACTTCGTCGTTTAAAAAAAGATAATCTGTCTATATATCTTATATTGTATCAGAGGAGGGACTCGAACCCTCACGATATTATATCAATAAAACTTAAGTTTATCCTGTCTACCAATTCCAGCACTCGGATTAATCTATAAATATATAGATTAGACAAAAAAGGGTTTATCAGAATTGTAAAAAAAATATAACCTTTTTTTAGATTTTTTTTTATTTTAATAAAAAAAATTAAAACGACTTCGTCTCAACTTTGTCGAAGTCGCTTATTTTTAGAATAAAAAAGATAACATAGAGAGAATTAACAATTGTTTAGCTAGTCTATTGTTATAATATAACTTTTACAACTTCTCTGTTGTTTTATGATTTACGAACAGTGGTTTCAGAAACCTAAAAATTGAGCGGCTTTACTCTTAGAAGGTAATCTAATAGTAGTACCTGTCTCAAAGTTTCTTAAAATTACAGAGATAGATTTGTGATTATTAACCGACAATTTTAATATAGTAGCTTCCGATAATACACGGTTTTTATTAGTATTACGTGTAACCTCTTCAGTACCTGTAAAGGAAGATTTTAAATACTTACCTCGTCTACGACCCAAACGTGCGGAACGGAATAACTCTATTGTAGCTTCATTATGCTTAAAACCTAAGTTTGAATCAGCAGTATTTAAAACATTATACTCAGGCTTTAACAGATTCATATAATGTTGTTCACGCTCTATCAAATTAGATTCACCACAGTACTCTAGTACTTCCAAATTAAAACTAGAATAACCATATTTTAATAAAGCGGTATATATAGGAAAATTACCTCTGGGTTCAGATATATCTTTGTAATTGTAATATTCCTTAAACCTTTTAAATTTATACTAGATCCTATATAAGTTTTATTGTTTACCACATTTGTCCATCTATAAATCCCTGATTTATTTTTGTTTTATAGCCGCATCTTTTTCTATATCGGCATTAAGATAATAAACAACTGGAACAATACTAGGAGACAGATTCCCATTGTACGTAGAATAAAACGTTCTGAGTTGGACTAGTTTTAATATATTGCCCAAACATAGATAATTAAATATATTAAATAGTTTACGAGTTATAAGCATTATTATTAATAAAATTAGATAATATTATTTATTTAAATACACAAAGCATATCAAATATTTGACTGATATCTCCCGTTACATCAGATAGGGTATATATACCTGACGATGCGATTTTTACCAATCAAATATCTAATAGCTGTAAGGCCAGAGGGAATCGAACACTCATCTGAGCTATCATGAGCAGCTTGCTTTACCAATTAAGCTATAGCCTTAATAAGTTAATTTATATCTAATGATGCGGAGAGTGGATTTGAACCCCTATAGACTGGTCATGAGCCAGTTATGTTACCATTACATCAATCCACATATATGTATATTATATAAAAATAAAACTATATCTCTTTAATCTAATGAATTATAGATAATATATGTAAATATTATCTATAATACCTATCATCTAAGTGATGGTTAAATTAAGGGTTAGCCCAGTGCAAGTATCGCGCTTACTTCTACCGATTACAAAACGGTTGCATTACTTTTATGCTAACCGGGCTTATTATTCTTTTATGTTAAACTTAGAATATTTATATTATATGCGATAAGTATGTTATTTAGTTTATAAAAAAATTAGTACTTTATACCTCAAAACATTAAAATCATTTCAGCTAAAGCCTATTTATTATTTAAAAAAATTTTTTTTCTTTATTTGTTAAACAAAATAAAGCTCAAAAATTGAAAATAAATTACATTCGTAGTATTATACTACGTATATTTAAGAGTATCTTAAGGTAAGTTTCGTGCCTATATGCATTCAGCACTTATCTTTAACTAACATAGCCTTCCTGCCATGCCTATGTTATCTATATATACTTGAGTAAAAGTATTACCCTGGAAAGCAGCTATTATATAGTCCAGGATTGTCCTGCTACCTGCAAGCGGTAAAGAATACTATTTGTTCTTACTTTTATACTTTCCGCTCAATCGTTAATATTAAGCACATAAACAACAGGTAAACCAGGGGTTAATATACCCAACTCCTTTCGTACGAAGGGGCTATCCTTATTTTACTCTAATTTCCTCTAGAAGATAGAAACCATACTGTCTCACGACGTATTTAACCCAGCTCGTGTAGCTCTTTAATCGACGAACAGTCGTACCCTTCATGATTCCTGCATTCATGTGGATGAGCTAAGCCGACATCGAGGTGCCAAACTGCGCACTCAATTTGTACTCTCTGGCGCAATTAGCCTGTTATCCCCAGCGTAGCTTTTTCAATAATACAAGACCTTTCCTTACTGCGTCTTGCGGTCTTTATGCCCTGCTTACGCAACTGATAGACGTGTATGTCAAACAGTAAAGCAAGATTAAGCCATTAAACTTTGGAAGTATATATCAACATCATTTCTTATACAGATATTCTGTAAAAAAAAAAATAACTAATAGTGTTATAATTATATCTTCTTTTACAATTAGATAGTAATTATTAATACTATATATACACCTATTTTCCACATAGGTAAAATCTTACTTATATTAAATTGTTTTAGTTCTAACTTAAATAGAAATATAACTGAATTAGTTATAGATACCATTTTTAAAAAAAAATTGTAAATATAAAAAATAACAAAGTAAATATAGTAATTAAAAAATTAAAATATACAAGGCAATTATTTAATAAAAGCCCTATATAATTTGCGTATAGCATATTACAAAAATAAATTTGGATACTCCCAGGTACTCTTTATGGGATCTGTGCCCCGCATAAACCATCTGCTAGCCATTGTCTCCTGAGCTTGATATAATCTCCCTCCTTTTATGGATTACATTCAGACGTCAGTTACAATAATGTAACCTATTCTACTGATATAACAACCAGAGTAAAGGTGTTTCAATTTTGTCGCTCAACTACCTTATTCCCTAAAACCTGTTAAATTATACCCTATAACTAGTAACAGTAAAGCTGCATGGGGTCTTCTCGTCTATCTAGAGATAGGCAGTATCTTCACTGCCATTCCAGTTTCACTGAGCCAATCATTGAGACAGCTGTTGCATCGTGAGATCATTCATGCGCGACATCATTTAAATGCCAAGGTATTTCGCTACCTTAGGACCCTCATAGGTAAGGCCGCCATTAAATGGGGGTTCCTTCAAAACCTAGCCTATTTTAGTCGTCTAAGTAAATCCGTTAACCAGCCATCATTGGGCAGATAGCGCACTCTATACATTGATTTACATCTTACGCAAAGTGCTGTGTTTTAATTAAACAGTCGTGCAACACCATTTTATGTCTCCTCTTCCTAGCCTGATATTAATCAGTAGGAATGGCACACCTTCTCCCTCAGTTACGGTGTCAATTTGCCGAGTTCCTTAATGATTGTTAGCTCAAACGCCTTCGTATTCTCTACTAGCTTACTTGTGGTAGTTTTTAGGTACGGTTTTAGTATATACAAGGAAGTAGTATCTTCTTTTTAGTTTATAACCTAGAACAATTTCTCCATTTCCTCATTGCTCCTTTCTTGTATATTATATGCTTTTCCAGAACATTTTACTCCATTTCTTTATGTTGTCACATATAATCTCCTCATCATTTTATCCTTTAGGTTTAATTTAGAGACCGATTAACTTTCCCATAAGCTTAAGGCGAGAGAACATTTTACATAGTAGTGTAATACTAAGTTCTCTTTTTCGTTACTCGTGTCAGCATTCTCACTTGGGATATGTACGGTAACCCGCTATATAGCGAGCAAATTACAAATGTAATTATGAAATAGACGTAACTATAAATTATCCTGTATAGTCAGTTATTATAAATTAATAAAAGACCAACCTTCTCTCACTTGGGAAAGAGGTAAGTTCTATCTATTTAGAACCGAAGGAGTACTATCTATTTAAAACCTATTTACCCAATGTTCCGCTACCCCATAAATAATACTTAAATAACCTTTAAGTATAGTAAACTAGGATTATACCTAATATAATTATTATGGACAAGGTGTCGGTGTTTTGTTTTAGATCCGTTATATCTTCGGCGCTTTTAACTAATTAGGTTAACGAATTAACCATTTGAACCAGTGCTCTGTTACGAGGTCTTTAAAAAATGGCCGCTTCTAAGCCTATTTCCTGGTTGTATAGTTTAAATACTTCCTTACTTTCACTTAACAAAAACTTTGGAACCTTAAACACTTGTTCTGGGCTGTTTCCCTTTTGACACACAACCTTATCGTTAAATGTCTGATAGTTCAACACTCATCATTGCCCTTCCGAGAGCAAATACTCGCGAATAGAGTCTTCACGACCCCCCCATATGCACAAGGCATTATATACCCTAATAGGATATTAATGCACAAATTGTCCGAGATCACAGTTCTGTACCTGCTATGATGTTATTTAAACTACATACTTACATATGTTTCGCGGAAAACCAGCTATAGTAGTCAGGATTGTCTTTCACTAACTTACCACAGTTCTTTGGATATCTTTACAACGATAACCCATTCGGCCTTTTATAAGCCTGACCATGGTAAGATCACTACTCTTCGGGTCTCTAATTAGATACTAATTCATTACTTAATAATTGGATTATCTAGGCAAATTGATTCTTTTTTGTGTATTAAAATTATGTTTCTTCAATTTAATTTCTTAAATTTAATCTATCACCACTAATCACTACTTGCTTGCATCTAACTAGAACTTGCTGACCCATTATACAAAAGGTACGCTCTCATATGTTTATTAAACTTACCTTGAGCTGCTTATAAGACTACTATTTTACATACTTCCTTCACAGTACTATTCTCTATTTCTTGTATATTATATTAAGGCTTAGAGGAAGGTTCCCCTATATTCAAACAGATTAATCCATTTTACTTTAAGCCTATATCTATTTTCATTCACACTACTAATAGAATCTCGTTTGATTTATTTTCCTGAAGCTAATAAGATACTTCAATTCACTTCGTTTTTTTTTATAGAAATTCTTCTACCCTTTTCCCTAATAAATGAAACTAGTCCATCATTTTTACGGTACTAATGGTTTAATATACAGCCTTTTATTATTCTATAATAGTCTCTTTATATACTAGCCATAAAGTTAATCCTTATAATCTATAATCTAAAAATATAAGGTAATAAAATTATGAAATAATACATTACATATCAAATACATTACTATATATTTTTATAT
>Ga0115844_100290_pt1 | contig 13598 bp, 9 predicted proteins | sample InSIn1gowninarea_FD_83858 | JGI IMG/M metagenome (GOLD analysis project Ga0115844, IMG submission 83858) | reverse complement strand
GTAATTGTATGTATACTTTTGCGAAATATCCTCCCATTCAGTGATAAATATTTGCACTGCAACGTATTTTGTCTGCATGAAACGATATTATTAGGTCTTCGACATTTTTCTAAGAATACGGAAGCAAAAATTTTGCGACTTGCGTAAATTCTGTATAAAGTGGTTGGGTTATATACTGTAAATCGATGCGTGTGCGGCGAAACTATATTATTAGGTCTTCGACATTGTAAGGAAGCAAAAAGTCTTGGCTATCAGACTATTTACAGTATATCGATAGAGTTTCCATAGCCGGATTTTGTACGGATAGATATCCGAAAAGTTATAAACAAGTTATTCAGCAAATAATAAAAAATCACAGTTGGTTGGTCCTCATTATTTATTGAAGACCTGTGAACATGAGTACTGAAACTATCTTTTGTTAATAAGAATAGTAATAAAAACGTGGCATTATAAATAATAATAACTTTGCCATTATTATTATTATTAGTAGTAGTAGTAGTGTTTGCAATATTAACACTACCATTTATCTCATACCCTTGTACAGAAAATTGAGAATGTTCAGTCATTTTTTATGAGAAGACTTTGCTTCAAATTAGGAATGATTTATTACACAAGAACTCCAATTGACTGGAAATATTTTTTAAATTATAAATACTTGGAAGTAGAAGAAAAAAAGCGGATGCCATGTTTTTAACTAAAATGTTAACGAATATTTATACATCAGAATATGTAATAGAAAATATATTTTACAAAGTTCCCAGGTATGGTACAAGGGACACAAATATTTTACAGACTGGTAACAATAAAATAATAGTAAGACTTGCCAGAAATTAAAATATGCTGTAACTAATTTACTTGCCTAAAAAAAGAAATGAATGTCAATACAAAAAGCAATTTTTTAAGGACATTCTGAAATACTTTACCCCTAAATTTTTATTATATGTATATGATTATATGCTGTGTATATTGAGCATGTGACTAGGAATACTGAAATGTGTTTGTATTACGTTATAATTTTCTGTGTACATACGAGTTCTCGTATAATAACTGGGAGTTTGAACCTTTTTTTAGACAAGTGCTGTATTTTTGCTTACGCTGTTCGCAGCACTAAAATACAAGATAAACTATTATTGAGAACTCTACTAGTAATTACTACTACTAGAGTTACAATACGCCCTATTTTTTACGGACAGCTCGTGTGTTAAAGACATATTTTGTACGTATAATGACCTAACGGTATGAAGAGAAACCCATAGTATGAACAATGTACAAAACAATTTCCTAGTAATAGATGTGAAGCTTGAAGTTTTAGTCGGGCAGGCATCGTTTTGGTAGGGCTCTAAATATATTTATCATCCAAAATAGAAAATATGTATATCTGTTTCAGCAGCTTACAAATTATGTGTTAACATAATTATCAGATTTACTAATGGGACTATAAAATCTATATATTACAATTTTAAACTAAAGAGAACGGTGGTTATTACAAAATACTTTTTTATTTACGGTTCCTTTCATAAACAAATCGATGACGAAAGAATAGAATTGGAAGAAATCGATTCAACAACACCCGTACTTACTAGCACTGAAGCATGAGTTACACACAAATCAGCTGCTTCTTACTCTGTTGCTATTCTTGATAGTATGGCGGAACTCCAAGCGTTGAAAAAGCCAGCGCATGTTAACACATTCATCGATTTGCCTACAGAATCCTGCAAAAGAAATGTGTCAACAATCTTGAAATACGATGAAACTCACCTTGTTGTTGATACGTATGGAAATTAAAATGTCAATGTGGAAGAAAAGAGCAAGAGACAACCCAACAATCGAATACAAGATATCTGACTGCAAATATAAAAACTGTCACTATGAGAAATCTTCTGTCCCATCCAAAAACAAAAGATGCATTCACAGCTTATCTTTCAGAAAAAAAAATCCTTCATGCAAGTTGGGAAAACGCTTAGTTGCTAGCTGGAGGACAGAAGCGAAATCTTCAGTAGGGAAGGACATCAGTGAGTTAAAGAATACTCATGAAGAAACAGATACAAAAATAATACTTCACAGTGTTTATGCAGCGTCTCAAGGGGCACAGACCATGCACATAATGTCCCAAGATTCTGATGTCCTTGTTCTATCTGTGTGGTGGTCTAGACACTTACCTGCCAATACGAAGTTTGTCACAGGAGTTGGAGCTAATAAGGGATGATAGCTATTCATACTATCTGTACTTCTCTTGGATCTCTTAGAGTAGAAACCTTACTCGGTTCCATGCTATACCAGCTGTGACATTTCTGGGGCATTTTCAAAGAAGTCAAAGAAGATATTTTGGAAAGCATTTTACAACGCTAGAGTTGTGATGCTTGAATCTCTTGGAAATCTCGGTTCTAGTCGGTTCAATGGCGATGACGAGAGGATCATTGAGAAGTTCATTTGCAATGTTTATGTGCCGAGCACTAACATTCAAGATATTGGGAAACTATTCATGAAAAGGATAATTCAAGGCTCAGGTCTTCCTCCAACCAGAGCGGCCCTCACACCTTTCATTAAAAGAGTGAACTTCCAAGTACTGGTATGGAAAAGTGCCGGAAAATCGCATCCAAATTTGCCAAGCCAATAGATTGTGGATGGGGAGAAGAAACTAGTGATGAAAAGAAGATTTTACCTGTGATGTTCACACTGCCTTGCGCTGTGTCTTTGTGGCGGAGATGAAGATCAGTGTGTAAACTATGACTTACGATGGGAAGATTCAGAAGATGATAATGATGAGACTCTCGAGTCTCGATGGCTAGTCTTCATATTGCCTTTGTTCCCCCAAATAAAGGAATCAATTGTTGTTATCATAAAGGAACATTATTTTCGAAACCAAATGACTCTGAGTTTCAAATTTTTCAGGAATAATGTGGAAAACAACAGAGAATCGCCGAACTCACAATAATAACAAGCTGAGAAAACGTGAATACCCGTGTCAGTACATGTGACAATTTATGCTTATAATAAACGTTGTTAAAACTCCATGCTATAAGATACTGGTCACTGAATCAAATAGTAAACAAAACAGAACATAGGTGTGACATCGTAGGGGACAAACCTTAGAAATAGAATGTAAGGAATGCTCAGGTGAGAAACCATAGGTGTGACATCGTAGAGGAGAAACGTTAAAAAATAGAATGTAAGGAATGCTCAGGTGAGAAACCGTAGGGGAGAAACCTTAGAAATAGAATGTAAGGAATGCTCAGGTGAGAAACCGTAGGGGAGAAACCTTAGAAATAGAATGTAAGGAATGCTCAGGTGAGAAACCATAGGTGTGACATAGTAGAGGAGATACCTCAGCAATAGAATGTAAGGAATGCTCAAGTGAGAAACTAACTAGTAAAGACCCACTAACGAACTGATTGGTTTTTATAGTGACCGACTGGGTCGGATAGACAACGGGTTCATAAAGAAATAAAAGTAAATAAATGAAATAAAATAAATCAAACACCAAGGAATATAAACAATGGTATTGACAGATTAGTTAAATAAAAACTCTCACAAGAAAATATTTTTTTCTGTATGTGGTAACTCTTTTAAATCCAAAAATGTGTAACTGGAGGATATATTTCTCACAGAGCATCATATAGGATAGATTAGGTATATGTAAAGCCAAAGTTACTTGTTTATGTTGTGTTTTTTGTGAAGTTTATGTTTGTGTTGTGCTTTCGTTACACCCCTCTTTCCTGTCCACTCAAGAAACGCATAGTTTAAAAAAATAAAGCAAAGATGACAATGATGATAGCCCAATTCTGATTTATCTTTTACACGCCCAATCCTAAAAGGGACGCTCTGAGTCATAAAAAATCAGTAAGGTTAAGTTTGTGATACTGAATTTCCACCTTTCACAGCGTCTTGCACCAATCTTTCTGCCCCTTCATTGAAAACCATAAAGTACTACATCTACCATTCTCATTTTAAAGGTCTTGAATTGTAAAAGAATATTTATTTCAGGGTACTTTCGCCTACATGTAGCAATTTAAAAGTTATTTCCCTTTGAATATAAAAATAAAAGGATCGATAATAATTAATTTTGAGATTTAAGGACGCCATATTTAAAATATGACGTCGCTATGGCAACAAATTGTCCTAAACTGGAATTTCTAATGTGTTATTAAAATATTCGCACGACCACAAAGGTTTTCATTAAAAATTTGTAGAAGTTATAGCACTTTAAAAGCAGATATACGAATTTCACCGGCGACCATTTTGTTTCCTCCTCCCGGTCCCCTGACACGGTTTTCGGCTTGCCATCTGGTACCACTCCCCCTACCTGCAACGGTCCTTCACACAAAACTCACGAACTTACAAATGCAGATGTCAGACCAATCTTTTTGGCCCTGCATTAAAAGCCATAAGCCATACATCTACCATTACATAAACTAATCTAGGTCCGTTACTTTTAAAGATAAAGAAATGGCACATATCTCGTTGGAAAGCCCTTGAACTGGCCTACAACGTTTATTCCAAGACTATTTCGCCTACCTGTGGCACTTTACGAGTTATTTCCCTTTGAACATAAAGAAAAGGAATCGAGAATAATTAATTTTAAGATTTAAGGACACCATATTAAAAATATTGCGTCGCTATGCCAACAAATTGTCCTAAAACTTCTAAAGTGTTCTTAAAATATTCGCACAACCACGAAAGTTTTAATTAAAAATTTGTAGAAGTTATAGCACTTTAAAGGCAGAGAAACGAATTTCACCGGCGGCCATTTTGTTTCCTCCTCCGGGTCCCCTGACACGGTTTTCGGCTTACCACCTGGAACCACATGATTAGGTACCTTCTAATGAAGGTATTCCCCCTACCCGCAACATTCCTTCACTTAAAATCCCACAGACTAGGAAATATTGACCTATGCTCCTGGACTAAGTTATCATGGAAACAGTAAATGCAGAACATTTCAACGAGGTTTGAACTTTAAGATCATTTTCACACGTTATGTCAAGTTTTGGGTGGAATCGGATACCGTACTAAACCTCATTTATACGCGTTGTACCACGAAGCATACTGATTTTACACGTAACTAATTTTTTTCACGAACTCATTGACCGTCTAAAGAGAACCAACATGGAAAGAAGGCGTAGTCCAACTCGTTCAGACGCAGAGCGCGATATATAAGTAACACCGTCAATCGTTTCTTCAGTAACTGGCAGTTCATTTTTGTGATTATCGTGTGTAGAAGCTGATCCAGAGGTCCCAGGTTCAAATTTCGGTCGGGTGAAATCTTTTTCTTTTTTTCTTTTAAAATACAATTTTCTAAGATCAAATATATTGTTAATAATTTCATTCTTGCATTTTTAGTAGATTATCTAAAATTAGTGAACAAAAATGTTACCATGGTAACGGGGAGTTTAGCTACTAAAAGCTAGATGTATATAAACCCACAGGGGCAAGATACACGCCGAGCGAAGCGAGGTGTACAAGGGGGGCACGGTGCGTTCCAAAGTAGCTGGGCGGCGTGAGCCGTGGGTGTGCGCAGCCCCGGCTACCATTGGCCATACGCAATTTGTTGTTTATGCAATTTGCTGTTAACTTTCTATTCCACATTGTTTCCTTGAGGTCTCTCCTTAGACGGGATACAGATCAAATGGTTCGTGAAAAAAAATGCCTTCAAGAGGTTTTAAAATATTTTTATACAGTAACATTATTTCTACGTGTTACTTCGAAGGAAGTTTCGTTTCCGGACAAATTCCATGACTATCACATTTTAGAGGACTTTTGTACTCCATGTCCAAACTTAATGAGTGGGAAATATATTTAAATCTATACTTAAAAAGTACATTTAGATGGGAAATGCCGTGATCTCCAGGTACACAGACCTACAACCCTCACGAAAATTATGGATGCGCTTCTGTTTGAGGAACAGGCTGAGGCCATAGATGGGTATCTAGTCCATAAATATAAGCGAAATAAAAGCTAAATGCTATGTTCTTTGAATATATTTTTTTTCGTGACTGCACTAATGTACACTTCGGAGATGTCACAATTATGATACGGAAATCGGGTGTTCCCAGACTGTTGATTAAGGAGAAGCGACATTTGCATTATTTTTTCGATATTTTAAACGTGTCATTAAACAAACGCCTGTAGCCTTTAAGCACGAGCGTCTGCCGCATGCAATTCCCAAGGGTGTTCAAATGGAGATTTGCTATCTTATGCCCAGCGAAAGAGTGAAACAAAAAAAAAGTATTGACCATGAGGACGCACCTGATTGGTTAGCAGACAACTCTAGAGCTTACTGCCATTTTTGTTACCCGAAAGCAGTGTTTCAGATTGGACTAAGTGGGCTAACTGTGCAAGACTAATCTGTGGCGTTTGGCTTCATATGCTTGGTGAAACCGCATATTCTCTATTAGAACATCCTTGGAAATATCTGAGAACCGTTGGAGAGCCATTGCTGGATTAGCGGCGAAATAGAAGAGAAAACGTAAGTAGCATCGCATGTAATGAAAAAAAGAGAACCTGATAATCTAACCTAGCCCAAGATAACAAATATATTAATAAATATGAGGATATAAAGTATTTCCTGAAAAGAAAATACAAAATGAGTCCGCTAACTAATAGAGTTTTGGAAGCACGTATGTCCAGAGGTGTTACTAAATTTGAAGCCCCTCCCTTCCCTTGAAAGGAATACCCAACGCCATGAGTCGATTCGGCCCATTGAGAAGCTACGTTAAAGACCCCTCTTGCAGGAGTCAGCCACGTATTGCGGCGTTTTGCGCCATTGTATCTACGCCCCTACGTATGACTTAACAAAGATTACAACTTGTGTGGTTGTTGGGTCCTCGCCAGATATTTCATACTCTGTAATTTAAGCTGTTTTATTTTTGTACTGGCGTTTAGAATAAGTCTTAAGACAGTCGAAGAAACAGTATTGTGGCAACGTGCTATTTGAAACTGTTCACCACCAGATAACCTCTGAAAACACCAGAACTGCTAAACTTGCTGGGCTGGCAACCATGAGAACAGCCCACCCTTCAATATAGCCAGACAGGAAAGCCAAAATTAATCTCTCATAAAGCGAAACTTTCACTACGTGTGTGAATCATGCAAAATTTTAGGTTTAACTGTATCGAATTTACCTAAATGTGTAACATAGACTCACCACGGGCCCTCTAAAATCAGATCTCAAAATGGATATATGGTCGTGTTAGGAATCATTAAAAAGGTCTACCTATCGAGTCAAGTGTTTGCAAAAATGAATGCGCATAAGAACCTGACATGTTTCAGTAGGCGGTCACCGCAGTATAATTCCGTTAACTAAGGTTCTAACACATGCTTGTGCAATAAAATATACCTAACCTGACTTTTCTAATCAAACCTTATCAACGGTCACAATTTTTTAAAATTTTCTAATGCGTATAATATATACAAACGTTATTTTTCCTTTTAAAAGTATATAAATATAACTACGCCAGGGTTTGAAGAAGGGCACCGGGCTAGTCATTAAACTAAGCTAGTAAACCCCAAGCAGTGGCTTTTAGTGCGATCTATATGGTTCTGGCAGTACTGCATCTGCACGAGAGTGGATCTGACAGAGGATTATTAGTGTAGCATAACGCCTTCCCATGTTTCATGAAAATTCTATTTCCAAATATGCAACAACTTTGCTAAGGCGTTTTTCTCTCTCTGAAACGTATTTTTTATTGAGGTTTCTGAGATGTGACGTAAGTCACACTGTGGTAGTAATATCCTCGGATGAGACGCGTATCATCATAGATTTAGCACGATTCCCCATTTCTGCCTGCGCTAAGACTAATGAGTTTTTGTACAGAAGCACTTGATTTTGAATTCATCTTCTAGGTTGCTCTGGCATCAACCTCATATTATATTATGAGGTGGACTTTTAAAACATGGTGTTATTATTTTCGGGATCTTAACAAAAGGTTACCAGCCGAGGTTAAGAATGATTAGAAAAGAACGCAGAGATCTCCAAGGGGATCGAACCAAAGTCATCGATGTGTGAAAAAGATGTTTCGACAAACTTCTTAATGTACACAACGGAGAACAGACAGAGGTGTTTAAAATCTATACCGCAGAAACGTGGATACCCAAACCTAGTGGGATCGAGGTCGAAATGTTGATAAAGAAATTTAAAAATTTCAAATCACCGGGATTAGACAATATTCCAGCAGAATTAATTAATGCGGGAAGGAACGGCACTAATGAAGGAACTGCACCGCGAAATCTCGTTGCTCCCAACATGCTACAAATTATTTAGTAATATACTGCTTAACTCGCCTAAGTGTTTACGTAGATGAAATAATGGGATATCACCAATGTGGTTTTAGAGGAAATAGTGCCATATTTTTGCCTTGAGACAAATCTTAGAGAAGAAACTGGAATCCAACGGGACTGTTCATCAGCTATCCATTGATTTTAAGAAAGCTTATGATTCTATTAAAAGGGAAAAGTTATACAGTATCCTGGTACAATTTTTAATTCCGAAGAAACTAGTTTCAACTTTTGAAAATGCGTCTCAGCGATCCCATAAGCAGAGCACGGGTAGGTAATATGTTGTCAAATAGTTTCAAGATTCGCAACGAATTGAAACAAGGTGATGTGTTGTCACCACAATTGTTTGACTTTGCTTTAGAGTATGCGATTTTGAAAATAAAAGACGAAAAAGGACTAACGTTGAATGGTTTGAATCAACTGTTCGTGTATGCGGATGATATAGATTTAATAGGGGACGATATAGATGCACTACAAAGTAACACCGATGTCTTAGTGAAAGCGTGGGATGAGATATATCTACAGGTAAACATAGATAAAACAAAATACATGATAACAAGCCGAAACACAGGGAATAACGGAAGTTGAATAACAAAGAATGAGAAGATAGAGAAAGTTAACTAATTTAAATACTTGGGAGGATAAACAGCATAAACGAGGTAACGGGTGAAATAAAAAAGTATTTAGTGTCGGGCAATTCATGTTTTATTCTGTCCAGAAACTACTTTACCTCGCGATTAATATAAAGAAAGTAGAAATTAAAAATTCTGCCGGTAATACTTAGCGGTTGCGAAAGTTGGGTTTTGAGAAAGATATACGGGCTGAAATGAGCGAGATGAATGGAGAATACTGCATATTGAAGAACCTCACGGACTGTACGACTCACCCGATGTTGTAAGAATATTGATATCACGATGACTAAGATGGGCAGGCCATGAAGCTCGGATGGGAGAAAAACGAAAGATATATTTAATCTTCGTTGGAGAGGCGGAGGGAAGGAGATCGTAGGGAGGACAATATTAGAAGGAATCTTCAAGAAGTAGGTGTTTGTGATGAAAACTGGCTTGATCTTGCCCAGGATAGATCCAGATGGCGAACCTTTTTACTACGGCGATGAATTTGCGAGTTTCTTAAGTGAGAGGATGGGGCGCTGGACGTCTTGGGTTTTGGGTGCCTAGACGCATGAAGCCGGCCCTACGAGCATGTGTTCGGTTACCTTTTGCATATGTATACATTTGTTCTAGGATGATCCTTTCTTTTTGGTTTCTTCTATCTCACGATATCTGCTATGTTTGAAATCATTATCCTAATTATAATTCCTCTCGGGTTCTTTCTCACGATAATAATAGAATTCCTGCCTCCTAGTAACGACGTATCAACATCGTAATCGTCCGTTCAGAGTAGTTTGTTGTCTCCAGGACAACAGCTGAACTTAACCCAGGGGTAGTTTCTACCATCACCTTCTGGTGTTACGATTCTGCTCCTCGTGTGCTGCCTCCTGCCTAAGGACCCTTTTACAGTCAACTATCTGCAGTTACGGTGAAACAATAATAAAACAATACACCGGAAAATAACATATCTTCAAATTGTGATTCGAAAATGCATTGTCTTCAGAACTTAATATGTCCCTTCTACATGTACTTCATCAATGAACTTCGTGGCCTGAAAACTATGAACAGTGGTGTTGAGTGAATAACCTCAATTCATTGCAGATATAATGAAGTCTATCTCCACTTAGTTTGGTCTAAATAGAAACATAATTATCTATGTATGCCTTGATACTCCCGTAGAAGTGTCAACATCTACGAACAAATAATCTAACCGAAGAACATTAATTTTTATTTAGGGTATTATTTTGATATTAGAAATGAGCATGTTGTTGGCAGAAACAACAACATACATACTCATATTTGCTTTAGTATTGTTCCTCTGTTTGCATATTCAAATGATAATATATGAAGATATATCACACGAACTTCGATATCATTTATTCGATAGATCTTTTTGTTATTGAGTTTCAAACTTCGTCTTCACGGCAAATGACATTCAAATATTGAGCCGTATGCATAAAGTCAATTAAAAGTTTTACTTCGATGTTTAAAGTAAATACTTGGATTTTTATGCATAAAGTTTACTTAAACTTGTAGTATTTACTGCTCTTCCAAGTAAATGCTTCACAACATGATAACTGCGGCTTACCATACTAAATACTTCAACTAAATTCTTATGATGTCTTAAGCATACAGTTTAGCAGACATATCCTTTTACCAGTGTAAACATGGAACCAATTATCAGGTTCATGTGCAAAAAGTGTAATGAATTCCGACTTTTAAGTTTTCACAATCGTAAGCTCGTGATACAAGCATTAGTCGAGGAAGAGATTTCGTAGTTTGCGTAATCTCTGTACTCATTTATGACTTTATGTGTTGTACTTTTGAAATACCAGAATATTTGTGTAGGAAAGATGGCTAAAATGGGGCTATTCTAAAATAGAAGATTTGGTTCTTAAGTTTTATGAACAAGTATTGATCACGAAGTTTGAAGTCTTCCACACTATCAAAGGTTGTGCCTTGTGTGCCCACAGGCAGTCTTAATTTCTTTAGTCAATTATATAAGCTCCAAGAATTGATATATTTCTAATATTGTTTTAGGGTAATCCCGACATTACATTGAAGGGATAGTTCCGAAAAATTGAACAATAATATATTTGTTCAAAACAAAATATATATGTGGTTCTATTCGTGTAAATTACGAAGATGTTTCTCTTGATTTCCCATACCAAACACGGTTCGTAAGTACTCCTGAAACACTTTGAAAGACACTAGGAACGAATAGATTATGGCTTCAGCTGTTCATGCAATAAAAAATAGGATAAGTCTTTCTACAGCTGCAAAAGTCTCACGTTCCCCGATATATGCTGCTGACAAAGTAAGAAATAGAAAAACAATACGTAATTTGACAAAATCACACTTGGGCTCCCATCAAAAAGGAACTGAGCTTAGCAAATATTCTTTGGGATCTGAACATATTAGAAATCTCTGTAATCAACCTCATAGTAAAATCCCTGAGGGTACATATGCTCCATCAGCAGCTCATTATGAAACTCTGCAGGAAGCATCAATAATACACCATAGTTTGAATTAATTCTAATGGAATACTTCCACCCTTGAATTGACTTTTATTAAAGCTAACGAGGAAAGGTAATAACATTTCCTTTGCATTTTGTTCTCTTTAAAATAATTCCATTTTAAGATAATTTCTGTGTGATGACATTTCCACATGTGATATCAATTCGTCCTAAAGTGTTACTGAGCGTAAAATGATAACTGTCAAATGATTACATGTGTTTTTATTTGATGTCTCAAGCGTTTCAATAAAGCCTGGGAATTCCCAATGTAGTGGGGCAACAACGACACTTCGTACTAGTTTCGTTTGAACACCCTCAGTTACCATACACATCTATTATTGTACGCTTCACTTTACTTTCTCACAAGTTCTAAATACTTTTATCATCTGGTTTAAAGTAAATTCTTACTTTAGTCAACCCGATTATTACTACTGTAATAAATGATCTTCGGTTATGACCAAACTTGTCAAAATAATTCATTTTTTAAACTAAATTCAAGATTAGGCAAAATGTTCAAATTACATTCTGACGTTTAACCTGTTTGCGCAACCTAGTGGCAAGAATGTGAATATGTCTTCAAGGTAGGAAACTTACGTTGGGTTCTGTACAGCGAAAAGAGCAATGGACGAGTGAAAACGGAAATCTATGCTTGCGTCTTTGTTACTAGTAATCTCAGTGATATTAATTGAATGGAGCAGGACATATAATATTCTACCAGGATTATTGTAACTACTTCGGAAAGTATAAAGAAGTAATCAGTTTGCCGGGAGGACAGTATTTATTCCATTTTTATTACATCTATTCTGATTTTAATCGATCTTCATGGAGTCAAATGGTTAGTCTGTTCCAATATAATATCTTGTTCTAGTGTAGCTATATTTAAAATCAATAGTTATGTGTTATCCCATATTTGTACTTATTATACATAGGTTGGGAAAGGAAGTGATAGATACCAATGCCGCATATTGCCTTGTTTAAGGCTTTAGGCATCTAAGACTCAGGCCGGGATAGGACAGGGAAAAGGATTTAAAGTGTCGGCAGGGTCTATGTTGAAGGTACCATCCCGACATTTTCCTTGTGATTGAGGGAAAACCCTGGAGAAAACTGTCAGGATAGTCGGCCGCTAAGTTGAACCCACGACCTCCTGAATGCTATGCCAACGGTCTACTACTGAGCTACTGCGGCTCGGTCGTGAGAAAGTAAAGCACACACTTTTGTTAATAGTAAATGATGATGTCACACTTTTTGGAACAGCTTATAAGATCTTTGGAACAGCTTTGATCTTAGAGAGGCAAAGACAACGAACCATTCACACGTTATATGTGGGTACTTCTAAACTAGTGCTTTCTTATACTTCCCGAATAATAATACGCCGTAAGTTACCCATTATTTCTAAAAAAAAAAAAGATGCATTCAGTGTTCATTTTGATTATGGTGGTGCGAGTTCGCAAATATTGTCAAAACCTAATGGAGTCAGATTGAACATTACGATAATATTCCTACGTCAGGGACAGTATACAATTTCTGCAGGAAGAAACACTCCAGTTGCGTACAATATTAAATGTCTTTTTGTTGCCGTTTCGGCTGATATATATAGCATATTTAGATTTAATTACATTATATATAGCAAAACGTCCTATATTTATCATAGCGTATGACATACCAAAAAATACAATCTCAGTTAACATAATACATCGTCGGGTTCTCTTATACATCCTCACTTATCCCAATCTGTTTTTCTTTTCCAAAATCAGTAGTTTCCCAATGATTGTTGGATTTCTTTATTTTGACTCAGAATTACGGGACTAATTGGTAGAGAGATGGTGAAGAGGTTGTTACATATTTCATTGAAAGACTATGGTTAGATTTTGACAAATTGAGTTATTTGAATTTCAAAAATGTTTACAAACTTGAATCTATGATCGGCTCTAGCAATATCTTCGAAATAAGAATTATTGGAAGGGATACTGCAAGAAAGTTTTTTTCTTGCACACAATAAATTTATATATGTTCTAATACAAAACTATTTCCATACTAGTATATCGTGGTACTAGCACGTGAAATTAGCGTAGAAAGTTCTGTTTTAGAATTAAAAAGTGCATTTTCGAATCACAATTTGAAGATATGTTATTTTCCGGTGTATTGTTTTATTATTGTTTCACCGTAACTGCAGATAGTTGACTGTAAAAGGGTCCTTAGG
>Ga0115844_100289_pt1 | contig 13600 bp, 12 predicted proteins | sample InSIn1gowninarea_FD_83858 | JGI IMG/M metagenome (GOLD analysis project Ga0115844, IMG submission 83858) | reverse complement strand
TGTGCCCCTACAATATTATTGTTATGTAGGCTATGATTGTATTAGGACCCCTTAGACTCCTATGTATAGAAAGGAGGTCTAGTCATTTGTATCATTCAAGAATTATTCATTTGTGTAATGTAAAGAAGGTTTCCCCCTCGAATAGGCTTATTTTGAAATTGTTTATCTATATTTTCTTCTATTTTGTGAGATGGTTGCATAACATTTGGTATTAGAGCTTTGGATTCCAAGGTTTCGTTGCTCCAAATAGGTCATCATGTAATTTTAGCTGTAATTTTTTTTTTTTTTACGAAGTTTCAAAGGCTAAAATTAAAACTCATTTGAGTTGAAATATTGATGAACTTTGGATCCAAATTTCAGACCTTGTATCGCTATATTTTCATAGATATGATCCAAGGAAGTTTGGATTTTTGCAGTCTCCTGAATTATATCTCAAACATGTGACCTGAGGAAAGTCGTCATAAATTTATCTCTGAGCATAAAATTGAAATTTCGTAAAGATTTACATAAATAGGACAGACTGTAGTTTTCTGTGTATCGTTTCCAGGTTCTAAGGTCAAAACAATTACATGTGGCACTTCGTACAATTTCGCTCTACTGAACCAGTCTATAATCAGGACAATGTGGAATATTTGGAATAACTATTTCTTGGAGAATCCAATCTTGATCAGAATTGTGGGGTTGGAAATAGGACTCAGAGGGCTACCATAGGACAAAATTTTAGACCTTGGAGATCTAAAACTATAGAGATACAATAGATTCAATAATGAGCTCCTACAAAGTGAAAAAATGTGTGTAGTCTTTTTAAAATTTTGCATAAGTTTGGTTTGGAAAATTATTCTCAAGTAATTCAAGGCGAATAATGAAGCATAATTATCATTTATTGATGCCTCAAAGAAAGAGAATGGAAACACCTAGTAAGCAGCCTGAAAGGTCTACCATAACTCATGAAGAAGAGGAAGAAACACAACATGATATATCAAAATTACGAGACCAAGTGCAACAAATTTCCCTCTCACATAAAGTAACAAAAGCTAATATGGATGGTTTAAAGAAAGTCATGGAAGCTAAGATGAATGGGGTGGAAGCTAATATTAATGACATGGAATCTAAGATGGATGGTTTAAAAGTAAACATTAAAGATTTGAAGAAAGACATGGAAGGTTTGAAAGGAGGTCTGGCAAAGTTGCTTCAAGTAATGATTCCTAATGGTGAAAAGGTAGTAGAGGAAACTCATAATGAGAACAAAAAAAATGCTAACCATGATTCCATACAATATAATGTTGGATTGAAGACCCACCATGTTCTAAAGATCAATATGAGGAAGTTTGATGGCAAGGATCCTGCAACATGTATACTACAAATGGAGCAATATTTTGATCTCCATAATGTGCAAAACACACAAAAGGTACGGATTGCAACTTTGTATTTAGAACTCAATCAGTTTGTATGGTATCGATGGCTTTTCTCTCCTAAACAAATTGTCACTTAGTCAATTTTTATGGAGGAAATGATAGCACATTATGAGGATACAAAAATAAACACCTTCTTTAGCCAAATGAGAAATCTCAAACAAAAGGGTTGAATGGTGGATCACATTGAGGAATTCCAAAAATTGAATATAAGGGTAAAAAATATTCTAGAGGAGCATAGAATTGATGTGTTCATAGGGACTTTAAAGGATAACATCCAACATGAGGTTTTCCTTTAGGAACCTGATTCATTGGAGAAGGCATTCAGGTTGGCAAGAAAAATTGAAAGTAAAATTATGGCAACAAGGAAGCCTACCACTCACAACTATAAATATGGAAGTGTTGCTTTCCCTAGCCTTCCACAATCTACAAGGTTGAAGCCACAACAATTGGATGACAAAAGAGAAAAAGGGCTTTGTTATAGTTGTGATAACAAATACACTAAAGGTCATAAGTGTGTTGATATGAAATTATTTTACATAGATTGTGAAGAGGAGGAAGAAAAGGAACAAGAAACATCAAAAGAAGAGGATGTACACTATTAGGATATTCCGACACATAGGAAATAGTTAAGTATAACTTGGTCTAGTATAGAGTTAGGTAAAGTGTGTTTCTTTTCTATGTACATTTTGTAACTTACAATCCGACGGTCACGATATGTAGTGATCCGACGATTCATTCTCTCCTCGGTATTACCGACACTTGATCTGTGGCTTAACACCCGATTGGTCCATGATTTCTATTTAAAGCGCATGGAGGGTCATTGTTAGGGTAATCCATCTATGAGAGAAGCTTATGTAAATTTTCATTCTTTTATTAATAAATTGCCTGAAGTGGCCGCGTTGGCTTAGGCCGTGGACTATTTCCCTCTTTGAGAGTTTTAACCACGTCAAAGATACTGGTGTATTGATCTGTGATTTGGTTGTGAGCGATGTCCTTTAGTGTTCTGTCTGAGGAACTTATCCTGTAAATTCCTACATACACTAGGAACCAACCATAGAGAAAGAAGAAATGAATCCAACCATATCTTGTAATGCATTGGCAGGAACTACCACTCCTCAAACTCTCAAGATAGAAGGACATATCAAGAAGAAAAAGGTAATAGTGTTGATTGATTCGGGTAGTACCCATAATTTTATTCATTGTAAGAGAGCCAAAGAATTGAATTGCTTCCTATATCCAGCACCAGAGTGTCAAGTGATGGTTGCAAATGGAGGAACCATTAATTGCTCTAGAAAGTGTCATAATATCAAGTTATCCATGGGAGAATATGTAATGAATAGTTAAATGCTTTCCATTCCAATTGGTGGTGCTGATGTTGTACTAAGAGTCCAATGGATACAATCTTTGGGTACAATAGGCATTAATTTTCAAGATCTTTTCTTGAATTTTTTGGGGAAGGAAAGGAAGTTGAATTAAGGGGTATCAAAAGGAAACTGAGAAAGATAACCAACTCTAACAGCATGACAAATCTTTTAAATAAATAACAACGATGCGTAATTGCACAATTATGTTCACTAGAGGTTCCCACATCGAAATCATCTATTTCTCCAAATCTCCAAAAAAAATTGGACAATCATTCCAAGGTATTTGAGACTCCCAAAGTCCTCCCACATATTTGTGATCATGATCATGATATTCATTTCATTCCAGGAAGTGTTCCCCCAAACATCAGGCCTTACAAATATCCATATGCCCAAAAGAGTGAAATTGAACGTATGGTTGCAAAAATGCCAGAGGTTGGTATAATTCAACCTAATCAAAGCTTTTTCTCTACTCTAGTGGTATTGGTACACAAGTAGAATGGATCATGGCACATGTGTCTAGATTATAGGGAGCTCAAAAAGATTACTATTAAAGATAAATTTCAAATTCTTGCCATTGATGAATTATTGGATGAATTACATGGAGCAATTTACTTCACCAAGTTGGATCTTCGTTAAGGATATCATCAAATTAGAATGAAGACTGAAGACATTCCAAAAACAACATTTAGAACTCATGAGGGTCATTATGAATTTTTGGTCATGCCTTTTGGCCTTACCAATGCACCTTCTACATTTCAAGGTTTGATGAATTCCATTTTCAAACCCACCCTTAGAAAATTTGTGTTAGTATTTTTTGATGATATACTAATCTACAACAAGTCTTAGAAGGACCATGTTCAACATGTTGATAGGGTGCTCAAACTATTGGAGGAGAAACAATTATATGAAAAAAGCTCCAAACATTTCTTTGGAGTACAAGAGGTGGAATATTTGGGTCATATTGTATCTCATGAAGGTGTTAAGGTAGACCCTGGAAAAATTAAAGCCATTAAGGAATAGAAAATACCCACATCTATAAATCATCTGTGAGGATTTATCGGGTTGATAGGGTATTATCACAAGTTTGTTAAGAATTATGAGAGAATAGCGGCACCTATAACAACATTACTAAATAAATATGCATTTTCTTGGACTCCGAAAGCAACGAAGGCCTTTGAACATATTAAATAGGAAATGTGCCAAGCACCAGTCTTAGTTATGCCAGACCTCAAAAAAACCTTTATTGTGGTATGTGATGCCTTGGGAAATGGAATTGTGCTATTTTAATGCAAAAAGAAAGACCCATTGCTTTTGAAAGTCTTCCAATCAAAGGAAAATATTTACACAAAGCTTTTTATGAGAAGGAAATGTTGGCAATATTACATGCACTTAAGAAATGGCGACCTTACCTAATGGGAAGGCAGTTCAAGGTAAAAACAGATCATGATAGTCTTAAATACTTTTTAGAAAAAAGATTATCTTCAGAAGAACATAAAAAATGGGTCACAAAGATGTTGGGTTATGACTTTGAAATCATCTACAAAAAAGGGAAGAAAAATGTTGTTGCAGATGCACTCTTAAGAAAGGATGAGGATGTGGAAGCATTTTTTTGTGCCATTTCTATTATCCAACCAGATTGGATAAACGAAGCAAGGGAAGAATGGAAGAATGACGAAGAAGTGTGGGAACTCATTCAAAAGTTGCGACAAGTTCCTAATACATATGATACATTTATATGGAAAAATGATTCGTTATGTTACAAAGATTGCTTATACCTTTGTAAGAATTCCCAACTCAAACAAAATATTCTTTTGGAATTGCACACCTCTCCCTTAGGAGGGCAGTTGAGATTTTAAAAACTTACCACAAGGTTAAGAAATATTTTTTTGGGATGGCCTTAAATCTGGTATTCAAAATTTTGTGGCAGAATGTTTGGTTTGCCAACAAAATAAAGTTGAGACAATTAAGATCCCAGGTCTGTTACAACCTTTATCCATTCCAGGTCAACATTGGGAGGAAGTTTCAATGGATTTTATCACAGGGTTACTCAAGTTTGAAGGAAAGAGTGTCGTCATGGTGGTAGTTGATAGATTACCAAGTATGCACACGTTTGTGCATTATTTCATCCATTTAAAACCTATACAGTTTCTATTGCATTTGTGGAAACAATTCAAAAGCTACATGGAAACCCAAAGATTATTGTAAGTGACAAAGACCCCATTTTCACTAGAAATTTTTGGACAAAATTATTTTCTCGTTTGGGTACTTAGTTAGCTCATAGCTCATCTTATCATCCTCAATCCGATGGGAAAAATGAGATAGTGAAAAAATGTTTGGAAGGATATCTTCATTGCTTTGTATCTGATAAACATATACAATGGGTCAAGTGGTTTCCTCTGGCTGAATGGTGGTATAACACTTCCTTCCATACTGCATCAAAAATGACCCCATTTATGGCACTTTATGGATATCATCCACTGTCCATCACATCATATTTAAAATAAAATTCTAAGGTTCAAGCGGTGGAAGATCACATTGAGCATCAACAACAAGTTCTGAAAATATTAAAGGATAACCTCACTTGACGCATAATAGAATGAAACAATAGGAAAATCAACATCGCAGCAAAAGAAGTTTTGATGTAGGTGATTGGATATTTCTATAGCTACAACCATACTAACAAATGTCCCTCAAGCAAGCTAAGAAGGATAATAAATTATCACCAAAGTATTATGGTCTGTACAAGGTGTTACAAAAGATTGGTACTATGGCATACAAATTGGAGCTTCCTGCATCTTCCCGAGTGCACCCAGTTTTCCATGTTTCATGATTAAAGAAGGTTATAGGGGAGAATATCCTAGTTCAAACAATATTCCAGAACTTGACGAGAAAGGAAAAATCATATTGGAACTTGAAGCACTCATAGAAACAAGAAATCGACAGCTACGAAATCGATCAATTTCAGAGTATCTCATCAAGTGGAAGAACTTACCTGGTGAAGATTCCACATGGGAGGATGAAAATTTTATACATAAGCATCCAGAACTACTCAAGCGTTGAGGACAACATTTTTTGAAGGCGAGGGGCATGTTAGGTCCCTATACTACTAGTGTAACCCCTTGTTGTTATTAGTGCAACCCCCTTATTGTATTATTGTGCCCATATAGTCCCCATGTTGTTATTATTGTGACCCATAGAAGCCCACTATTGTTATTGTTGTGCCCCTACAATATTATTTTTATGTAGGCTTTGATTGTATTGGGACCCCTTAGACTCCTATATATAGAAAGGAGGTCTTGTCATTTGTATCATCCAAGAATTGTTCATTTTTGTAATGTAAAGGAGGTTGCCCCCTCGAAGAGGTTGATTTTGAAGTCATTAATCTATATTTTCTTCTATTTTATGACTTGGTTGCATAACATGTAAATACTTTCCTTTGATAGGACGACTTTAAAAAGTAATGGGTCTTCCTTCTTGCATTAAAATGATAGTAATTCCATTTCCTGAGGCATTACATTCCACAATAAAGGTTTTTGTGAAGTCTGGCATAGCCAAGACTGGTGCTTGGCACATTGCCTCTTTAAGATTCTCAAAGGCTTTAGTTGCTTCTGGAGTCCAAGAAAATGCATCTTTCTTCAGTCCTAGTCCTTGGTTCCAACCACCAAGCTGTGGGAACAAAAGGTACTCTTACACCTCATGTTAATTCTGAATCGCATGAAGGCACTAGTTCTGTAAATGAGTCCCTTCCTAATGATCGAAAGAGAATTGAACTGTTTCATATTAGAGTTGCTGTAAATCATACTAAAGTAGAAAATCTATTTGATACTGGATCCCAAGAAAACTTAATTGTAGAATCCTTGGTAAAGAAACTCGGCTTAGGAACAAAACCACACCCAAAACCTTACCCGCTTAGATGGATACATGATAAAGAAAAATTGAATGTAACCAAGCAGTGTAAAGTAAAATTTGTGATCACTTCTAAGCTAGTGGACGAAGTAGAACTAGATGTAATCCCATTGGATATTTGTGGCATGGTTTTGAGGAGTCTGAATCTATATGATAGAAAGGCAGTCTTTTTCCGTCATGAAAACAAATACCAAATCACAAAATATGGGGTAGAATATATAGTAAGGGCTCATCAAAATAAAATCAATGACAACCTTGTAAGCGCTGGACAAATGAAAAGTCTGGTGAATTCCAGTAAGGGTTGCATGCTTATGGTTTGTAAGGGAAAAAGAGGCAGAATTAGCTGACACTTTCTAGGGTTGTGATCAGGAACATAAACAATAATTATCTAAATTAATTTCTAATTATGATGAGTTGTTTCAGAAATTGAAGGGATTACCTCCGAAGAGCAAAATCCAACATGAAATTCATTTACAGCATGACACTCCTTTACCAAATATTGGCATGTACAGGATGTTGACCATTGAGATGGAGGAAATCAAGAAATAGGTGTAGGAATTGCTGGACCAAGGGGTCATCAAGCCGAGCACTTCTCCATGTGGTTCACCGATTGTCTTAGTCCCAAAGAAAGACAACACATGGAGGATGTGCATGGATTACCGCGCGCTAAATAAAATCATTGTGAAAAATCGCTACCCCCTTCCATGCATTGATGAATTATTAAATTAGTTAAAGAATGTTGTTTATTTCACCAAATTGGATTTGCGCAGTGGTTATCACTAGGTTTGAATTGCAGAGTAGGACGTGTGGAAAACCACCTTCAAGACCAAACGGGGCTGTTCAAATGGATGGTGATGCCATTCGGACTTTGCAATGCTCCGGCCACTTTTATGAGGGTCATGAATGATCTCTTTCGGCCTTTCATTGATGAATTTGTTCTTGTATATTTGGATGATATACTTGTCTTTAGTAAGAGTTGGGTTGAACATGTGTGTCATGTAAAGAAAGTGCTTGATGTATTGAAAAAGGAAAAACTCTTTGTAAAATTGTCAAAGTGTGAGTTCGGGAAAACCTCTTTGGGTTACCTAGGTCATATTGTTGGTCATGGTTAGTTAAAGATTGATCCTTCTAAAGTTGAAGCAAATGCAAATTGGCCTAAGCCTACTAGTGTAACCGAGGTCCATAGCTTTTTAGGTGCAATCTAGTATTGGAGGATATTTATTGCTAATTTCTCTGTTATTGCAGCATCTCTGCACACATTGACAAGTGTGAAATAGGTCTTCCACTAGGGAGGAAGACAATAGAAATCCTTCGAAACATTACACAAATGAATAATTCTTGAATGATACAAATGACTAGACCTCCTTTCTATACATAGGAGTCTAAGGGGTCCTAATACAATCATAGCCTACATAACAATAATATTGTAGGGGCACAACAATAACAATAGTGGGCTTCTATGGGGCACAATAATAACAACATGGGGATTATATGAGTACAATAATACAATAAGGGGGTTGTACTAATAACAATAAGGGGTTACACTATTAGTATATGGACCTAACATTACACAAAGCTATTTATGAGAAGGAAATGTTGGAAATACTACATGCACTTAAGAAATGGCGACTTTACCTAATGGGAAGGCACTTCAAGGTAAAAACATGTCATAATAGTCTTAAATACTTTTTAGAACAAAGATTATCTTCAAAATAGCAGAAAAAATGGGTCACAAAGATGTTGGGCTATGACTTTGAAATCATCTAAAGAAAAGGGAAGCAAAATGTTGTTGTAGATGAACTCTCAAGAAAGGATGGGGATGTGGAAGCATTGCTTTATGCCATTTCTATTATCCAACCATATTGGATAACCGAAGCAAGGGATGAATAGAAGAATGAGGAAGAAGTGTGGGCATCATTTAAAAGTTACAGCAATATCCTAGTATATATGATACATTTAGCTGGAATAATGATTCATTATGGTACAAAGATCGCTTATACCTTTGCAAGAATTCCCAACTCAAACAAAATATTCTTCTGGAATCGCACACCTCTTTCTTAGGAGGGCACTTGGATTTTTAAAAACTTACCACAAGATTAAGAAGGAATTTTTTTGGTATGGCCTTAAATCTGATATTCAAAAGTTTGTAGTAGAATTTTTGGTTTGCCAACAAAATAAAGTTGATACAATTAAGACCCTAGGTCTGTTACAAACATTATCCATTGCAAGTCAATGTTGGGAGGAGGTTTCAATGGATTTTATCACAGGTTTACCCAATTCTGAAGGAAAGAGTGGTGGTAGTTGATAGACTTACCAAGTATGCACACTTTTGTGCATTATCTCATCCATTTAAATCCAATACAGTTGTTACTGCATTTATGGAAACAATTCAAAAGCTACATGGAAACCCAAAGATTGTTGTAAGCGACAGAGACCCTATTTTCACTGGAACTTTTTGGACGGAATTATTTTCTTGTCTAGGTACTCAATTAGCTCATAACTCATCTTATCATCCTCAATCAAATGAGAAAACTGAGATAGTGAATAAATTTTTGGAAGGATATATTCGTTGCTTTGTATCTAATAAACAAACCCAATGGGTCAAGTGGTTACCTCCGGATGAAAGGTGGTATAACACTTCCTTCCATACTGCAGCAAAAATGACCCCATTTATGGAACTTTATGGATATCATATACTGTCCAGTACATCATCTTTAAGAGAAAATTCTAAGGTCCATGCAGTAGAAGATCACATCAAGCATCACAACAAGTTCTCCAAGTCTTAAAGGATAGCCTCACTTTGGCATAGAATAAAATGAAACAACAGGCAGATCAACATCGCAGCGAAATAAGTTTTGATGCAGGCGACTGGGTATTTTTACGACTACAACCATACAAACAAATGCCCCTCAAGCAAGCTAAGAAGGATAATAAATTATCATCAAAGTATTATGGTCCTTACAATGTGTTGCAAAAGATTGGTACTATGTCATACAAATTGGAGCTTCTTACATCTTCTTGAGTGCACCCAGTTTTCCATGTTTCATGCTTAAAGAAGGTTATAGGTTACAAGCTCCCAATTCAAACAATATTGCCATAACTTGACGAGAGGTAAAAATTCATACTGGAACCTAAAGAAGTCATGGAAACAAGTACTCGACTGCTACAAAATTGATAAATTTCATAGTATCTCATCAATTGGAAGAAATTACCCGCGAAAGATTCCACATGGGAGGATGAGAATTTTATACAGAAGCATCCAGAATTACTCAAGCATTGAGGACAACACTTTTTTTGAAGGACGAGGACATGTGAGGTCCCTATAATACTAATTTATTCCCTCATTGTTATTAGCATAGCCTCCTTATTGTTATTGTTGTGCCCATGTAGTCCTCATATTATTATTGTTGTGCCCCATAGAATCCCACTATTAGTATTGTTGTGCCCTTACATTATTAATGTTATGTCGGCTCTGATTATATTGTGACCCCTTAGACTCCTATTTATATAAAGGAGGTTTTTGTAGGTTTTAACCCTGTACAAAAATTACCTGCATACGAATTCTTAAACAAAGAAAATAAACAATGCAAGATCATAACCCATAAAACACATATGCACAGAGATTTTTCCCTGGATCCCAAAACCGGGACTACCAGCTTGATTTTTCATTATATTCCTTTGTATTTGGGTTTTTTGATCTCTCGCTTGTGTGATCATGATTTGCGATGTCAAGACAGACCCGAGAGGGATATAGATGCGATTGAATGCATTTTTAAGTCCAATTAAATGCCCATGATGAGTTTTTCATGTGTTTCCTATGTATTTCCATTATTTGGTTGTCACGGCCACAGGAAGGGAAAATGATCGGGTTTCCCCACGCTGACAATTCCTTTCCATTGTAAACGGATTCTTGTGGTGAACAGTCGGGTTTTCCAAGATGGAGGATTGTAACCGACGTGTTACAAATGCATAGAGCACACAATTGCAAAACCTTGCTAAGAATGTGCAGAGGCCGAGAGATAACACAGAGAGCAAAACTGACAAAGGGTCACCTGGAGGTTGGGCGAACCCAGAAGCTCGTGAGAGCCAGAGCAAAGAGCCAAAGCTAGAGCCAGAGCCAGAGGGCTCACAGCAGACTTCTAAGAGCCATGGAGCAAAACTGAAGCTGTAGAACAACAAAGAGATCAAATGATTAAGTTGTCGCTGGTGTCTAAGTGTGCTAAAGACAGAAGAAGGAGTTCCAGAGACGATACAGAATTTTGAGGGAGTCAAAGAAGCTAGAAGCTCAAGAATCTCAGAGCACTGACTGAAGGAGTCAAGTCCATAGAAGTCTATATATGCCTACAGAGTAAGGACAGCCAGGGGTAAGATGGCATTCTAAACCCATAGGTTCAGTTGCAAACTAATGGAGTTGAGCATGGAGCTTGTAAAAGAATTTAAGCCATAATCCCAAAGAGCCTAGTTGAGTTGACTAAAGCTCAAGGAGACATATCCCAAGAGGTTTGGGTGAACTCCATATTATAATGTTGTTATGTGTGATGCTTATTTGTTGCACTGTTTCACTATTATATGTTTTTATATCAATTTAAGAAAATCAACATAAAGCACATAAACAGTTTAAAAACAAACACAAGCATACACCTATTTTCAAGCACTTTTTAATTCTGCAATTGGTTAATCATAAGGTCTTGGGAATATTTAAGCTTTGGAGTGGCAGAGATTCTTGTAAGCTTGACGAGAAGCCTTTTAGTGCCCCATTTTCAGATCATTGGACCTAGGATTTTATGGAAAGGGTGGGGTCATGTTGTTAATAATTTTGTGGGGACTTCTACTTTGGATGTAAATTGTTTTCATGGAGGATTCACCCCATAATAATTTGGGAAGGTATGACTCTTACACATTCCTCAATAGATCAATTCTTCCTTTTGGATACACCATTTTGTTGAGGATTTTAAGGGACTATTAGCTCCCTCTTAATCCCAGCTTGCTTGCAAAAGGCCACAAGTTCTTTAGATGTATATTCTCCTCCATTATCTAATCTTAGAGTCTTGATCTTCTTTGTTATCATATTTTTCACCTCTGCCTTGAATCCCTGGAACTTTTCAAATACTTCATCTTTAGACTTCAAGAAATATACCCAAGTACAAAGGAATACATAGAAAATCTGAAAACCTAGACTTCAAATATTATAGAATCACCCCTAAAAACCTATAGGGTCCGTCCAAATATCGCTTATCGCAATCACATAGCAAAATGGTCAAAATAACCCAATACACAGGAAATACAAAGAAATCCCGCATTTCCGGATTTCAAATATTATGAAATCTCGTCCACAATCCCTGTCGGGTCTGCCTTCTATCGGCATATTGCTATCGCAAATCGCATGGTGCATTGGCCTTTATGTCGGGGATCACCGATTGCCGATCGCCTATCAAATCTAGACTGTTGATCTTTCTCCTCGATCAGACAGTCGATATCACATATCACTATCGGTATATCGCATTGGTAACGACCCTTTGGTATCGGGGATTCGCTGATCTCTCGATTGTCGATTAAATCTGGACCGTTGATCTGACTCCTCGATCAGATGATAGATATCGCATATCGCTATCGGCATATCACAATGGTAATGGCCCAGGGGTTCTTTCCTTTGGTCATGCCGATCGCCGATCTGTCGATCAGATCTTGACCATTGATTCGCGACCTCTAATCCGACGGCTGACAGTCCGTTTTGGGCGCATAACTTACACGGGGATTAACTGCTTGGAAAAGCGGTTTCCTCTCTCCTCCTCTGTGCCACGTGTTAGTCAATGTATGGAATTGGGCGGAGCCCATCCAATACCACTTGCTGCTTGAAGCTCGCCCGAAATACCATTTACGGCCTTCCTTTCAGAATTCAAAAGGTTTAGTCGATTTTCTATAAGTTCTTTGGGTTTTTCTGGCCGCTATTTTCCACATGCTTTATTCAAATTTCAATGCGAATGCGCTTTATAAAGGTTTAGTGCTTAACAAGGGTTTTTAGCGCATAAGGCTAATATTAACCCTTTAGGCCACATTTAATAAGAAATGCCTCCTTTTCTAAGGTTAAGGGGAAATCTTCTTTCTGCGATAACTGCTTCGTCCGGAGTCCGTTTTGGCCCATTCAAATTGCGTTGGATTCAGAATGAAACAATCTAAAAGATGAGACTATTTTCAAAATCATCTAATGACTTTAAATTTTTCCTCTATGAGGAACACTTTAGACTTAGAGGTCTATCTTAGATCCATTTTGGATCATCCAAAGCAGTGTAGGAAATTTTGGAAAAATATCCTAGATATGTTAAAAAAAAGGTCCAGTCCTCGAGTTTAAAGCCAAGTGTCATATTTTAAGCATGCAGTTTGACAAACCCCAAAACAACTCAAGCCCCAGAACAACACCTTGTCATTAGAGAATTTTTAATGTAAAAAATGGTCCTCAAAACAAAATGTACAACCAAAATCAACTTTATAAGAACCAATAGCATTGAATATGATGATGTTACCATGGGGGATGATTGTTATGCAACCATCTTACAAAATAGAAGAAGAGATAGATCAATGAATTCAAAATTAGCCTCTTCGAGGGGGAAACCTCCTTTACGTTACACAAATGAACAATTATTGGATGATACAAATGAAAAAATTGTTGGGTTGTGTTATATTCTTTCCACGACTAACCGACGTAGTTAAACGGGGGGTTAGAGGGGGGCGGCATCCCCCCCTGTCCGGGGGGTTTGAGGGGGGCGGGTAGCCCCCCTCTACGGGGTCCGTGGCAGCGCCCTGGGAAAATTTTTTTTTGGACCCTATATTAGGTTGGGCGAACCTACCTATGGTTTTGTGCATGATTTTCGCACATGGTATTGGACGCGATGGTTTTTCGGTCCATGGTATTGGATG
>Ga0115844_100288_pt1 | contig 13603 bp, 10 predicted proteins | sample InSIn1gowninarea_FD_83858 | JGI IMG/M metagenome (GOLD analysis project Ga0115844, IMG submission 83858) | reverse complement strand
AGTGCAGTCAAAATTCAACTTGTAGGAGAGAAACTTACTTTCTTTATCCAGACTTGTGATCCAAACAAAGGATGTAACGATGAGGGCATACAAAAACTTAGTGTTGGACATGTTGGAAAAGTTTCAAGCTCATACTTTCAGTGTCAAAACCAGAGACCAAGCACTCATACTTTCCCACACTCACCTAGCATGTGGAAAGCTAGCATGAAAACAAGGGACAACACATCCAGCACGTGGCAGTTTGCTCCATTTTTGGATGACTACAAAATAAAGGATATAATTTGTTGGATCCGAACATCTTATGGCAAATCAAAGGCCGATAAACAGGGATAGTTTCCTATATATCAGGGAAATGGAGAAGAAGTGACAACGAAGACCAGCATGGAGCCTTAAAGATCCATCACAACCAAACTAGAAGGGAACCAGGTGTCAAAGAACGAGGATGATCATAGACCAAAGCTGTTATGGAATTAGAGTCCTACTTGGTTTAGATATCTAGAAGGTCTAGTTAAATATTGTTACATTGAATAAGCAGTTAAAAGTTAAACAAGTGTCATTAGAAGTAGTTCTCGAGTTCCCCTAATGTTTAAGGAGGAATCTCAGTTAGGTAGAATAGAGATTATATATAGAAGAAAAGGAAATGTAATAGAGGTTGGAAATTGATTGAAAAAGCTCTGATATTTGGCTTCATGTACAAACTCTGTTTTCTAGTAATACAGTATTAGCCTTATTTCTCAGGAATCATGAAGAATTCGGTGTTCTGAATGTCTTGTGTTTTCTTATTCCTATTATCTGCAGTGTTATGAATGTATGACCACTTAGAAATCACTTAAAGTGCTCTAATTTCCTGTTATGCATTGGTAAACTGTGTTGGTCCTCTCTGTGTTTGATATGTTCTACATATGTTGGATTCTGAGTGCCCTGATTTCTATGTAAGGTTGATATCATTGTTATACTAAAACAAATTTGACTCCATAAGCCCAATGGATAGTTTCTAGTTATGTTTCCACCACTCATACTTTTATATTTGTTTCACAAAGAGTTATCCATCTTGATCATAATCAAAAACCTTTAATCCTTTGAGAGAGCCCTCTCAGGCTAAGGAGGCTAAGCCTTAGCTAAAAGATTGGTTTGAAACAATTACTTGAAATCTTCCTGGTCTGCAGCCTTCCAGGGTTTGATTTTGAGATAACATGTGGAAGGAGGATATACCTATCCATCAACAATTCCCACAGATACAACAGGTAGAAAGTAATATGAACTCAATGGCAAAGTTGTTACTATATTATTGGGAATTTTGTCAAAATCAGAGTTTGTCAGGGTCATGCAGCTTAAGTCAGCGAAAGAAATATGGGACAAAATCATTCTAAGCTACGAAGGAGATGATCAGGTAAAACGTGCTAAGCTTCAAACTCTCAGAATATGGTATGAAACTTTTGACTTAGTTACCGGAGAATCCACAGTACGAACCATTTTTATGTCAACGTTTCAAATCCCAACTGGGATCCATCATCAGGACTTATGAATGATGATAAAAGAAGAGATGATTAGAAGGAAATAAATAATAATGAGGATAATAGATTTAAGGATTAGTGGAATGTCGGCTTGAATATTTAATTTTATAAATTTATTTATTTATTTATTATGAAACTCTTAAGATGCATAGTAATGAAAGCATAACTAATTACTTCCTACGTATAGACGAGATTGTCAATTGTATGAAGAATCTGGGTGAAGAAATTAAGGAAGTTGTCTTAGTTGAGAAAGTTTTGAGATCCTTGTCTGCTAAATTTGAATCCAAATTGTCTGCCATAGAAGAAAAGGAGGATCTGCAGAATATCACTATGACGCAACTTCACGAAATCTTAACTGCTTTTGAAATGAGAAAAGGAGGACCATCAGATATGAAAGAAGCTACATTTAAAGTATCAGCAAAGGGAAAAGAAAAACTCAGTGAATCAGGATACATTTCAAAAGAAGAATATGAGGTAAAGTTTTTCAAGAATCTTCAACAGGGATTTGGAAGGTTCAAAGGTAAGCTACCATTCAAATGTTTTTCTTGTGGTAGAGTTGGTCATTACGCTGCTAGATGCCCTCATAACAAAGGAAAGATGTCTGAAGAAGGTAATGGAAGTAATTATACTCATGATAATAGTAATGACCCATCCAATAATGATGAAGACAATCAAGAAATTAAACTTCTCATGGCATATGAAAATAATGACGTACAAAAAGAAGAAGTTACCATATTAAAATATTAGCTGTAGATAGTAACCAGAGTAAGATAGCAGCTACAGAATGTAGTAAAAGATCAGAGCATAACAATCCAGAGACTTGAATCTAAGATCCTCTCTCTAAAAGAAGATCTTGAAAAATCAAAGAAGCAGAATGAAGAAGCTCTTGAAGAACAAGAACATGAAGTGCTCGAATTAAGGCAATAAGTGGAAGAAGGAAGAAAAGCTGAAGAAAACATAAAGAAGCAATATATGGAAAAGGAAGAACAACATCAGGTTGAGGTAAATATCTTAAAAGGTAAATTAGAAGAAAAGGATAAGCTGTTATGATTTCAAGACAATACTAAGATTTTGGATGATATTCTTAGTAGTCAAAGATCCCCTGCTATCAAAACTGGTCTTGGCTTTTATGAAACTGTTGAAGGTGAATCTAGCTCAGAGGCAAGTAAATCTAATGCAAAATCTGAAATTCTCAACAAAGAGATAAGTGGTCAACCCCAGCAACAACCAAGGAAAGAATTTCTTCAAAGAAAATATTTTGCTCCCAATTGTGGAAGTGATAGACAGTTATTTCCTCCGATGAGTAATGTTGAATGTTATGAATGTCATAATATTAAACATGTTGCAGCCAGATGCAGAAGTAGAATGGTGCAAGGCCATCACACAGAAAGACCATCACATTCCAGGTACTTTAAGGGATATTGTTTTTCTTGCAATATGTTTGGTCACAAAGCTATTGATTGTAATAAAAGGAATATGAAACATGTAAGATGTTATGCATGTAACAAGTTTGGACATAAAGTAAAGGAATGCAGGAGCAAAATTCAGACACCAAAGTAGAATTAGTGTCAGAAAGATGTGGCATAACTCAGTTAGCATACATAACAGACCCAAGGGAAGCTAAAAGTGTAAACCTTCAGTATTCCAATTTGCATACATAGATATTATGAAGAGAAATCACATATATACGCAAGTTAAAGGCTGCACAGTTGCGTATATGGAGCTATGAAGAAAAAGCAGCAGAATAGACTCAGGAAAAGAAGTTTGATATGGTTCGGTCATGGTATATGTTGGTTAGCACAGGTTCAAGGGGAGCATATGCTTCGAATAATGCATTGTTGGCATTATGGTTAGAAGTCTTTGGTGATGATGCTTATGATACATCTTGCTACTTATTGTTGGTTGGCCAAGAGAATGATATTGCAGGTTATAGGTCTGGATGCTGGTGATAGATGCTTATGGTGTAGATCATATATGGTACTCAGCATGGGCTCAGGGGGAGCATGAACGTATTGATACATTTGAGCATGTACAAAGGGGGAGCTCAATCAAAGATTTCAACATGTACTCAGGGGGAGTATGGATAGCAGAATGTATATCAAGGGAGAGAATATGTTGGTCCGCCCTTTGCCCTTGATGTCAAAAGGGGAGAGTGACTTGGCATGGTTGTTGCCATCAAGTCCAAAGGGGGATATTGTTGGAATTATGATACAGATCTGGCACTATGACATAGTTGTTGTCCTTGATGGCAACTCACATAGATGACAGATCACAGTTCAGGCTCACAGAATGAAGAAAGAAAGGTATACACAGGTTCACTATATACCAAGTCGTGTATACACGTAGGTTCACTATATACCAAGTCGTGTATACATGTAGGTTCACTATATACAAAGGTGTGTATATCGTACACATGCACTTTCACAGAAAGAAAAGCACATACATGTTGGAAAACTAAGTTTTGGTTTGTGGTATTTGGTCCATGGTATTTTGGTATTGGTCCATGGTATTTGGTCCAAGGTATTTACCCCAGGTATTGGTCCAAGGTATTGGCCCTACGTGGTTTTGGACCATGGTATTGAGAGAGGCCTAAACCTATATAAGGAGAAGAAGATCATTAGGCCAATGTGCAAGTGTGCAAGTGATGAATATCTGATGAAGTGTAAGATCTAGTATGCAGGTTATGGGTGTGTGATGCTTTGCTAAGGATGCACCTATGAGGCAAATGAAGGTTGATGAGCCGGGATCATGAAGAATAAAATGTATTATATGGTATGATCATAAACAGTTTAGATCTAAATACTTACGCATGTCTTATCCTTTATATTTGATGATCTGGGTATATCTGAAGTAGAAAATTACAGCAAGGTATAAGTAATTATTTTCAGATCTGTACGCTGGTTCCCTTTGGGGAAAGTGCGTATACACGCTGGTTCAACACAGCCAAGTAGCATAGACATCTTGAGATTTGATATTTGAGGTTGCTGTTAATTCTAGTGGTTGTTACAGGGTTCTAGGTTCTGCTATGTGTTCTGGTGACTGTGAGTTTTAGTGATTCATTAGTTGGGTGATTCAGAGATTGATGATGCAGATATAGTTGATGGTCATATTATAGTGGTGATTGATTTTGTATTGATGGATCTAGTCTAAAAAGTTATGAAACGTGGTCCCTGGAAGAAAAGAGAAGGTCGTAGCCTTCTGTAGGTTTGCGCCAACATACTAGTAAATATATCGGCTAGTACAAGAACTAGGGGGTTGTAGCTCCCTTTCAGTAGAAGCTAGAGAACAAGAGAAGGTTGTAGCCTTCTGTAGGTGGGTTCCTATGTACTGATATGAGTCTGCACCAGTACAAGATTGTAAACAAGTTTTTCTTATATTAAAGAAAACAACAGTAGGTGGTTTTTGTCCCGCATTAGGTTTCCACCTTATATCATGGTGTTCATGTGTGCGTCTTATGTATGATGATTTGTTATGTTTTTACTACACTTGGTTACTGTTTATATGGTTGATGAAGTTCTGATATGATGAATTAATTGAATCATAAGTTTACTAAATATACACTAATTGCATTAAACATAGTTGCGTATACATGTGGGTTCCCTTAACTGAAGTAGCATATATGAATTTGAATATGAAAATGAAAAGTTACTGATTTAATAATACTGATTCACCCCCCCCCTTCTTAGTATTATTTCCAACAAGATCATCATCAATCAGATATACATCAAGTTACCAACAACTTGTGAGGATCAAATGCACTTCTAAATAACATCCACAGACTGTAGTCATCTTACATCAAGAAAAGATAACTGATAATTGTCTAAATCATATCGAATCAATTTTCTGAGTCTGTCCCACTTCTTTTTTCCTCAAACCACATATATGCGACTGTGAAGCTTCTAACTCGCATATATACGCGACTTATCTTCACGAAACTTGTGTATGAGATTTAGAACATTGAAGTTTCACACTTTCAGCTCCCCCTGAGTCTATTATGTTTGTACACTGTGCCATGCCACATTTTTCTGACTGCACTTCCTTCTTCTTCCATATCTTCGAGTGTGATGATGTTTTCTCCTTTTGTTATGGTGCCTGAAATTTTCTCTTGCATTCATTTGATATATGTCCAAAATTGTCACATGCTTAACATCTTACATGTTTCATATTCCTTCTATAGCAGTCAATGGCTTTGTGACCAAACATATTACAAGAAAAAAAATATCCCTTAAAGTACCTACAAGCTGATGATCTTTCTGCGTGATGGTCTTGAACCATTCTACTTCTGCATCTTGCTGAAACATATCCAAAATTATGACATATAAAACATTCAACATTATTCATTTGAGGAAATAACCAATTATCACTTCCATAGTTAGGAGTAAAATATTTTCTTTGAAGAATTTATTTCCTTGGTTGTTGATGGGGTTGACCTCTCATCTCCTTGTTGAGCATTTTAGATTTTGCATTAGAGTTCCTTGCCTCACCTTGTGAGCTAGATTCACTTTCAATAGATTCATGAAAACCAATACCAGTTTTGATGGTAGGAGACCTTTGACTACTAAGAATATCATGCAAAACCTTAGTACTGTCTTGAAATTGTAAAAGCTTATCCTTTTCTTGTAATTTACCTTTTAGGATATTTACCTCAACTTGATATTTCTCTTCCTTTTCAAGATACTGCTTCTTCATGATTTCTTCAACTTTTCTTCCTTCTTCCACTTGTTTCCTTAATTCGAGAACTTCGTTTTCTTGTTCTTCAAGAGCTTGGAGTAGTTCTTCATTTTGCTTATTTGATTTTTCAAGATCTTCTTTTAGAGAGAGGATCTTAGCTTCAAGACTTTCATAGTAACTAGATCTATCTTTAAGTTTCTTGATTGTTGTGCTCCTTTTATTTACTTCATTTCTTAATGATGTCACTTCATCCTACAGCTTCTGACATTGATCTTCCTTTTCCTTGTACTTATTCCTTACTTTGTTTCCTTCCTCCAGTTAAGCTTTTACTCTGGTAACTTCTTATTTGAAGGCACACTCCCTTTTGTCCAATAGATCTTGTTGATCTCTAATTTTTTCTATGAGTTTTTTGAATTCTGCCTCTACTTGATATCTTTCTCTTTCACCCATAAGAGAAAATTCAGTTGTTTTGTTGTCACTTTCATCATCTTCAAATGAACAGAGAAATGTATCACTAGAGGATAACAAATTCATACCTGGTAGTTCTTTCACTTGTTCATCTTCATTATGAGGTGATTCTGAATCTGAAGAGTTGCTTCCACATAATCCCTAATCGTCTCTCCCACTGTCATAGATCCTTTGAGATTCCTTCTTCTTTTGAGGTGCTTTCTTCTTTCCCATTGTTTCTACGGATCTCCTTCAAGCGATCAAGCTTCTACCAAAGGACCTGCTCTGATACCAATTGTTGGAAATAATACTGAGAGGGGGGGTGAATCAGTATTATCAAGTCAAATATTCCTTTTTCAAATCCAGATGATATATGCTACTTCAGTTAATTAAAATCATGTATGCAACTATGTAGAAGGAAACCCGCGTATACAATGCAAACTTATTATTTACTTTATCTTTTAGATGTTGATTATTAATCTGTGTATCAGAATCAAATAACCAATAACCAGAAACAGTAAAACAGAGCAGAGGACAATCACACACAAGAACACAAGATATAAGGTGGAAACCCAATGTGGGTGAAAACCACCTACTGCAATTCGTCTCTACTTCTTTTAATTAGAAACTTCCTTTTACAATGTACTGGTGCAATCCTTTACCAGTACGCAGGCTGCAACCTGCAAAGAGCTACAACCCCCTTAGCTCTTGTACTATCCAAGATACTGGTACGTAGGTGCTGGCCTACTGAAGGCTACAACCTTCTCTTTCTTCCAGGGACCACGTTTCATAAATTTTCAGACTGGATCCATGAACATCAATCAATCATCAAGTATATCTGCATCAAAAAATCTCCTTTTCCCAATTAGCATTGAATCAAGTAAACACTTCTATGACAGCTGTACGCAAAACACAGTAATAGTAACCACACACCAAATTATGAACCCAGAATACTGCAGCAATAAACAGAGGCAGCTAGATCATAATTTAAAGATATATGCTACTTCAACAACCTGAAACTTGCATGCAGATCTATAAAGGATAATTCATTCTTTCAAATATTCAGACACTAATTAACCCAGAATGTCAGATTTATAGATCAAGCATGTGCCTCATATAACAGATCAAAATCATACAAAGATACTATTATTCAAGCTTAAAGATTATGACCCATCAATAAAAATTATCCTTCTCTATGCGCTAAGGTTCCTCCTTCATTCAGATCCAGATCTGCACCATAACCCAATCACAAATATTTCAGATCTAGCACTTATTAGATATTCAATTCATTCGATGATGCTTTTTCAAATGATCTCCTTCCTCTTTTATAGTCTTAGGCCTTCCACAATACCACGGTCCAAAACCATAGGATCAAAAACTGTTGGACTAATACCATGAACCAACCATGAAGTGTGTGAGATCAACACTTTTGGATGCAATACCACGGACCAAAACCATAGGATCAAAAACTGTCGAACTAATACCATGAGCCAACCATGAAAGTGCGTGAACTTTTCTCTTCATGAAAGGAACTTTTCTCTACATGAAAGTGCGTGAACTTTCCTCTACATGAAATAAACTTTTCTCTGCATAAAAGTTCATGAACTTTTCTCTACATGAAATAAACTTTTCTCTCCATAAAAGTGCGTGAAATTTTCTCTACATGAAATAAACTTTTCTCTGCATAAAAGTGCGCGAACTTTTCTCTACATGAAATAAACTTTTCTCTGCATAAAAGTGCGTGAACTTTTCTCTACATGAAAGAAGCTTTTATCTTCATGAAATTGCGTGAACTTTTCTGCACTATAATTTATCATCTAAGACGAGTGAGTTGCTAGCAAGTACAACATATGTATCATAATGCCAACAATCTCCCCCTTTGGACTTGATGGCAACAACAACCAATCACTCTCCCCCTTTGACATCGAGGGCAAAGGGCAAACCAAGATAATCTCTTTCCTAGAGAAACATTCCGCTGCCCATACTCTCCCTGAGTACTTGCTGAAATATTTGAAAGAGCTCCCCCTTTGTATATGCCAAGGTGTACCACTCTGTCCATGCTTCCTCTGAGTACATGCTGAAGTCTTTGCTCTGCTGAAGTGTGTTGTTCATGCTCCCCCTGACTAGAAGCAAGGTTTGCAAAAAGATGTTTTACAAGAAGAACATGACTCTATCATAAATGACCTTCCTATCACCAAGGACTCATATATACATCCATTTCCCAACCAAGTGGGGATACATCAAAACTTTACACATGATAAAACAAGAACATTACATCTTCATCCCAGGCATAGTGGGGAAACCAAGATAGGCCATTACATGACCTTGACACCATAAAAGAGATACATGACATAGAGATGAAATATCTAGAGCAAGACTTATGAAAGTCACCAATAACTGATAGTAGCAGCATCTGGCCATCACCATTCAGATCAAAAACCCTGATTTCCTTCTGTTTTCCCTCTACATTTGTTCCACCTGAAACCAACAACAGCTGTGAACTAGAACCAAAAGCTTCTAAGATAATGCCAAAAATGCATCATTAGAAGTTTATGTGCTCCCCTTTAACCTATGCCAGATACACCCATATTAGACTATCTTCAACCAGAGCCTGTCCCTACTGATATCCATCAATCCTCCACATACACGACTGTCACTACACAAACCGGCGTATGTACGCAATCCTCCTTAGGCAACTCACATACACCCATTTTTCACTGAAATAGACAAGTTTTAACAGTAAGATGATGCATCAACTACTCCCAGCTTCTATCTGAGGTATTCAAATGTCTCCCTAGGCAGTGTTTTGGTGAGTATATCAACAACTTGTTCCTTAGAGGGAACATATTCCAACTTGACCTTTTGTTCCAACACTTGTTCCCGGAGAAAGTGGTACTTGATTAGTATGTGCTTGGTCTTTGAATGCATGACTGGGTTATTTGAAATGCTAATTGCACTTGTATTATCACATAAGATGGAGATAGGTGGTGTACAAGTGATTTGAAAATCTTGCAAGGTTTGCATCATCAAAAGGACTTGAGTGCAGCAAGATGCAGCAGCCACATATTCCGCTTCAGCTGTAGATAAGCAATTGAACTCTGTTTCTTGCTGAACCAAGACACTAATCTGGAACCCATAAAGAATACTCCACCACTTGTGCTCTTTCTGTCATCCACGCTTCCAGCCCAATCTGCATCTGTATAAGCATCTAGAGTGAGATCTGTATCTCTAGGATACCATAAGCCATAGTTTTGAGTTCCTTGAAGATACTTGAAAATTCTCTTTACTGCCTGAAGATGGCTTTCTTTAGGATTTGCCTGAAATCTTCCAACTATTCCCACTGCATGCATGATGTCTGGTCGAGTACCTATCAAATAAAGAAGACTTCCAATCATGGATCTATAGGTTGGTTGATGCACTGCTGCAGATTCATCATTTTCACTGAGGCTGCATCCTATAACCATAGGGGTACACACCGGTTTTGAATCTTCCATGCCATATTTCTTCAAGATCTGCTTGAGATACTTGGTTTGAGACAAAAAGATACCGCCTTCATTTTGTTGGATTTTCAATCCAAGAAAATATGTCAGTTCTCCAAGCAAAGACATTTCGAATTCCTTCTGCATCACCAAGGCAAAGCTTTGACTCATAACTTCTTCATTGCTACCAAAGATAATATCGTCTACATAAACAACAAGTATTAGCAATTTGTAATTTTCAATTTTTATATAAAGATTGCTATCTACTGATCCTTTTGAAAAACCTTGTTGATGAAGATATTTGTCCAAACAGTAGTACCAAGCCCTTGGAGCCTGTTTGAGACCATAGAAAGCCTTTTTTAGTCTGCATACAAGATTTGGATCATTCCCAAGAATGAAACCATCTGGTTGCTCAGTGTACACTTCTTCTTCTAAGTCTCCATTCAGAAAGGCTGATTTCACGTCCATTTGAAATACTTTGAACTTCTAAAAGCTTGAGAGAGTAAGGAACATTCGGATGGCCTCAACTCTAGCAACAGGAGCAAAAGTTTCCTCAACATATATACCTTCTTGTTGAGCATACCCTTTACAAACAAGTCTGGCCTTGTTTCTAATCACTTCGCCATTTTCATTCAACTTGTTTTTAAAAATCCATTTTGTCCCCATGACATTCTTATCTTTTGGTCTAGGAACTAACTCCCAAGTGTTATTCTTTTCGATCTGCTCAAGTTCTTCATCCATTTCCTTGACCCAACATTCATCTTTGCATGCCTCTTTTACATTTTGTGGTTTAGTGGAGGAGAGCAATGCCAAATAGCTTGAGGCTTTTGCAATTGTTCTTCTTGTTTGTATACCTGTCTATTTTTGCCCCAAAATTTGAGATTCTGGATGATTCTTCTAAACGCACCTGGATGGAGTCTTCTCTTCTATCCTTATCTGTTCCTTTGGTGCCTCTTAAGGTTCTTCTTCATCATTAGTTTGATTTGAACTATAGTCTTCATCCTCTTCGATATTTTCATAATTTACTTGCCTAGTAATGTTTCCTTCTTCATCAATCACTACATCAATGCCATCGAAAATTCTTCCAAGTCTTTTATTGTAACACTTATATGCTTTGCTGTGGGGAGAATAACCATGGAGAATGCCTTCATCTGCTGTAGGTTTAAGTTTGCCAAGCTGTTCATCATTGTTCTTAATATAGCATTTACTTCCAAAAATTTTGAAATGTTTTACTGAAGGAGTCTCACCATACTAGAGCTCATGAGGAGTTTGAGTGTTGTTCACTTGGACATTTGTTTTGTTGAGAATAACAACCGTAGAAAATGCAGCTTCACCCTAGAAGGTTGCGGGAGTTCCAGACTCATCAAGCATAGCACAAGCCATTTGTTGAACTGTTCTGTTCATCCTTTCCACCACTCCATTTTGCTGAGGAGTCCTAGCTATAGAGAATTCCCTTCTTATTCCATGTTCTTCACAGATATCGAAAAATTCATTTGAGGTAAACTCCCCACCTCTGTCAGACCTAAGGCACTTAATTTTGTGATCTGACTCGTTTTCAGCCAAGGCTTTGAAAGATTTGAATTTTTCGAATGCTTCATCTTTGTGCTTCATAAGTCCTTTCCAAACCATCCTGGAGAAGTCGTCAATGAATAATATAAAGTATTCTTCTCCTCGAGGTGACCTTGTCCTAAATGGACCACATACATCTGTATGGACTAGTTCAAGAGGCTTGCTAGCTGATCCTTCCTTCTTAGGGAAGTTAGTTCTGGTTTGCTTACCAAATTGACATGATTTGCATATTGTATTGTCTGGAATTCTGATGTTTGGAAGACCACGAACTGCTTGGTATTTGCATGCTTTCCTTATCTATGAAAAAATTAGATGCCCCAACCTTCGGTGCCATAACCAGTGTTCATCATTCTTGCTTAAATAGCATTGTTGTTGTCCTTCTTCAAATATGTATAAATTATTTGGAGTTCTTATGCCTTTGATCACTATTTTTCCTGTATCAAGATCACGAACACTACATCCATTTGATCGAAATATTACTTCAGTTCCTTGATCACACATCTGACTGACACTCACTAGATTATGCTTCAAGCCATCAACATACAAAACATTTCCAGCTTTGACCTTTTCTTTCAACTGAACAATGCCTTTCCCTTTTATGACTGCAGGGGTATCATTTCCAAAAGAAACTTTCTTTCCCTTTTCTAAAGCACTATATGATTGAAGTTTTTCTTTATCACCTGTCATATTCTTCGAACATCCATTGTCAATGTACCATTGATTTTCCTGTCCTTTTGCATAAAAAGCTATCCCACATCTTTCTGGTTGTGGTTCCTTCATTCTCCATGTTCTGGCACTTGAGGCTTGTTCTTTCTGAGTTGTCTGCCGAAACCTGCTCCTACATTCAGAATCTTCATGACCAAAGGTATTGCAAATAGAACATTCAATTTCATTTTCAAGGGTGGAAAAATTGTTATAGGTCCTTTTCATGATCCCAGTCATACTTCTTTGTTTTTGAGCTTCTCTAGTCATGATTGTCTTATAGGCAACACATTGAGCTGCTTTGTGACCAAAGTTATGGCAAGAGAAACATTGGCCATTGAAGAAACTTCTGCGATTATCAAATTTACCAGCCATATGATTGTAGTTTCTATTTTCATCCATTCTTGAGGTAAATTGAGAAGATCTTACCTGTGGCTGATTGTAGCTTTTGTTCGCCCTTAAGGTGAATTGTCCCTGATTTACCTGGTAGTCTTTGTTAATTGGCTTTTGTTCATATCTCCTTGCTGCATCGAGATAACTCTTTGAGGTGGATGCTTGAGATGCTTCTCCAGTATACCCTAGACCTGTCTTAATCAGAGGAGAGCATTGTACATTTATGATCTCGTCCAGAGTTTCAGATCCTTTAACAAATTTAAGATTAAGAGCCTTTGTTTTCTCAATTTCTTTTTGAAGCCCAACAATTTCACCTTCTAACTTCTCAAGAGATTGTTCCTTTTCTTCAAGTTGGATTTGGAGAGCCTTGATGATCACATTCTTTTCTTCTAAGCATGTCTTGAGTCTAGACATCTCCTCATAATAGCTATCCATATCTATAGCATCCATGTAATCATCATCTTCAAAAGCCATTAAGAGTTTATAGGGATTACCTCGTTCATCTTCATCACTATTTGATAGACCATCACTGTCTTCATGGGTGTAATAGCTCTTCTTATTTGTATTCTGTTTCTTGTTCCATCTAACAGGTTCCTTCCCTTTGTCAATCTTATCCTTATGAGGACATTTGGCAACATAGTGACCTACTCGTCCACAAGCAAAACATTTGAAGGGTAACTTACCTCTGAATCTTCCAGTACCTCGTTGAAGATTTCTGACAAAATTTGATTCTTCTTCTTCTTCTGATATGTGCCCTGATTTGAAGGCAGCTTCTCTTCTGTCTGAAGGACCTCCTTTTCTCAATATCTGAAGAATAAGTTAAAATTT
>Ga0115844_100285_pt1 | contig 13625 bp, 10 predicted proteins | sample InSIn1gowninarea_FD_83858 | JGI IMG/M metagenome (GOLD analysis project Ga0115844, IMG submission 83858) | reverse complement strand
GGTAAATAGTAGCTATAATAGTAGGGTGAGGCAACGAACGCTCGACCACCGCCCCCACCCAATAAGCATCAAGGAAGAAAAACCTCCGCCTTCAATTTACTTATTGCCCCTCTCAAATAAGTAACCAAAACGGGCGAGCCTGCTTGCGCATCCTTAGAATCTGAAGATCAGAAGGACAGGCCGGGCAGATGGAATTCATTATGTAGTTCCACGGGCAAGGGCAACAACCCCTGCTACCGAAGGCTAGGGATAGGCGAAGAACTAAGCCATTGACTAATTGAAGACCAATGCAACACCTATCTGATTTCATACACATGCGGCTCCAGAGCAGGGGTAGCCGGCTCGGGCGGAGATTGAGAAAAGAATGCGGAATGCGGGATAAAAAATGGTTCAGCTTGTCGGGAAGGGTTATAGAGAAAGTAGTTCTGCTGGTGAAATGGTTGCTGCACCGACTGCACACTGGACTAGCTAATCCAAGAATGCGCTGCTGGAAGGAAGCTGGGATGCTACCCTTGCTTCTTAAACCAACTGGATCGACGGGTTTAACAACTGGAACTGGCTATGGCTCTAGCAATGGGTAGGGATGCCTAGCAAAGTTATGGTGAATAATTAGGCTATTCTGCTGCTGGTTCATATGGCGATGCTGCAGGTCATGGTTCAATGGATGAAACTGAAGGGTCTGCTTCGACGCTCCCGACCTTAAACTCCTGACTATGGCTTTCGAACCTATATGGGATGGGAGCTTCTGCCGGCTCAGATGCTTTCTCTGATGCTTCCTTTGCCACAGATGCCTCAGGTTTGAGGTCCGGGACCGGACTAGATTTGGCCGCTGGTGGCTGTGATGCTAGGCTAAGTGCTATTAGTGAGACTCGGTAAACCCGGCTCCATCTATGCGGTGCTCCTTCTTGCTCTCTTGCCCCCATCTCTGTGATTGGCTTTCGAACCGGGAGAAAAGAGTAAACAAAAAGATATGGAAGACAAGCATACCTTTCCTCCTCCTGCCTCTCTAGCTAGCGCTCTATCTTGTGGTCCGCTCTCTCCTTCTATGCAACTCTTTAGTTAGATGTGAGATGGTTAGCTCCTCTTTATTGAGGTTCTCTTCTTGGCTTAGTTAGCTCTTGCTTCAGGTGTACTCTTGTCTAGCTCTGTCTAGAGGTGCTACTCTCCCATTCGCTTATCCGAGCATCCAATCTAAGCCGAGTAGCCAATTCGATTAGCCCAAGCGATCCCATCCAGGTGAGCAGAGTAGGTCCATCCAAGTGTTTGAGCATCGTAGGCTTGGCTTGGTGGAGTGCTTGGAGTGCTTGGCAGGTGGGAAACACCGGGCTTCCTTAACTTACTTAATGGGAACATCAATTAGTGAACATTGATCAGTGAACATCCTCCATCGGGTAACATCAATCATTGAACAACCTCCCTGCATCGGGAACCTGCATCGGGTAACAACCTCCCTCGATCAGTGCTCGATCAGTTGGGGAGCATCAAATAAATCCAGCAATCAACTGAATAGGTAACACGGCATATTTCCGTAAGTAACGTTATGTGATATCAATCAGCATCTTCCTAGCCTAGCAGGTATGTGGTTTTATTGGTTGTTAACAGAAGGTAGTAGGCCAACCCAGGTAACAGGAACCCCGGTAACAGTCGTAGTCCCAGGTGTACATGGTGTCACTTTAGTTCAACTAAGGGCAGACTTCGTGAAGGAGTTCCAGAAGATGAAGTCAGAACAACAGAGCATTGCAGAATTGAAAGAGATTCAGAAAGCAGAAGGGCGATGGCGGGGGTCGAGCGTTCGTTACCTCACCCTATATTCTTTAGGGGCGGAGCCACTCACTATTCCGATGGTGAGGGGTCACTCACTATTCATATGGTGAGGGATTTTTGCATGATGTAGTAGAGGTGATGCGGGAAGTTGTAAATGCACAAGATTCCAGTTCTGTGGATGTGGAAAGACCGTTGTCCATAATCTGACCGCCAAGCAGATGCCAGAGCTTGCCGGCGCAGTCCACAAAAGATGAGGTGCAGAGATGGATGAAGACATTCCCGTGAATCCATCCCAGAAGATGATCAAGCTATGACCAGTTTGAAGGAAGTACTTGCATGGGTGCTGGGCTCACCTGCTAAGGCACTGATCGACCCCTACACTGGGTGCAAAGGAGAAGATCGGGAAAAGAATGAAGATTGAAGGCACTAATTGGTAGCTACGTGGTAAGAGAAGTAATGCTCAATCTGGGATTAGACATGAATATCTTACCCAATAAGTCCTGGAATTTCATGGGATAACCTAGCTTGGTTTCATCATTGATCCAGCTGCCATTGGCTAACCAGTCGCATAACTTTCCAATCAGCGGGCTAGAAAAAATGGAGGTTTCTCTTGATGGCATTAAGATCTGTGCAGATTTTGAAGTCACAGAGATACTAGACAATAAGGATCCCTACCCTGTGCTGCTAGGGATCGATTGGGCTTATGATATTGATGCTATAGCAAGTAAGAAGGCAAGGTTACTGAATCAAGGCAAGGTTGTTACTTAGCTCCCTGGGCTTTAAAGCGACTATCCATGTGCTGGCTTTCAAGAAAGATCTTACCTGATGAGCTCAAATAGTTGGTCCCATCATAGGGTCCCTGGCTGACATGGATTCGGAACAATGTTGGTTTGTTATGAGTGAATCGGTCCCCCGAACCGTAGGTTCATTCGTTAACCCCTATATGACAGTGAAACTTAAGGTTATGCCCCCATCCCTCTCGGAGTCATATTTTCTGCATGAAGATCTGCTTCCCTCTCGGAGAAAGTGAACCTAAAGGTAGACTCCTGTCTTTCTCGGAGGACTAAACCCTGACTGTATAGTCCGTTCTTCTCGGAGGAAGACTTTCCTTTCCCTTCCTGAAGGTGACCCTATCTACCTCTCAGAGTAAACCATAGCTTGATCTTTCTGAATTTCTATTCACCCAAAAAGAGGTAGCGGAACATAAACATCTCCCCCTCTTGGGAAAGTACCACCGTAACTGATGAGATTTTGTTTTGGGGGCTTTACCCGGGCTATTCCTTCAGGCTCAGGCCCAGGTTTTGGGCTTCGGGTTCTGGTTCAGGCTTAAGTCAAGGTTGACTTATTTCTTATCTGCCCTACACCAAGGAGAAATAAAGGAAAGCCAGTAAGAAAGCCACAACATAATGGGTAGCAAGAGGCTATGGTTCGATCCACCCCAACCCAAGCATAAAACTAAGTTTCACAAATACTGGGGCAATGCTCTTTGCATGTGTCTTTTGTTCGGCCATTTGGTCCAGCGCCAGCGTCTATGCAAATGTGTGGTTCCTTCCTTCCCCCTGACTAACATTCTATCATTCTCTGTGGCTGGATGGGAGGTAATGTGGTGGTATCCCGGCTGGTAGCGCTAAAGGGTATAGAGTGAGACTTGCTTGCTTCCTTCCTTCCTTCCCTCTCAACTCCTCTAATAAGACTAGGTCAACAACTAATCTAACGGTAGCTGGTTGCACTCTCTCTCAATGGTGTCCGTTCAATCCTTTCATTCGGGTCAATCCTATCCTAGTGTGTGAGGCTAATATCTAGGTATGATCAGTAAGATAATACCAATCATAAGAAATCAGTGTCTGGCTGGATGGTGGTATTGTTCCCGATATGATGTTCGTTCCCCTTCACTGTCTGCCCGTCTGTCTTTGTGTCTGGGTGGAGGGGGGAGAGACTAACCTGTATGTTGGGATGTCTATATGTTAATCAATCCCCTTTGTCTCTGCGGGTATGCCTCTTCCTAAGAAGGCGGGTGTAAGTTTCCACTACTCCTCTAATAAGGCTAGGTCAACAACTAATCTAACGGTAGCTGGTTCCACTTCAAAATGCTCCTACAAAGGCTAGTGAGCTGTTTAAGTTCCCAGTACGATTCTAAGAGGGTTATGTATAAGAAGGTTTTGCGACCGAAGTAAGTCCCAACGGAAAGAAAGAACGCATATCCCCGACCGAAGGGAGGCACCAACTATCCTCCTTATGATATCCCCTATAAAGGTCTGATGGGGGTAACAGGTTGTTTGGGGTCCATCCACTACTTTCTTTCTCTCTGATTTGCCTTACAGTAATATAGCCTTAGTCTTAACTATTAGTATTAAGCAGTGCCATGTGGAAGCTGTAGTCCACCACTCTGAACTCTTATGCCACCAGTCTTACGTAGATGTGGCAATATCCCCGGTTGAGAGATCTTCTTGATCTGTGCCGTGTGGAAATAGCCTAAGTCTATGTTACCCGCGCTATGAACTACTGTAGTTCCGTTCTAGAAGTGACCACACACCACTATGTACTGAACCCAGTTCTCATAAGGCCGTCAGGAAGTGGATCATTGTCTTACCCCTATAACCTTATCCGTCCTCAGAACCCCAGCCCTAGCAGCACTATTCTAATAATTAGTCCCAACAAAACAAACCACCCCTATCACCTTGTTTGTATAGCCTTTTCATCAGCATAATCTTGATCATCAAGGCCACCTTTTCTTCTTTCATTTTCCATCTGGATAGATAGGTCCGCACTCTCTATCATCACACGCCACCTTCTATATTATGACTGAAATGACTTATTGATAGACCACCTTTCTTTCATTTACCATCTCGCATAGGTGGTCCTTAAGGTCTTGCCCCAGTGCCATGGAAACTCACCTAAAGATAAGACTAGCTTAGTCCAAGCAGTAGCAGTTCTCCTCTCCTCTCCCTCTTCAATTTACTTATTGGGTCTCAAATAAGTAACTAAAAGGCGGTGGTCGAGCACCTAAAGGTTAGGGTTTACTTATTGGGTGGGGGGCTTATGGTCGAGCCTGCTTGCGCATCCTTAACAGTCGAGCACCTAAAGGTTAGGGTTTACTTATTGCCCCTCTCAAATAAGTAACCAAAACAGTCGAGCCTGCTTACGCATCCTTATGGTCGAGCCCCCTAAAGGGTCCTTATCAGTCGAGCCCTGCCGGACCTCTCCCGTTGGTCGAGCCCTGCCGGACCTCTGCAAAACGAATTTTTGATCATTACGAGGTCCGTCAGGGTGCGTAGCACGCTCGACTAATAAGGCCGCCATCGGCTCGACTGATAAGGAGAGGGAAAATACCCTGTCCCGTCCACTGTTCTACCCCTAGCGCACGCACCAAAGCACTTCACTCAACTACCAACCCCAGACACACCAGACAGGCCAGGCCAGCAGAAATAGAGGACAACCAGAAGGGAAGAAGGAACGACAGGCGGCCAGATAGAAAGAAGGATGTTGTCGATTTAGGCTCAACCCACATATTAGTTTAGTGAAACAGATTGATTGAGAACTTAGTTTTACGAAGACACTTCTTCTTTGAGGGTCGTTCTAAGAGTGGAAACCTCGAATCCATTCGTCGAGTCCCTAACTCTTCTACTTGGGCCAGTGAGTGAATGAGGCAATTGGATGAAACCGGTGAAGTGAGACCTTTTCTTTCTGATTGGCCTGGTGTAGCCGAATGTCGATCATACGTACCGATTGTGATATTCTTCGCCGTTCTATAGTGGTAGTGGCCCCGATCAAGTGATACCTCATCTCACAGCCCTCCGCAGCTTCGAGCAAACATACATGAAATGAACCGGCAAGTCTAGTATTCAGCGGTATTCAAGCTGAAAGGCAAGGTATCGGGTTTTCATTCTTTTTTTTCTATTTGATATCTTATATGCTATATCTCGCAACCCAAGTCATGAAGGATTTGACCTCGCATAGTTAGTGATGAGACCCCGCTTTTTCGAATGGTTCAAACTCCGAGAGAGAGTACTTATATTTCAAAATCCAATCACCTGTTCTCTACTTGACCCTGGCGGAGACTCAAATACTTTACCCCGCCATGAAAGGATGTCATAGTTCAACGGGGCATCTATGAACCCTTTTAGCATGCCTTTTGAATCCATCTGTTATTGCCTTCACCCTAGGACATACATGGAAGGCTGCCCAACCCATTAAGTCCACCAGGAAGATCAGTAGGGGACCCGTATATATGAGAATCCCTTACCTTTCATACCGTCACCCTAGGAGCATGGAGTTATGCCCCCCCCATTCATTGGATGAAGCCAGGAATAAGAGAGAGGGCGGCATGCTATCCCTTTATTGACAAGCATCCGTGTTATAGACTTGACTTACTGTGCCTTGCCTTTAGGAATATTAGGAGGGACTGCTATATGAATCACTAGGGACTGCTATTTTCCCTTACCTTAGACCTCTAGAAACGTCACTGACCTTAGAAGAGCTATTTTCATATTCGATTTTACGATAGCAGCTGTAGATGGAAAAAACTCTGTTTTTCCGAGCTTAAAGTATGTATCTTCTCAAGGTCCAGGTCCAACAAGGTCAATGCCTTGTCAAGGCGGTCAATTCAGTACAAAAAGGTAGCCTATCCAGATAGGAAATTGCGTAGTGAGGAACGCCGGTGAAGTGGAAAATTGAGGAGTGGAAAGATGGCGTTTCAAAATGGGAATTGGGGTGTGAGAAGGGACTTTTTCCATCCAATGGTTCCTGACGAGCTTATTCAAAGCTAAAAAGTATTGTTCAAAGTGCCCGCCGAGCCCGGTAAGATCTTCAAAGTTCAGGCAAGTAAGCGGCATAAGAAAAATCAATTTGATCAAGAATCTCAAAAGTGATCCTGAAGCCCGGCCCAAGAAGATCAATAGTGAACACCTCCTCTCCTCAAACAAGATAGAAAATCCATGTACTGGGGTTGGTCCAGTTTCTCCAAAAAGCCTTCGCCAAACGGGGTGAAACCCTTCTCCCGACCACCGGGAGGGATAAGCCCATTTGATAAGGAAGAATTTCGTTTGAACGGGTTCGTAGGCATAAAAAAAGCAAGTAGGCATATTCTAGCAATGATGTCTGTCTTCATTCATCAATTGTATCTGGCCCCTCCGCCCTCCCTCAAACTAAGTGTGCATTCAATCAATCAATCAAAAATCACTATTAAGCTCCACTTCGCTCGCTTTGTGGCCCAACCTTCCTTCCTAGCGTTAAAGAACCATGTGTCTGTCTGTCAAGATCGATCCTAAACGGGTGCATTGTAAGTAAGGCATAACATTGTTTGAACTGTTAATCCCCGATCTATGACTGTCATGGTCTCCCTGCTGGGATCGACTACCAACCTGCTGCTGGGATCGACTACCAACCTGCTGCTGGGATCGACTACCAACCTGAATCGAGTATTGGTATCGAGTGTATCAACTCTGGGATCTACAGCACACCTGGCATTGAGTGTCAGCATAGAGTACTTGCATGAAATCCTGGGATCGAAACCAGTCAATCGAATCGGCTAAACAAGGTAAATGCTCTCAAAAGGCAATGTTTAGTAAGAATCAAATCCATTTGATTGGCTCGAACCAGTTTCCGGGTATCCAGCTCGGGGTGTGGAGTGGAAAGGTTGAAAAGGTGCGTAAAGAATATGTGGGGTACCAATTTCTTATTTTCATTGTATCCAGTTTAGGGTTATCCATCTCTTCTTTCTGTGCACTCTGTTGGCAATATACCCGGCCGGTGGTAGGGAAGGGGATCACCATATGTGATTGGTAGATTAAGGTAGTCGGGTTTGGGGCAATGGGGTCTCGTCCGTGAGGTGGGGCATTCATCTTATTTTATCGAAACAGAATTTGAGGGCAAGGACCCGGAGGGGCTTGCGCTTCCTAGTGCAAGGAACGTAGTGCTTGCTTGACGGTAGGAAAGCAAGGTCCCGGAGGGGCTTGCGCTTCCTAGTGCAAGGAAACGCAATAAATCAAAGCAGTAAGGTCCGGAGGGCTTGCGCTTCTGAGGGCAAGGAAAAAGGTAGAAGGAAGAATTCAATAAAGGAAAGGGAAAAGGAACCCGCCGAGTTTCCAACAGATGGGAGAGAATAAGACCCCATCAATGCATAACCGAGTCACCTTCAACACAGACCCGAGAGGAGGATAAGTACCCATCAATGGCCGAGAGAGAAGGTACACATTTCATAACCCGAGAGGAGGGAAAAGAAAAGAACCGTTCAATATATACCAGAGAGAATAGAAAGGCCATACCCTCCTAACTTGCCTATACCGAAAAATGGAATGTTACTACACGCACTTACTGTACGGAGCACACGTTCCTACCTCGATCAAATGGATGCTACGATGATGCATTGGGGATCATGCGCCTTACACATAGTGCTAGTCAGATAGTGCTGGTAGTGGGTGATGCCGGAGATTGATTGCCCACGTCCTTTGAGAGGGGTGGCGGAGAGCCATCTATCAAGAGGGGAAGTAGACGGACAAAGCCGCAGTACTTGCCTTAAGGTCATTGCTAAGAGCCGCCAGTAATTGCCAGGAGGTCGACAAAAGAAAGTAGTCACCGACGATACCCAGTCTCATTAACAGTTGGTCGACAATAAAGATGTGCTTATTATAAGCCGGTCCATCAACAGAAGGTCATAGCCGCATTTCCAGTATCATTGGTAGGAAGGAGGTCAACATTGCTAGCCAGGAGGGGGTGGTCATTGCAAGTCTCATTTACTGTCACATTGCCAGAAAGAAAGTCAACATAGAAGGGCAATGCTAATAGCTGCCGGTAGTCGATGCCAGGTGTTTATTTCGTCCATGCCCAGTGGAAATGACAGGTTTCTATGCACTCGATCCAAGAGCCAATCCAAGAGCTGATTCAGGTGTCGAGTATGCAAGCCCGGTATCCCATCCTATGAGCCTAAATAATGGTCGAGGGCGAAAGACGAAACTGAGGTACGAGGGTGAGGAGCGTTAAGCAGCTCACCCGACGACCTAAGAAGGAGGGTGAGGGGCGAGGATAGGAGCCGCTCGACCGTATGGGAGAGGTTTTCTTAATCTGTTCCAACAAGACTTTGTGCCCGATCCAAACCTGCCTGGCCAAACCTGCCTGGTAGGCAAGAAATCAATATAGTAGTCTGGTGGGACCATGGCTCTAAAGAAATATCACGTGTATGAAACCCACTTGTATCTCTCTTTCATCTGGTGGGGAACGTGGGGGGGTCATCTCCTGTTGGCTAGTGATGTAGGGCCCGCCCGCCCCTCCCGAAAGTGCAGCCGTCAAGTTGTTCATCGTGGGAAGTTCGCAAGAAGAGATAGATCGATGGGTACACAATATCTTGATCAGCGGGTAGTTCTTTGCATTCAGGTTCGTAGGTTGGGTAGCAAGAGAGAAAGACGTGCAGCATCGACGGAAGGTATAAATTGATAGATCAGTAAGGCAGGTAGCACAATATAGGAGAACAGGTAGAGAGAAGACTTCAGGCGGGTAGCAAGATCTTCGATCTAATGCAAGCAGCACTATCTATCTCAAGCAGGTAGGTTCCTCCTGCTGGTGGGCTTTCGATTCACTGTGGAAAGCTTCCTTCCGTCCAATCAACCACCTCCTTCTGTTGACCAACCTCCCCCACGCATCATCAATCAATCTAGCAAGCAAACGCAAGAAGCCAACCAGCCAGCAATACAAGCTAGCGATCTACGAGCAATCCCAAGTAAGTCTAATCAAGCAAGCATCGTTGCAGCGTTTAGAGCCACCAGAAGCAGCGCTTGTCATAGCACCATTCGCAGGATAAATAAGCAAAGCCAAGTGCAGAGACAGAGATAGATTCTGTTTCTATATATTGATCCCGATTTTGATGCTGTTAATGCGGTTGATTATTATCTTGATCCTGCAAATTACCTACAAGGACCAGCATACTCACTAGGACCAGGTCCAGCAGCAGATCCAGAAGATCCAGCGGTCATTATTTGAAAGCAGCGCGAGTTGCACGAGCAGTTCAAGATCCACCAATATATAAAGCAGGTATCAAGTCGAAAATCTCAGGAGAAGGTCTAATCAGGCAGGTATCTATATGTTTTCAACCTTAGAAATAGGCACTTAGCTGAGCAGAAGCGAAGCTGTGATTCATTATATATGTAATATATTCCTATTTATTGGAAAGGAAGAGGCACTTATAAAGCAGAGCGTAAGCGAAGAATTGGTTGATTGGACCAGGGCGAAGGGCATGGGACTACAGTGAAACTGATAACGCGCCATGCGCGTGTACTCTTTAGATATTTTTCTACGGTATTGTTGAAGAGTAAGAAGCATATGTTATATGAGCAGCTATGAGGTATGAATGTATGGTATATATTTGAAGTGGGTACGAACTATTGTTGTGAAACGACTAGCGACTATCAACACTGCCCATAAGGCAAATAGAACCAGCTATGTGTGTATATCGGCAATGATCGGCTCCTTCTGACTATGATTGACTAATTGGCACGGACTCAACGTCATGTACTGACTGTTACAGCACACATAGAGGGGGATTGAATGGCGGAGGTTTGAACATCTTTCCCTACTCATTTTGCCCCACGAGGAGGCGGAGGTTTGAGCGCTCTTCCCTCTTCCCTCGAATTACTGGAATCATCCATAAAGAAACACCTCCCACTCGACTTATCACACCCGCAATCCCCAACTTACTCCTTATAATCTAATACGTTACTAAAGTACCAGAAACTCACCGGAGATTCTTTCTCTTATAAATCAAACCCTGGGTGAACACACTTTCACATCACATTGAACAACATCATTCAAATTCATTGGTCAGTCAGGAAACGGATTCCATTATATTTTCTTTGAAAGCCAGGTTGGTTTACCAAGTCATAATTACCAGGAAAACTGGTGAACCCACCTTCTGGTCGGCACGAAAGGCCACCTGCTGAACCCCACCTTCTCCATATAAAAGCTAGGAACATAACACCTTAAAACACCAGAGAACATCCGACAACTCTATAGCATATCCTAGATATTTTATATAAGTCATTAATCACCAATCCTAGAAAGGAATTGAATTAGTCATAAGCACAGATATTCTTGCTCCTTGAACAAGGACCGGCAGGGGCTCGACCATAAGCCCCCCCACCCAATAAGTAAATTGAAATTAATTAGCAGCTTGGTTTCATGGTTGAATTACTAATTACCTGGTCGCTTCAATGGTGGGAACCATGCCTTCAATCGTGGGAACTACTTCTATATCTTGGACTTCTCTATCTCTTGAATCATAGAGGAGTAGCATTTATCAATTCATTGCAAAAAGTGCAGTCAGTCGTTCGAGGGCAGACCCCACTCACTGTGCTAGGAGGCCGGGTTCTATTCTTTCTACAACTAGGTAGGATTTGAAGGAGCAATTAGCCAGGTTCGTGGTAGGAGGAATTAGCCAGGTTTGAAACCATCACACGTTGGTGGAACCCATCCATCAATCAAGAGTAGGAAACCATCATTCAAGAGTAATAAACCATCATTCAATCATTAGGAGTACCATTGGTTTCTCATTGGGATTACTAGCCACTGAACCAAGATCATGCGATGAGGGGCGGACCTCATCAACCATCAACTCGAATACAATCACTGAGGAAACCATATCTTTCTCTATATACCGTGATCATAGAATGAGGAGAAGCCTGCATCATGGAATGACTGCATCTCGTAATACTAGATATTACAGCATTGAATCTAGGAATCATTTACACCATTGAACCGAGAAGACTGCATCGTTATAGAAGATTGATTCACCTGTCTCGAAAGAGATTGGGTGGATTTCTTCTTCAACTGCGAAGGACTCGATAGACTCAGCTAGACCGGAGCCGGGTACACTGCGACTGACCGACGGGGGAATGGGTTACAGGGATCGTTCTTATAAGCTTGCTTACATATTTCTTATTCTTAGCTGGTCTTAGATCTTCATGAAGAGCTTGGGATTAATCCAAAAGGCATCGCCTAGCGTATTGACTCCTGCGACTAGCGGCATCGACACTACCTCCCGGCGACACTGCTCTTGGGTTGACTGATCGAGTATACATTAGCAGCATTGAGTCCTAGCATCAACTGAAATGGAGTACCGGCATCCTGTCATTGAATCATTGGCAATTATAAGGAAACGATCTGAAAGGGTATATTTCATGAAATAGAAAATCCATTTCATAGGTCATTGCTGGCCTCTTCCAAGAGAAGCAATTTCTTTTCTAAAAAGTGGCGACTATTTACCCACCCACCCCAATCGTTTTGTGAATCAAGTTCCAAGCGATCTTATAGCCTGCTCCGAGCCAGGTATAAAAACCCAAGTAGCGAAGTAGCCCCATAGCACTTTAGCAGCGTTCAGTGCACCTAATCGTTCACTACACGAAGCCGTTCACAGCTTCTTGAAATGGCTTCTTTGAATGGTTTCGTGCAGGCAGTGAATTAATGGTTGGTTTCTTTATTTAGAATGGGTTCTATGTGCAGTTTGTGAACGGATGGCTTCTGTGTAACAGCTTCTATGTGATGTGAACGGCACGTGAGTTTCCCATGTTCCCACCAGAAGAGATATTGATTGAGTTCCTCCCATGCACTAGACGGGAGAGAGTCTTGACCGGGGAAACCCGACCCCCCCCAGGAAACATTTTCACGGGGAAAAAACCAGAAAGGCGAACACCAGGCTTGACGAAGAAAGAACTCGAATAACCTGGTCTAAATCGAAGCTGATCGAACCCATCGGCTGCTTGCTTTTCTATGACTTGCTGATTATACCGGGCTAGGAGAAAAAGAAATGGGCAGGTCCAATCTAGAAACGGCGGGCTAGCGGTGGAGAAGGAAGGGGAAGAAAGTGAGTGCCAGGATAACCTTGAAGAACTGGTCAATTTCAGAGTGATAAGGTTTCATATCGTACCCATGTCAATTTGAGAATGCAAAGGTGGCCCTAGCGCGCTCTAACTTGGATGTTTCAATTGATGAATCATTATCACCCACCGCTGGATAAAAGCTACAGCTTTGACCTTGACTGATTGTGCCCCAGATTAGATAGAAACCTCTTCAATGGACATTTTAGTGCCCTGTATTACCACTATGACCCTGGCGCAGGGAATTGATTGATCATTGCTTAACTATGCATTCTCACAGGGCAGCACGCTGGTGCTGGAACCAATGGCAGGCGGGCGGGGTCCTGTTATCTCGGGGCGTGGTTCACTTGTCCCGATGAGGGGGCATGATTCGCAGTTACTTATTAGGGTTTCGCATGTTCCTTCGGCCACTCACCTGCCTTACTATTGGCCTGACTCCTCTAACCTTCTAAGACCACCGTACCTTCACAGACCGTCCCTGCTCTGATAGCCCGTACCTGCCCATAAAAGATCGTACCATACAAGACCTGACCAGAAGGTGTCTCTCTCCTCCACTTGGCTCTCTCCATGGCTCTTCTTTGCGGACACTTCCATGCATGCTATGCGCATTCATTATGGCTCTGCCTGCTACGCTATTAGTACCCTTTCGCTCTTTGCAATCTAGCTCCTATTCTCCAGCTACGCTCTTCTCAGTGGCCTACCCTAGGCGCTATAGGGAATATAGCTCTTATCTGCCCGCTACGCTCATTGGTTCTTCTTTCTTTCTTTCTGCCAGCTAGGCACCTCTTTCCATGGCCTTCTGCACTATGGCTATTGGCTCTTGACACAATGGTTCTTATTTCCTCTCCTCTCCTCTCCTCTCCTCTCCTCTCCTCTCCTTATCAGTCGAGCCCCCTAAAGGGTCCTTATCAGTCGAGCCCCCTAAAGGGTCCTTATCAGTCGAGCCCCCTAAAGGGTCCTTATCAGTCGAGCCCCCTAAAGGGTCCTTATCAGTCGAGCCCC
>Ga0115844_100283_pt1 | contig 13633 bp, 5 predicted proteins | sample InSIn1gowninarea_FD_83858 | JGI IMG/M metagenome (GOLD analysis project Ga0115844, IMG submission 83858) | reverse complement strand
TTTTTTTTTAGCTATTAAACAAATCATAATAACCCAGTGCTTTCTTAACTGCTGTTTTTAGTGCGCATAACAGATTAATATATTTTTGATAAGCTGATCGTGATAACTAATTATTATATTTACACTCTGGTCATTGTAATACGAGTATACAAAAAAATAATATATGCCCTAAAAAGACTTAAATAATCTGTATAATAAAATTACATGTAATTATTATTTATTATAAATTAAGCATATTGTATACGTCAAAAAGTAAAAAAAAGTGAATTGTAATCAGATGGAAAAATTCGCATAATTATTATTGTTATTATATGAAAAACAAATTTTTACTTTTATAAATATTTAGTATTAATATTTATAAAAAAAAATAATTGTTAACTGTGAAGTATGATTTAAAATATAATATATGATCATGGTGCGCCAATGCTCTATATTTTCAAACGGGATTTCTTTCGTGTACTTTGTTGACTTTATTTTTTGTCGATTTATTAATAAAACATTCGTACAATCTCTTAAATTTGGAAAAACTATGAAGTATGCATTTCTGGATTTCAGTGTTATGTACCTACGCATTATGGTTGGAATTAGTATTGATTCATAGATTTTGAATAATATGCATCTTCTTAACAAAAACTTCAAAAATGTCTCTAAGTAGACGGTGTTCCGAGCCCCGATAATAAATAATAATGCGACCTCGATGGCACTTACTTCGGTAGTATGATCTGTATCTTGTTGGCGACAACCGGCGAGTCTTCGAACGCGGCTGCGATGGCGTAAGTTCCTAGTCCCGAAGGCAAGTCGGTGGCGCTGGGTGTGCTGCACCGGGGAGTCGGCCTATCCAACGAACAAGTCTTCGTATCGGCGATCCGATGCTTGACCGGTATAATTGGCACGGCCACCGACCTGAAAGCGATATCGGGTTTACCACAAGGTATTATAATATAAAGGCGTCGATTGTAAATCAACGATAAATTACAACTATCGTATTGATATACATGACCAATTAGAATTACCATGTAAAAGTAAAACTATCACCACCACCACTCACATATTGTGTCAGCGCAGTTAACTTACAGTTTTCACTGTATTTTGGATATTTATAGGTAAGGACCTAACTATTAAATCTCAAAGGTTACAGTGGTCGGAAAAGTTACTGTCCAAATCAGATTAACATACACGAACGTATCGATACGTTTTGTCTAATATGTATATCAAATACCAGTTGGTGAGTGATTGAGTTACTTCCGTGCTGTTCTACGAAACAGTTTGGCACATTTAATAACCATCACACGGAGGATAGCAAGAAAAGTTCATTAAAGATTACCGTAAAGCCAACAAACAGACGGTTTTGGAGGTGCAAGGCGTGAAAAAAATAGTACCCATGTATGGCTCATGCGGGAAGGCAATTTCAGTTTTTGGAAAAATGTACTCCACACCTGCTACTCGTGCCACACGTCACCCACGAATAAAAAGCTCACTTCCCGCCACTTCCCACCATTGCCAAATAACATACACTTGATAGTTGATACACTTGCCAACCGTAGAAATGAGGCTATCCAACGTTTTTTCAAATTTTTTAAACAACAAAGTCAACCGTCCACCTCTTCTATCACTAATTAACATCCGCATACCAACACTACAACATACATTCTTGTAATACTTTTTATTCCCACTAATTATGGCTTAAACTGTCCAATCGTACGTATGATGCGGTTTGCAAACGAGGACCCACTCATTTATTCTGTAGATATTTACTTAGTACCTATAATGTGTACTAATTAATAACTGTAATATATTATGAAAATATTGAATAATAATGTATAATATAGATTACTTTTACATACCTTTCTAGCGGAAGTGTTGTCGGAACATGTGGCAATTCTTCTTCCACCGAATTTGGGTGGCTGAATAATTTCTTCTTTTCTTCTTCGGTGGCAGCAATCGAAAGCGACGACATCACTTCTGAGTCTGGTGACGTATCGTTGCTGTTGGCCGAGTGCACCGGATCTTGTGATCTATTTAAGACAATTAAACGTATTTAGAATACATGTAGATATTATCTAATGATTTTATTTCAAGCCAAAACACTTGTGCTTTATACTTTACAGTATTTCGAATAAAAATTATTTACCTACTGAATCCAGGAGATAATGACGACTCTTCGAGTTTTACTAAATTATTTGTAATTTTGCAACCACCAATTTCGTTACTGTTCCAAATGTCATCTTTGATGATTTGAATATTTTTAACAGTATCATCAACAACATTAACTTTGTCCATTGATTCTACTAGCACTTTGTTTTGATGTGTTACCAAATCGTCGAATAATTTTTTATTCGATACGGTTTCTGTTTCTACTTGCTTAGGTTCATATGAAACATGAACAACTGCCCTTGTGATATTTGAATCTGAATCGCTAACAACGAGTTCGTCAAAACTATCATTAGGGGAGTGCAATGGAATTATAACCGTATCCTTTTCTATCTGAAAATCATATTACCACTGTAACGTTTTATCATTCAAAAGTTTTTCAATCATTCGCTTGGCACTTACATCTTGATTAAATTTGAACTCAACGTTAGTGAATTTCGGATCAATATCAACAAACTCCGACGCACTAGTTCGTTTTGGAGATTTTTTGTTAATACTTCTAAAACTGCTAGCTCGGTGTAGGAGTGATCCCAACAGCGAACGACTTGATCCTCTACGGTCCTTAGATTTATCCATTGTACCTAAAGTACATATATTTTATAATGCCATCCCGGACTGAGAAATCTAGTTAAATGTTAGTAGATAGAAAATAACACACGGAAAACTAATTGGGATGGCGAACGAGTAGGTCTCTGTACGTCTTCAACGAGAGTGTCCTTCCTCTGTTGATTCTTTCGCATTTCAACACCCCAGGAGGACTTATATCCGATATACACCATCATATATTATACAAGTGTTTGAAAATACCACTATGGAATTACTAAAATCTCTCCTAAGACTTATCAAATAACCGTTATAGTTATAAATTATGTATTATCATATTTTATATTGCTTAGTTTAATTTTTACATTTCAACTAGATCATGAGTTCTACGCGCCAATAGTCTAAACTGTATGGCCTAATCTAAATTGTATGTATAATTATGTTTTAAGGACCTAAGCCTAAAGATCTACTTAGTGTTATTTTTATCCTATGTTCGTTTTTATCAAATTAATATTTTTAATCGTTTAAGTTTAAGAAAATATATACATTGCATACCTATTAAAACAAAAAAAAATATTACTAAGTACTCTGAATTTTAAATATTCTGTTATGCTCATACTTTTTTGTTTATCACGTTTAGATTTATTACAATTTTATATTTTTTAGAAAATATGATCGAATTGAGTTAAATAAGAAACAAAAAATAAATTCTCTTATTTTTATGTAAAAATACTGATTTAGTTATGTGCCAAATTTTAGAAATTAAATTATTTTTTATGAAACAAGTTGATTAATAAAGTTGAAGTAAATTATATTTAATGTAATTATTTACTTCTTAAAACTTTCCCATATAACACGAAATGTAGTGATTTTGAAAAAAAAGATTATATTATTGAAATACCATGTTAGTTATGTTAATATTTTAACTTTCCATGTTAGTATGGGACAATTATTATTTAGATGCTATATTAACAAGTGTAAATATAATAATTAGTTATCACGATCAGCTTATCAAAAATATATTAATCTGTTATGCGCACTAAAAACAGCAGTTAAGAAAGCACTGGGTTATTATGATTTGTTTAATAGCTAAAAAAAAAGTAAGGCGCCGAACAAAACCGTTTTTGGGGCATTTTATTGGTTACCGGTTTTCGGCCTGGCTTCCTTGGAAGACTCGGAACGCCTCCTGAGGATCTGAGCTTGCGATGAAGAGACAGATTGTAGCTGACCTGAATCGTCGTCTTCGCTTTTAAGTGGTATGATTTTCACTAGATCGTCAGATTTAGGTCTTCCTGAATTTTTTATGACTATTTGTTCCGGCGGTGGACTTCCAGGTGTACAATGTACTTGGACTTTAATCATTTGTTGACTTTTTGCTGGTGGCGCAGGATCACATATTCTTCTACCCGACGAATCGTCGTCTGGTTCACTTATAAACTTTTGGAATTCATCTAGAATTCCTGGACTTAGTGATCGTTAATGGTTCTATTTCTAAGTGAAACTATATCTTAAGTCTCTATTAGGTACCTAAACTTACAATATTACAATATACAGAACATTATTTATGCAGAAAATTATTAATTATGCTTCTACACGTTACAACTGTAATCTCCTATGTATTATACATTAATTAATAACTTATGTACTTTCAAATAATAATAATTATCTTATAGCGAAGAAATATACATCTTTAAAAATGTAATATTGTATAATAATTATACTACTGTGGCTATATTGTAAATGTAATGTTGAAAATAAATATATTGATTTAAATAATATTGTTAGCATAAAATTATAAAAAAACTAATCATATTTATTATTTAGACAGTCGTTTTCAAATAAACTAATGCATTTTTTGGAAAATCAAATAATAAATAATATTTACCTCACATTTTAAATTGAAAAATTATCTTGAAATAATTGAACTTTACAAACATGGAGTTTAAAAAATGTATTATACAAGACACAAGTGTAACAGCTAATATATAATAGTAATATTACGATTGAAGGGCTTCCGATCGAAATCAAGATAATACTTCAGGTGCTATTGATTTTTATTAGTGGAGGTGAAAAAAAAGGCAAGAGGTAGGTATTAGATTTCACCCCACCCGTTGGTCCAGGTACAATTCATATTTTATATGTGCAATTAGGTGACTGAATCTACTTGACCTCAATACTCGGGGATTCGCCAATACATCTTTTTAGAGTGTTTCGTCTTTCGTTTGTACATTTAATGACATTATTTTGAAGTGCGTTTATACGAGTGCATTATTAACACAAAATATGCTTTTGTATAAATTTGCATTATTCGTGTGTCAAAAGTCCTAAATTGTTATTGTTCGTTTCGTTCGTATTTGACACCTACTCGTGGCGATTGGGTAGACCTATCCCATATAGGTCAACGCGAACTTGAAATATTTCTTTGAAAAAAAAAAACCTTTCTTCTATGACTTGGACACGGTTTCGATGTTATTTTTAACCGCAGTGCAAAGACGAAGAGAATTCGTTGAATGTCAGCAGGTACATGTGTACAACGTACGAAATGTGGCCGATTTGTAGGTCGTCGGGACTTTCTGATGTCCCACGGATCGATAAAGCGATGCCACACACACACACACACACACACACACATACATACACTCATAATATGTACGCGCTTAGTACGCTATAGCCCATAATAAATAAATAACCTTTAACAAATGCACATTTATGTTGAACAAATGTCTGTAAATGACGCCACTCCATACGTGTAGTAAATAATAATATAATTAACATATATCTATACATTCTACTTACCTACTGACTTTTGTGTTACACAAACGTACAGCCACCACCCATATCACATGATGGCTTCTGTAAGAACAGTCGAGTGTGATGTTGAACATAAAAATGTGTAGAATTTCGATTGGTATGAAACATCACATCTTCAAAAGATATAATATAACAATAAATAAATAAAATAACATACGAAATAGCGCACCTAGGTGTACCTTCTTTTTGTTTTTTGAGGGCCAGATTCGAGGCGATTAAGAAACTATAGAAAACTATTTTTTTCTTTTATGTCGTAAATCAATATACATAATATTATGAGCACAAACAGCAATTAACGTGAACGTGACTAGTACTAGTCTCATAATATAATATTTATGGATATGATGTAAATACCTGTGCAATGATGGTTTCAGGCAACCTTGCCGCTAGCGTGACATGGACAAGCGTGCGGAACACGTGAGGAAATTGCCTCCGTTGGCCTCGTCCGAAGATCTCAGTGAGGATTTATTAGACAGCCCGGAAGCTGACGCCAAAAACAAATGTTTGGAAGACATCGACGAAGTGCCGAACACGCCGGCCAAGGCGTCAAGACAACAGACGATATGTTTGGCGATGCCAAACACCCCCAGGATAGACATCTCTCGAGCCAGCAGTTCTTCACATCACGACGACAGTAGTCCCGAGAGAGACTTGTTTGTCGGTGAGTTTAAGTACCTGAAATATTGTAATATTGTAAATAATAGGTACGCGTGAGATTATATTTTTACAGTCCAAAAACCAGCAATACTAAATTTTTTTTTGCTTGGTCCATATTTTGTTAAGTCGAATTGGCTTAACTTAGTGCTTAAAGTATTAATATATGAGTAAGGAGGGAGGAGTAGGGGCATAAAAAGGATACAAATTAAACAAATATGAATACATTTATTATTTTTATGTAACAATAACAATTTACATTTTTATAGTTTATCGTATGAAAATTAAATATTATAATTTTTAAGCTAAAGTGATTTTAATTTTGAGTTTTTTTAACGTATGGCTGGTCTAAATGCATCCCACCATCCGGGTTATTATTCGTGTGAATTCGTTCCTTAATGACGCCGTGGATGGTATGTCTACTATGCCACGATTACAATTAAAAGACCTACGCCCGCTTGCAGCTCCTTTTTCCTTTATCCGATTTCCGCCGAGATAGACTTGAATGTGGTACTCGAGTATATTTCAACTTTTTTTATTGGTTTACGGCCAAAACTCAAATCTCGTTTGGCCGTCGAAATCAAAAGTGAATTTCAAGCAAGGTTTATAATAAAACGTTTTAGTACGTAATAGCTAAAAATAATGGATACTAGTGGTATACTAGCTGCGGTAGGAAGAAGGGTGCGAATTTTAGACATTTAACAGACCCGTTTATCAGCCGGTTAAATGTTTATATGATATAATCTTGGCAAACATTATATTATCCAATTAAATGGAATACTCTACAAGAGTTTGACAGATATAATTACCAGATATTACTTTTTAGCTTTACAAAAACCTTTTCAATGGCATGGGTAAACATTGCGTGTTTAACAAACGCAGTAAAACGTGTTTAATATAATTAAAAATCAACCGAAGCGTGTGATAGGGTTGTACAATTTGGTTATAATTTGATTTTTGTTTATCACATGATGTTTTTTAAATTGTTTTTATTGTTATTTGTTTGTATTAGACGCTGACGGAAAATCCGTTGAATCTGTTAAATCTGGTCTAGGATATACTGAAGAGATTATACCTGACCTCCATAGCAGTACTGAAGAATTAAATTTTCACGACTTAACTGAATCGGAAATCAGAAGGCGGCGGTCAAAACTGCAGCCTCAATACGCGGTATTATTTTAACATTAATAACAAATTAATCCTATTCTTTGATTACAATTTCAAATTAGTTAAACTATTAAATCAAACTACCTTTGAATTATATTAATATTATTATTCTGCACAGTATATGCATTTGAATATTCAAATTCATTTTACTTTGTATTTGATCTACTTTTTATCAAAATATTAAAAATATTGGTTAAATAAAATGTTTTTGGTGAGTAAAAAATATTTCTTCTTAAAATCATAATTTGTGTTATAACAATAGTATAGGTAGTTAATAATTATACACCTCAAATCAGTAAATCATAAAACATTTAACTATAAATACTGAATTTTAAAATAAAATAATTATTTAAAAAAAATTTGAAATATATTGATTACTGAAGAGCTGAAAAGGAATACAATATTTTATTACATAGGTAGTAAATAATTTAAGCAATAAATTCAAATATATATTCACCACTTAATTATAACTAAATTTTCAATAATGAACATACAAATTAATTCATGAAATTATTTTGTAGATCTAACTAATATATAACAGTAAAGCAATAAAAAAAAAAGTAGCCTTGTTAAATTAGCTTGTAGCTAAATAACTTGTTATTTTAAAATTTTTAATACATACCTATTGTTTCATTTACAGGTTTCTGACGCTACTATGGATACGGATTTTGCTGCTGATCGAAGAGATACAGCTAGCGAATCCGGTTTTCTGTGTATTAGTGGTCGTAGTAGCCGAGTTTCTTCGGTAGGATCAGTACACTCTACTGCCTCCATAGCTTCTGCAGCATCACGTTTGTCTGCTGCATCGAATTATTCCAGAGCTTCCAGAGGTTCATCACCCCATAGAGTTCTTTTGGAGACATCGTTTTGTGGTCCAAAATCACCCGAACACTTTGCCAATCGCCAGCTGATCCCTATCAACGACGACGACGACGATCTAAGTGAACCAACTGTCAGACCAAAGTTAGCAGACATTGAAACTCAGACAGAACGAAGACCAAAGAAAGTGCACGTAGAATCTGTCAAAAAAGAAATAAAAAACGATCAAGTTAAAGCAAAAGTAAAGAAAACTAAATCAAAAGAAATAAAAGAGGTTAAAGAAGTACAAGTGGTTAAAGAAATAAAAGTTACAAAAGATCTGGCCATGGAAAACGAATCAAAAGAAAGAAAAACAAAAGCAAAGCCTACTTCAAAAGTAAAAGTCGTACTAGATAACCCCAAAACACAAAAATTTGTACCATTAGACAGTCTCGATGACGACGACATAGAAATAATTCAGGGTAATGCACCGAAACAAGTCCCAACAGCTATACCAAGAGAGAAGTCATCTCGTCCAAAGGTAACTACCGGAGAAAATCAAATTTACATTCCATTAAACCCTGATCCAATCGAACAAGGATCTGCAAATCCTACTAGTCCAAAACGATTAAAGCCATTTACAAATCGGACATTAGTGGATTTTATCAATAGAGATCCGGCAACTATTGAATCTTCTAAAAGAATAAGGAGACCGATTAGATCAGGCTCGCCAGGAATCAGAGAAGAGTTTAAAAAGTTCATATCAAGCGCAGATGAAGAGGCTGATGGAACTCCTATACAAACTGTTAAGTTAAGAAAACAAATGAGCGTTGAAATGACTAAAAGAAAGTCTATAGATCAAGATTGCTCTTCTAGATCCATGTCACCGTCAATATTTGAAGAGTTTCAAAAGTTTATTTCTGAACCTGAAGACGGAGACATCAATGTTACAAAACTTGAAACAAAAAACCGTTGTTCGGCCATTTCCATTACGAGCCGTGAAGTACAATCTGTAGTTGGGGCAGGGCTAACAGATAGTCCAAATCTTGGAAGATCCTTATCTCCGTCGATACACGAAGAATTTCATAAATTTATGGCACAACCAGACGACGAAGAAAAAGGTCTCATACATAAGACATTACCTCACACAGCATACAAAAACCCTATTGAAGGTAGTCCTTCATTGTCGACTTCAAGTAACATTCGTTCGATCTCACCAAGTATTTACGAAGAGTTCCAAAAATTCATCGTAGAACCAGAAGGTAATGATGATTTACTACCACCACCACCACCGAGGAAACACGATAATGATTTACACCCAGATGAAGTTTCCTGTAGTAGATCTATAAGTCCAGGAATTCTAGATGAATTCCAAAAGTTTATAAGTGAACCAGACGACGATTCGTCGGGTAGAAGAATATGTGATCCTGCGCCACCAGCAAAAAGTCAACAAATGATTAAAGTCCAAGTACATTGTACACCTGGAAGTCCACCGCCGGAACAAATAGTCATAAAAAATTCAGGAAGACCTAAATCTGACGATCTAGTGAAAATCATACCACTTAAAAGCGAAGACGACGATTCAGGTCAGCTACAATCTGTCTCTTCATCGCAAGCTCAGATCCTCAGGAGGCGTTCCGAGTCTTCCAAGGAAGCCAGGCCGAAAACCGGTAACCAATAAAATGCCCCAAAAACGGTTTTGTTCGGCGCCTTACTTTTTTTTTAGCTATTAAACAAATCATAATAACCCAGTGCTTTCTTAACTGCTGTTTTTAGTGCGCATAACAGATTAATATATTTTTGATAAGCTGATCGTGATAACTAATTATTATATTTACACTTGTTAATATAGCATCTAAATAATAATTGTCCCATACTAACATGGAAAGTTAAAATATTAACATAACTAACATGGTATTTCAATAATATAATCTTTTTTTTCAAAATCACTACATTTCGTGTTATATGGGAAAGTTTTAAGAAGTAAATAATTACATTAAATATAATTTACTTCAACTTTATTAATCAACTTGTTTCATAAAAAATAATTTAATTTCTAAAATTTGGCACATAACTAAATCAGTATTTTTACATAAAAATAAGAGAATTTATTTTTTGTTTCTTATTTAACTCAATTCGATCATATTTTCTAAAAAATATAAAATTGTAATAAATCTAAACGTGATAAACAAAAAAGTATGAGCATAACAGAATATTTAAAATTCAGAGTACTTAGTAATATTTTTTTTTGTTTTAATAGGTATGCAATGTATATATTTTCTTAAACTTAAACGATTAAAAATATTAATTTGATAAAAACGAACATAGGATAAAAATAACACTAAGTAGATCTTTAGGCTTAGGTCCTTAAAACATAATTATACATACAATTTAGATTAGGCCATACAGTTTAGACTATTGGCGCGTAGAACTCATGATCTAGTTGAAATGTAAAAATTAAACTAAGCAATATAAAATATGATAATACATAATTTATAACTATAACGGTTATTTGATAAGTCTTAGGAGAGATTTTAGTAATTCCATAGTGGTATTTTCAAACACTTGTATAATATATGATGGTGTATATCGGATATAAGTCCTCCTGGGGTGTTGAAATGCGAAAGAATCAACAGAGGAAGGACACTCTCGTTGAAGACGTACAGAGACCTACTCGTTCGCCATCCCAATTAGTTTTCCGTGTGTTATTTTCTATCTACTAACATTTAACTAGATTTCTCAGTCCGGGATGGCATTATAAAATATATGTACTTTAGGTACAATGGATAAATCTAAGGACCGTAGAGGATCAAGTCGTTCGCTGTTGGGATCACTCCTACACCGAGCTAGCAGTTTTAGAAGTATTAACAAAAAATCTCCAAAACGAACTAGTGCGTCGGAGTTTGTTGATATTGATCCGAAATTCACTAACGTTGAGTTCAAATTTAATCAAGATGTAAGTGCCAAGCGAATGATTGAAAAACTTTTGAATGATAAAACGTTACAGTGGTAATATGATTTTCAGATAGAAAAGGATACGGTTATAATTCCATTGCACTCCCCTAATGATAGTTTTGACGAACTCGTTGTTAGCGATTCAGATTCAAATATCACAAGGGCAGTTGTTCATGTTTCATATGAACCTAAGCAAGTAGAAACAGAAACCGTATCGAATAAAAAATTATTCGACGATTTGGTAACACATCAAAACAAAGTGCTAGTAGAATCAATGGACAAAGTTAATGTTGTTGATGATACTGTTAAAAATATTCAAATCATCAAAGATGACATTTGGAACAGTAACGAAATTGGTGGTTGCAAAATTACAAATAATTTAGTAAAACTCGAAGAGTCGTCATTATCTCCTGGATTCAGTAGGTAAATAATTTTTATTCGAAATACTGTAAAGTATAAAGCACAAGTGTTTTGGCTTGAAATAAAATCATTAGATAATATCTACATGTATTCTAAATACGTTTAATTGTCTTAAATAGATCACAAGATCCGGTGCACTCGGCCAACAGCAACGATACGTCACCAGACTCAGAAGTGATGTCGTCGCTTTCGATTGCTGCCACCGAAGAAGAAAAGAAGAAATTATTCAGCCACCCAAATTCGGTGGAAGAAGAATTGCCACATGTTCCGACAACACTTCCGCTAGAAAGGTATGTAAAAGTAATCTATATTATACATTATTATTCAATATTTTCATAATATATTACAGTTATTAATTAGTACACATTATAGGTACTAAGTAAATATCTACAGAATAAATGAGTGGGTCCTCGTTTGCAAACCGCATCATACGTACGATTGGACAGTTTAAGCCATAATTAGTGGGAATAAAAAGTATTACAAGAATGTATGTTGTAGTGTTGGTATGCGGATGTTAATTAGTGATAGAAGAGGTGGACGGTTGACTTTGTTGTTTAAAAAATTTGAAAAAACGTTGGATAGCCTCATTTCTACGGTTGGCAAGTGTATCAACTATCAAGTGTATGTTATTTGGCAATGGTGGGAAGTGGCGGGAAGTGAGCTTTTTATTCGTGGGTGACGTGTGGCACGAGTAGCAGGTGTGGAGTACATTTTTCCAAAAACTGAAATTGCCTTCCCGCATGAGCCATACATGGGTACTATTTTTTTCACGCCTTGCACCTCCAAAACCGTCTGTTTGTTGGCTTTACGGTAATCTTTAATGAACTTTTCTTGCTATCCTCCGTGTGATGGTTATTAAATGTGCCAAACTGTTTCGTAGAACAGCACGGAAGTAACTCAATCACTCACCAACTGGTATTTGATATACATATTAGACAAAACGTATCGATACGTTCGTGTATGTTAATCTGATTTGGACAGTAACTTTTCCGACCACTGTAACCTTTGAGATTTAATAGTTAGGTCCTTACCTATAAATATCCAAAATACAGTGAAAACTGTAAGTTAACTGCGCTGACACAATATGTGAGTGGTGGTGGTGATAGTTTTACTTTTACATGGTAATTCTAATTGGTCATGTATATCAATACGATAGTTGTAATTTATCGTTGATTTACAATCGACGCCTTTATATTATAATACCTTGTGGTAAACCCGATATCGCTTTCAGGTCGGTGGCCGTGCCAATTATACCGGTCAAGCATCGGATCGCCGATACGAAGACTTGTTCGTTGGATAGGCCGACTCCCCGGTGCAGCACACCCAGCGCCACCGACTTGCCTTCGGGACTAGGAACTTACGCCATCGCAGCCGCGTTCGAAGACTCGCCGGTTGTCGCCAACAAGATACAGATCATACTACCGAAGTAAGTGCCATCGAGGTCGCATTATTATTTATTATCGGGGCTCGGAACACCGTCTACTTAGAGACATTTTTGAAGTTTTTGTTAAGAAGATGCATATTATTCAAAATCTATGAATCAATACTAATTCCAACCATAATGCGTAGGTACATAACACTGAAATCCAGAAATGCATACTTCATAGTTTTTCCAAATTTAAGAGATTGTACGAATGTTTTATTAATAAATCGACAAAAAATAAAGTCAACAAAGTACACGAAAGAAATCCCGTTTGAAAATATAGAGCATTGGCGCACCATGATCATATATTATATTTTAAATCATACTTCACAGTTAACAATTATTTTTTTTTATAAATATTAATACTAAATATTTATAAAAGTAAAAATTTGTTTTTCATATAATAACAATAATAATTATGCGAATTTTTCCATCTGATTACAATTCACTTTTTTTTACTTTTTGACGTATACAATATGCTTAATTTATAATAAATAATAATTACATGTAATTTTATTATACAGATTATTTAAGTCTTTTTAGGGCATATATTATTTTTTTGTATACTCGTATTACAATGACCAGAGTGTAAATATAATAATTAGTTATCACGATCAGCTTATCAAAAATATATTAATCTGTTATGCGCACTAAAAACAGCAGTTAAGAAAGCACTGGGTTATTATGATTTGTTTAATAGCTAAAAAAAAA
>Ga0115844_100281_pt1 | contig 13680 bp, 13 predicted proteins | sample InSIn1gowninarea_FD_83858 | JGI IMG/M metagenome (GOLD analysis project Ga0115844, IMG submission 83858) | reverse complement strand
CCTAAAGGTCCTTAACAGTCGAGCACCTAAAGGTCCTTATGGTCGAGCCCCCTAAAGGGTCCTTATCAGTCGAGCCCCCTGTCGGGTCCTTGCACTCGGAAGCGCAAGACCCTCCGGACCTTTATTAATGCTTCCCGGCTTATTTAGTCTTTAATCAGTACCGGAATCTGCATCATATGAGCCACCGGGATTAGCAGTTTATATTCGCATAAGCATATGATTGATTCATAAGCCTCAGTTCCATTCGAGTCATAATTATAAGGCAGGATTTCATTCATTGGCCATCATTCCATTAAAAACAGAAGCCCCAACTTCCATAGTTGATTTACATCCTTATCTAGGCCATAGCCACCAATAGTACCAGCAACTGGAATTGGATCGTCCAGAAATGGAATTGAATCATTCAGAGGGATAGAGCAGTAAAATGAGTATTTGAAGATGGAGATGGAACTGTATATATATTTATATATGGAACATTTGTATATGAAGATGGATCTAAAGCATTGGAAGATGGATATGTAGCATGTGAATAGTGAGTTTAGTTACTATAATAGAAGGGAGCACTAGAAAAGAAACTCACTGACTGTCGTGAGGCAAGCCATTGAAGATCTAATTGCTTGGGTGGGTGGCAAGAAGTGTGGTAGGAGGCTATTTGACTGAGGTCACCAGATCTCGGCCCGCTCCCTGACTTATAGTAGTAATTACTTATAGTATTAGTTTCAAATGGCAAAGAATAAGGTGGAAGAATCTCGGCTTTAGAAAGCCAAAGAGCTACCATAGCTACCATACGTAAATAGTCGGTCGGGGGAAGGGTATGAGGCAATGTCATTCATATAGTAAACCAGAGCATCAATTCAATGAAATATAACTAGCGATACACCCGTTCCAAGCTTGCCCACCCAACGGAAGTAGGTCCGAACAAAGGAAGCCACAAGAAAACCACCCAACCTCATAAGGAACCAGGGCTGGTCGAATCCGGGCTGGAAGATGAAAGAAATGGCAGGCGGGATGGAATCGATTGCTTTGAGGGGTTGAGCGGGCAGCTGCTTGCTGGCTTGTTAGCTGGGGTTCTGGGGTGCTGCATGGGGAGCTTTCAAGCTGGCTGGATATGGGGAGCTGGCTGGATGGCGGGCTGACTTGGAGAAGAAAATCGGCCGAGCTAGGAAGGAGTAGTAGGAGAATAAACTGAGGCGGGATTGATTACACTACTCCATAGGAGTAATTAGGCATATATTCATACTAAGTGCTAAGCTATAAAGGGGGTACTGCTATTACTACTATGTGAAACAAGGTTTTAGACTCCTGTACTAATTATTAGTCCCATCATACACGAACTAGTAGCCCACCACCTACCTTGGTATTTTAGGGGATTCCTCCGACTATGATTGGGGTATTGATTCCCCTAACGATGGTCGTTTTTCCTCCGACTATGAGCGGGGGGTCTTTAGTCCTTTCCTTTCATTTGTGAGGCCATCTGGAGGCCTACGGGGGAGAATAAGCTGGCGGAGTTCCAAACCACTCTTTGCGGGAGGGCCCTGCAATTCATTGTACATGAAGTTTTTGCACTATTCACCAAGTGGAGTTTCCATCACCTTAGATGAAGTCAAGCAACAATTTGTCACTGAATTCTTCCTGCAACCAAAATCTGAACAACAGAGTATAGCAAAGTGAAAGGATATAAAACATATGGTAGGAGAGACAGGCTGGGATTATGCTCAAAGATTCTTGGACCTTATGGGTCACTTACCCTATATGATTTCTATTACACAAGGTGAGCGCGGGACCAGAAGAGAATATGTGGTACCCTGAAGTTCATAGTGGTACCCTACCCAGAAGAATTGAAAAAGTGGTAATGTGTAAGGCTGGTACTGTATTGCAAAGTCCATGCAGCTCTATGTGAAGCCCTTCCATTCAATGTAGTAAGTGTGGGGCATTCATTCCAAAGGTAAGAGTTGTAAGGTTGGAGAATCCGGTGCTTATAAGAGAAGGGTTCATAGCAGTATCAACTCCACTCGATTCATTCCTAAAGTGTATAAGGCTACAGGTCTAGTTATTCAGGTGGATAGTAATCAAGAGTAAGGATGAGGTTGTTGGATGATCCCGTCCTGCTAATACCGGATAAGAAAAGGGTATTTCATAGCATTACCTCCTCTCCTCCTAAGGGAATAAGTCAGTTTGTGGTCTAGGGAGGTTCTATTTCTTTAGGTGGGTAGCAGGCACTTAATTGAAAAAAGCGAGTAGGCATCTAAAGAAAGGTCGTAGCAATGCTTTCTGTATTAATTCAGAATTTTCAGTTTTCGTATCTTGGGGTTAGGTTTGTCCATCCCCACGCTTCCCCCAGTAAGGGTGTATAAGGCCCCTAAGGCAGGTAAGGACGGCATTTTATGCCCCGCGGCTAGGGCCTTTTGCATTCATTATATAGGGACTTTCCCCTAAGCGATGGGTAATTAATTGGTATTCTTAATCAAGTTTTGTCAGTCCAGACCATGGGGTTTGTAGTGATTCCAGTAAGTGTTTGTTGGTTTGTGTAAAACCATATCTAAAGAACGAGAAACGAATGAATAAAGGTCCCGTGAGAGGAGCGGAATCTGTTAGTTATGTATTTACGCCAGACTAGTGATATAGCTCTCATTTGAAAACCATCACATTTGCAGCCTGCCTTTAGTGTATCAGCGAAGGAGCATATTTCCCATCTGTTAGTCACTTTTTTCTTTGTTTCATCTAAAAGGGAGGGCTTAGAAGCGCTTATAGGCAGCGGGATGGATTATAGTCCAATTGAGTTTTTGGATACAGGCAGGATCACGTCGATTGCTTTTCAGCTTGAGCGTCTTAGTGCTCGCTTGCTTTTCGGGTTTGACGAATCCACAAATGAGCTAGTCAACAACTAGAGCAACACGTATGTATAGACATTTCTCGTATGCCGCATGGAGGAAATCTATCAGCTATGATCAACGGGGTATATATTGAATGGGGAATTGATCTTTTACATTGGGAACACGGGGGAAAAGCTAGCATATGGCATGAAATAAGGAATTATCCACGGTAAGTACTTCTTTTTTATTCTCTCGAATATGACAAAAATAGAAAGAGGACCTCTCTCAGCAGGTAAGGTGGATGAATCATAGGGAGGGAACTTACCTCGTGTAGGGGAACATGGTGACTATATGCGGTTAACAAATGCTATTGGCATCGATGGGACAGGGCCGCTATGTCAGTTAGAACTCACCACAAGATAGATTGAACTCAGCTAGTTATATACAATGACCTTTTGAAGATCACATGCCTTACGCAAAGAAACATTCAGAAAGGGGAGGGAAGTTGAGTCATCACTAGAGCCATACAGGGAAGGAAGAGAGGTTGGTTAGGCTTCCCCGGATAGTGAGTGAGAAATTGCCCACATGAGAGGCTCCCAAGGACGAAAGCCAGCCGACAGGAGGTCATCGCCAGGAGGTTGGCATTACCCACATAGCAGCTCATTGAAATAAGCCCTCGACCTAGAAATCGACCTCACTTTACGCCACGGAACACAGGAATTGCCTACTTGGACTAAATGGAAGGAATGAAAATGCCTTTACATACGTTAATTCATCATTTGAGGATCATGTGCCAGTCATACATAGCTGATCTTAGCCAGGAGGGCATAGCCAGTCATAGCAGCCATACATACGCTTGCCTGGAAAGATTTTGATTGATTATGCGGTGCAGGCACCTTTTTTTGTTGCTACTGAATGAATAAGAAAAAAAGGTTTCTAATTCCAATTCTTTTTCTTATTATGCTTAACCTCCGGTTAAGGGGGGGCAGAGACATCATTGCTCATCGGAGCATTTCAAGTCATTTTTTTTTTCATGAAAATTTGTAGTTCATCAATTTGATCTATAATTGGCGGCGGGGATACAATTGATTGCTTTAGCGCCTGCTGCTCTTACGTTTGGCAAGAGGCTAGAGCCAGGGAAGAGGGCTAGATAGAAACATTCCGGGAGGGGAGGTAGGTAGAGCTATTAGACCCAGGCAAGGAGAAGAGGGGGTAGGGTAGGTTTGTTCTTTCACGCTAGTAACCTAGTTTACAGTAAGGGAAGGGAGGTGGATGATGCTCGATAGTGCTTTATTTCTTTATAGTCCACATCTTCCGAGATAGGCATCCCCACGGACGAATTACAGCCCACATCACCCACTATCCGATAGGATAAGGCCCCCATTTACCATATACCAGAGGGAGGCACCTTCACAACATGACACATCCGCCAGTACGGGACGGGAAAAGGAAGGATGGAGCGGGGGTGGTGCAACGGGAAAAGAAGGACAACGGGTAGGTGAAAGGAAGTGGTACAACGGATGAACGACAGAACGGGCGGGATTATGCTGGATAGATGCGTGGGGGAGGTGGTCCACAGTTCATCACCTCAAGCCCAGTTCGCCAAGTCCAACAGAAGCCAGTAGCCTTTAGCCAGTCAATTGGAATAATGCTTTTACTTACGTTGATTCACAATTCGGGGAGCAGCGTGAGGACAATTGATTTTGAGGAGCGTTAAGCTCTCGCCCCCAAAAGGGAGGGCTAGGTGCGTTAAGTGACTCACCTGAGGTAGGAAGGCAAGGTGCGAGCTGGCTGGATTATTTGTTTCTGCCAACCGGGAGGATGAAACCGAGATATGAGGATTTTGTGTGAGGAGCTGGATTATTAGGAAGGATTATGCCGCCGTTCGTTTTATTCCCACCGGGAGTCTTCTGCCAGGAGATTAGGATGGGATGATTAGTTGCCACACTGCCTGGATTTATTTGATCGATGCCCAGTTGAGGGAGAAGAGGGGTGATCCACCAATAGACGGGACTCGCCAACCGAAGGGAGATAGGTCCACCGGATAGATAGGTCCTTGTAGAGAGGTAACGAATCAGAGCCAAGAAGAGAGTTGAGGTCTCGAGGTGGAGTTAGAGATATAGAGTCGAGGGTAGAGTTTCGAGGGTAAAGAACATGGCTTAGATTATACCTTGCATCGGAACGATAGATTAGCCCTCGCCCGATGGGGAGTGAAATATTTTACCTAATATCGGGAGTGATATAACTTCAAGTAGAAAGAAAGCTAAGCATCAACATAAATACTGGGATTGAACCTATCTGGATTGATACTTGTATCGACAGGATAGAGTACCAGCATTGATTGAATCAACACCTGAATCGACTCTTTTCATTGAGTGCATCGACTACCGGCATCAACTAGCGGCTATCAGCAATGACCTCCCTTCTTGCTATGATCGACTGTCTATGATTGAAACTGGCCCCTTCTATCCCCTTATAGCAATGACTGACTCTGACTGTTTCTTTTAGGCGATGAATGGTTTATGATCCTCAAACGGTTAATCATTGTATATAAGCTTTGTCGTTCTTTCCATCCAGCCCAGGTAGGCACATGCCATTGTTCCATAGCAATAAGTTTTAGGGGTAACATTCTCTTTTCTTTCGGTTTCTTAATTGAACGGGTTCCTTCCTTCTCCTCTCTTCCGGTGGGACCATGGGTAACTTCATCTTTCTCTCGGCAATGATCTTATAGCAAGGATTTCTGGCTATGATCACTGGGCTATCAGCGGCAATGACGGAGCTGAAACCTCCCTCCTTCCTGGCTCTAACTGGCAATGAGAAGGCTATCTATCGGCAATGAGAAAAGGCGATGAGCTTCTGGCTATGATGGGCTGTTCCTCCTGGCTACGACTCCTGTCTATGAGTGCTAGATCGGCACCTTCTGACTCTGACCTCCTGGCTATGACAACTGGGCTATCGGCTATGAGCAGCAAAGCCCACTCACTTCATTTACCCCTTCCTGCCACCTTCTGTCCATGACCGGCTGACAATGACTGGCTGACAATGACCTTCCTTCTGGCAATGATTCGTCTATTGGCTGTGCCTCTGGCACTGACCCTTTGGCTAGCCCTTCTGTCTTTATCTGAATTTGACTTGTTATACTTCCTGTTTTGTATGATCTAAATCCTATGATGACTTTGTGTGTATGATTCTCCGGTATGATTCTCCGGTATGATTCTCCGAATGTCAGTATGATTCTCCTCGTGTCTGATTCGAACCCCTCTGGCATTTCAACTCGTTTGCAGGATTCTAGAGATGTCGTATTCGCCGAGAGGTTCGATTCATAAAGTTCGAAGTGTCTCCCACCCAAAATGATCTATATAAGGAAGCACCTTTACGTAGTATTTATCCACGTGAACATAAAAATGTAGAAGAATGGCACGAATAACATGAATATAGTATAGTAGAGCCTGGAGAAAAAAGCAAAAAAGAAAATCATATATAATGTGAAATGCTGAGTGATTTGATTGATTCTTAAACCCACTGGGGTAGTGAGTTCTTCAGGTATGGAAGGGGAAGAGCCATGCCCGGGGGTGGGAAACTCACTTTAGGAACTAACCATAGAATGCCTTCCCAGCCAGCAAGAATGCCTTCCGAGCAAGCCAGCAGTTCAATGATATCTGATCAAAGTAAACCCTCCCTCTCGGCTAATGTACCATCCCGCAATCGGGGGAGCATGGGTAGCATTTCAAGCATCGGAGTGAGCTAGAGCACAATAGGCAGATGCAGATGCAGAGGTAGTTAGAGCGAAGGCATCACTAGCACCCCCACTAGTGTCAGAGTAAGGCACATGGGTTACAGAGGCTAAGGCATAGGTAGCATCTCGTACAGATAGATACATATCACTAGCACCAGTTGTTTACCCATGAGCATGAGCAGGAGTAGCAACACTAGTCTCTCGTCCAGGTACATACCTATAGCCATGGGCAGAAGAAGCAAAGGCAAAGGCACCAGCCTACAGAGCCCTAGTGTACAGTAGCAGAACCATACCCATACCTAGTCGGGGTAGGTGCATAAGCAAGGGTAGGTGGTGCATCATGGGTAAGCGCAGATACGGATCAATACCTAGCAGCACACCTTCTAGTTCATTCCGTTGATTCAGTAGATTATTCCGTTGGTTCAGCAGTGGGTTCTACAGTTAGTGAGGGTGATGATCCAGATACATACCCAGTCCCAGGCGCATCTACTGCAGCTTAGCCCGTTGACCCAGTTGGTTATGCGGTTGGTCAGGTTGGTTCATCGGTTGACTGAGTCGATCCAGTTGCACGAGCAGATCCATACTCAGTTGCAGTAGAGCATGGAGTAGTTTAGATAGTAGCAGGAGTAGTTATATACCTATATCCAGTTTACGCTGTTCGTGATCGAGACCCAGACCCAGAGAGAGTAGGCTTATCAATATCCAGAACCTATGAATCTAGACCCATAGCCTACAGCAGCATAGGTAGCAGCACTAGTACCAGTAGTCTCATAGGCATCATCTTAGCCAGATCGATAGGCAGATTCGTACCTTCGTGATCTAGAGCCATACCCTTTTGCATCCCTTGTCCCAGTTCCATACGTAGATTCACTAGTGACATCCGGTTCCACAAGTTCAGGTGCAGATCCTCTAGTGGCAGAAGCAAGCGCAGCATCTTAACCAGGTCGAGAGCTTGAAGCAGATCCAGAAGCATACCTAGGACCAGTAGATTATGTAGCATATCCGGTTCCATTATTTCTTAGACCCGGCTTCCTTTCGCTCAGTTCCAGACCCATATTCAGAAGCAGTAGTCGCAGGAGAATCATAGGTTGGTACAGAAGCATAGGTGGCTGGAGCAGTTCCATATGTAGCATACCTTTCCGTTTGAGACCCATATACTTATTTAGACTCGTATCTAGACCCTCGTGATCGATAGCCGGACCCATGCTTTCAAGACCGAGATCCAGCCCTTCCCGTTGTGCAGTTGTGCAGGAGTGACAGATGAGACATGGGGAGCAGGAGTGGGAATGGAGGGGAGATAAATAAGCAACTAGTTGAACCGGTTGAAACATGAGCTTGTGACTAATCAATGGAATCAATCGCTACGATAGAGATACTCGAGCCAGCTTATTAGAATCAGTCAACGCGGCCGTCCACCCAACTACCGAAAGAAAAGGGAAGGGTATAAGAAACAGAAGAAAGTACTAGTATTAGAATCAAAGAAAGTGATGAAACAAGAACCCGGTATCCAAGCCTCTTGGCCCAGTAGAGTAGCCGAGTCAATCCTCTTATCAAAGCCCAGGAGCCCAGCCCAGACATAGAATCCATTCACTGAAGCCATTCATTCCCACTTCCTAACCTTCATTACTGATCTTCAAGTAGTAATCGAGGCCCGGGTGCAGGTGAGTAGATAAAATCTCTTGTTAACATATATAAGATCAATGGTATACAGCCCCCTTTCAATCTCGACCTAATAGATTGAAAGGGCTGATACACTAAGGAAGGGCGGAGGATGGCTGGAGGTGAAGGAAGAGGCTGGATGGGGTATGGCTGGCAGAGGATGGAGTTGAAGGATGGAGTTGAAGGATGGATGGAAGAGGATGCCTAAGCAGGCTCGACCATAGGGAGAGGATCTCGGGTCTAGGGCCTAGGGCAGAGGGCTAAAGGTGAAGTCTGAGGATGTAGGTATCTCGGGCTGTCTGTGTATCCGTCCAGTTCCGGTCAGTGGGAACACTTCATGCATGGGTTTTCAGGTGATGCACCACCTCACACTAGTTCACTTCCGTCCCCTTTGGCCGCTCCTCCCGGCCAGCCAAAGCAGAAGACCGGCCAGCCCAGAATCCTCAAATCAGTATCCGTGCACCTCCCCTCCCTAACTCACTCACTCGGGTCAGTTTCGATCCGTCCGCTCTTTCTTTTCTCACATTGGTTGTTCACTCAGCTTCAATCTGTTCATCTCTTTCTTAGTTCGCTCAGCTTCAGCCCTTTCTTGTTCGCTCAGCGAACCCCTTCAGCTCTTTAACATCACATCACTTCACTTCTTTCTATCTGTCTATCTTTCTTTATCTAGTTTGGTATAGATTTATATGGATTTATAAGCTATATAGATTGGTATATAGATTGGTATCGAGATCGGTATCGTAGAGAGTATCGGGTATCGTTATAGGTACCGGTATATATATATCTGTTGGCAATCAATCTAATCAATCCAATCAATCAATCTCAATCTATCTCTCCTTCCTATATCCATCACGTAGACTTCACTGAACGTCACTTCTTTCAATATCCTTCACACTGAACATCACACAAGCAATGATTGCATTATAGACGTTATTATCCAACAATAAGCACCACCTTCCTTCTCTCATGCTTGTCCCTCCCTCCCCCTCCTTTTTTCCATATTGGATCAAAACCTACCTCTTCATTATTCCAGCCAGCAAGCATCCCGGTATCCAAGGCCAAGCCAAGTAGCCCATCCAAGTGGGTGAGCAGAGTCAATGGCTAAGTGTGTGAAAGTAGTAGTCCCAGCCAAGTGGTTTAAAGGATCCAAGCCAAGTGGGTGAGCTAGTCCCAGGTAACATCCGTAGTCCCATGAGAGGTGTACAGGTGGGAGCCCAGGAGGTGTACTGTTTAGTGTGTAGGCCCATGTTTATTGGCCTGGTGGGAGTGTGGTGATCCTGCCCTGGTGGTCCTGAACTGATTGGCCTGTCCTGTTGGTTTTTTTCCAGTTGTTATTGGTGGTCCTTGTCCCCAGCTAAGGTTGGCGGGGGGGGTTACGGGGGTCCCTGTAAGTGGCGGGTAAGCGGGGACTGTGTCCTATCGGTTCTAAGGTCCCTAGGTCTTATGATTAGCGTAAGTATAAGCAAGATATATCTATATCTAAATGGGCAAGCAGCAATAGATCAGCAGGTAGGTGCGCCTGTTCCCAAGGGCTAAGGTCGTTGGTGGGCAGGTTTGTTGCATATCAATAAATGCACAAGAGCAACTAGAGATTCTAGCAAGTAAGCATCCATCTATCACTCAAGCTCTGGGTGTAACATATATAAGATTGATATCTCGATCCATCCAGCTCCTCCAGCTCCTCCAGCTTCTCCAGCTTAAGCTCCAGCTTCCGATCCATCCAGCAATAAAGCTCCCCATCCATCCAGCCATCCAGCCAGCCATTCAAATACTTGGCTAAGGAAGGTCCGGAGGTCTTGCAAGGGGTTACGATTCTCCGATCACATTTAGGCTGTCGAGGTAGTGAAGAGCTCCCTTCTTGCTTCCCTGGTCTATGTTTGTTTCTGGATCGACTGAAACATACCATTGACCTATGAATCAACTGCCTATACTTTAGGGTAATCCAACTAGCTCTCGAAAGGGAAGAGGTGCAAAAGCACTACTAGCGCTGATCGAGGTGGTAGTGAAGCCGCTACTGGGCCGGACCCCGCATATAATGTAGCCCACACCAACTAGGAAAGCTAGAAGGAAGGGTTGGGTACCAATCGTTCCCCTCTCGACCATATTCCGTTAGGCTTGCTCGATCAAGCTGACTTTTCCCTTAGATTGCCTAACCAACCTTAGGACGAGGGAGAGGCATAAGAGCGAGGAAGTTAGATTGCCTAACCAACCTTAGGACGAGGGAGAGGCATATTTCTTATCACCAGCCAATAGCCTGTGAAAGGGCGTTCAAGGGCGTTGGCATCAGGGCAGATTGATGGCATAACGTACCCATGGTAGATATAGATCCCGTGCCAACTAACCGACTCTATCTATCTCTCTATCTACCTACCTGCCTACCCAACCCACCTAACCTACCTGCACACCTCACCTACCTTCTTAAGGTCTAACCTCACCTGTGACCTTACCTGCCTTCCTTGATGCTTATGGGGTGGTGGGGCATATGGTTGAGCCTTAAAGCGTAATGACATATGCCCATATATGCTTCTCCCTCATTCATCCGGCGATGGCATAATGACATATATAATATATGCAATGACCCACGGGAAAGGACATTCTTTACTAAGAAACAACTAGATTGATGCTCTGCTAATCTCCTTGAATTCCTAATCGTGGGTGAAGGATGGGAGTGAACTAATTTGCTAATCTCCTCGTTAGGCTCTCCACCCCCGCTTTCCCTGCCTCCTTGAAGCTTTCCCTGCTTCCATCCCCCACCGTGGGTGAAGGACGGGAGGGGTAGGAGTTACTTCCTTCCCATCCATCCACTGCTCTACAGCTACTACTCACACTAAGTAGCAAGTTTACCAGGGTTAGTTTTCATTAATGAGCTTAAAGTATACAATGCACACATCAAACCACAAGCTGATCAAAAGAATATAATAAACCATGCAGGAAGATCACATCACCATCATAAATTCATCATAATACAACTTCTCATAATCCAAAAACATACCCTGGACATGTCATCATGAAGAATGGCACTAAAACATGCACATGTAACCTGTGAAAAGTGGATCATCATTGATGACCTAAGCCTAGCCTTGGCCATCATCCCTCATCAATATATGATCTGGAGAGAGATGGACTCATCTGAATACAAAAACTGTATCATCATGTACCCCATACAATATGTGGTACAATAAGCATCACAGGGAAATGGCCTCTGAGGGGAATAGTTTGGGATTTATGTTAGTGGAACCCATCCATGGTTGGGAGAGAAGGGAAGGGATGCTGGTCAATCTGTTGCTACTGATGGGTATCTATCTCGCTCACGAAATGGAACAGGAAGGGGTAGACGTTGGTGGATAAGCTGGATCTATAGAAAGGACTGGTCCTCAATCTCTAACCCGAGGGCACGATGCCTCTGTTTCTAATACCTATGCCGTAGCTACTAGGCATGCTTCATCTACTGGGTCTCGATCTGGAGAAGAAGGAACTGGATCTTGATAACGATCAGGAACTGGAACATCTGCTGCTGGACCTGTCACTGGGACTGCTGCTTATGGGTCTACTGCTGTTGGATCTGCTGACACGGATGCTGGTCTTGCTACTTTTCCTGTTCCTTCGATCAGACTGACTGGCTGAACGGCGTGGCATAGCTCGCACAGCACGTATCTGGGAATGACCAAAAACCGCATATGGTTATAGTATGACGGGAATACCGTGATATAGTGAGTTCCCGACATGAGTGACTGGGCGAGTCACTCTGGATTGACAAGGAAGCAAGTACGAGATACCTTCTCTGGAACACGATTGAAGGGAATGATAATTTTGATCGATAGGTCCAAGAGTCGCGCATTAGTGTTTCCATAAACATGTCGGAGAGCACGGGATGTGCGGGGCTTAATATTGAGGTAGAGCTAGCATGGTTATGGTGCTTTGACGTGCCATGCTAGTTCGAGTCATTTTACCTCGCCCTCGGGTGTGAGATGCTCCACACGGACCTAGAGTATAGCCACAAAAGCTAGGTCCTTTCCCATAGAATCTGTCAGTCTGTCTATGGGATAACCGAGTACCGATGCGCCCCACCTACCTATTTCGGGGACACGGTGAACACATAGGGACGAGAAGGAGCACGTATGCGAGTCAAAGGCCTCAATCGAGACTGCTTATTTGGTGGGTTATGCCAATAGATACCATTTAGTCCTCACATCCAAGAGTCTGATGAAGAAGCGCGCCAGACAGTGATCACAAAAGCTGCTTCCCTTATATTGAACTACTAGCACCGAGATACTGGGGGTTATTAGTCAAAGCTGCAGTGAAATAATTCACGATTGCCAAGCCGCTTATCATCCTCTCTTCCGCTGATTCTGTGATACTGTCGCCTACTGATACAGATCTGTCCTTCTTGGTCAAAGGGTGCGGTACCCAGCATCCATCCTCCATACATATAAAGCAAGTGTGATGGCAGGTCTGTCTTGAAATGCTGTCTGTAAGGCGGTGGAACAGCTCTGCTCTATGGGAAGCCCTTCCATCCGATGCTTCTAAGAGAAGGTCATGCAGGGGTACCCGGAGCAGCAGGTACTAACTCGTATCTAATAATGACGTATATAATCTGTCTAACTAAACAATCCATAGCTAGTGAGTGGTGAACCAACTAAAGAACGATAAGAATGGCTGCATAGAATCCGGAACCATATAGAAAGAGGGAAGAGCGCTCAAACCTCCGCCTCCTCTCCCTATATTGAGAGCCTGCTTGCGCACCTCTTATCCGCTATTTCTAAAAGGTAGTAGTTATGGTAGGCTATCATAAAGCTATCGAAGCTAGTAATCATAGGGTATTTGTTCGTATCTTGTATCTAGTTGTTCATCTCTTGCCTTCTTCCATGGTGCTTTTTGTTGGTGGGTTTTGTTGACGGTTGATAATGAAAACCTTGCACGCGGTTGCTTGGGTCGAGCTAAAGTATCTAATGACTGAACTTCCTCTGGTGCTGAGGCTTTCTTTTTATTTCCTCTCCCTTATGGTCGAGCCCCTGCCGGTCCTCGGTTGTCTATCAAATGTCTATCAAAGAGAAGAAATCATGGGCAGTGACATACCGCACTTTCGTCCGGCCTCATGAGTAAGTGGTACCGCATCAGTGAGTGAGTAAGTGGTACCGCATCAGAGGTTTTCCCTCGGCGTGTATGCAGCGGGATCCCGTTCAAATCAAAGGGTAGGATAAGCCCGCAGCAAGATCGGGCCTGTAAATGTAACCATTTTGCGTCGTATTTGGACCTGATTTGTCTCTGCGTGCCTTAGGGATAATTTGTGTGATACATGGTGTCTAATAAAAAGAATTGTGAATTGACAGTTTGAGTATGTTGTTATTCCTGGTCTTATGTGTTTATTCGTCTATTCGGGGTAAGGGTGCAAATAGTCAATAGTAGTGGGTAAGGCGTGTGTAGAAGATGGTAAGGTCAGAGTACAAGCTGGTGTTATCGTTGATTTCTAGC
>Ga0115844_100280_pt1 | contig 13692 bp, 13 predicted proteins | sample InSIn1gowninarea_FD_83858 | JGI IMG/M metagenome (GOLD analysis project Ga0115844, IMG submission 83858) | reverse complement strand
GTTAGAGACAATTTTATTAAAAGTAGTTTAATTACAAGCTAAGAGGCCGGCCAACTAAGCCGGCTTTTTATTTACTTTACAATTATGGTTCTTATTGATCAATTTAAGCAGCACCTTAAACAATTTCCATTCATTCAATGGGAACAGAAACAATTAATAGCGGTTAGTGGAGGAATTGATAGTGTTGTTTTATGTGATCTAATGTTCACAGCTGGATATGATTTTGTTATAGCACATTGCAACTTTCAACTAAGAGGAGACGAAAGCGAACGGGACGAGCAATTTGTAAGAAGCCTCGGTAAAAAATATAATAAAGAAATTTTGGTAAAAACTTTTGAAACGGAAAAATATGCTTCTGAAAATAAAGTTTCAATACAGATTGCTGCTCGTGAACTTCGGTACGATTGGTTTCGATCTATAATTGACGACGAAAAGTTAGATTCTCGGGTTAAGTATATTCTCACAGCTCATCATGCAAATGATAATGTTGAGACGGTTTTGATGAATTTTTTTAAGGGGACCGGCATTGCGGGTTTGCATGGAATATTGACTGTGCAAGGAAAGGTTTTTAGACCGTTGCTTTTTGCCAAAAAAAATCAATTACTGGATTATGCGGCACAAAATAATTTGACTTTTGTTGAAGACAGTTCAAACGTTTCTGATAAGTATACCCGCAATTTTTTTCGTCATAAGTTGTTTCCATTGCTAAAAGAAGTTTATCCAAACGTGGAGGATAACATAGTAAAAAACATTGAAAGATTTGCTGAGGCGGAAGAATTGTATAAGCAATCAATTAATCTGCATAAAAAAAAGCTTCTCGAAATAAAAGGAAATGAAGTTCATATTCCTGTTTTAAAGTTGCAAAAGACTAAGCCGGTCTCAACCATCATTTATGAAATAATAAAGGACTTCAATTTTACTTCAAATCAGGTTTCTGAGGTCATTGATTTGCTGGAAAGCGAAACGGGCAAGTATGTTGCATCAGCCTCGCATCGAATAATAAAAAATCGAAGATGGTTGATTATTTCGCCAATACAAACGGCAGAAGCAGCCAATATGGTAATTGAAGAAAAGAACAAACGGGTTCTTTTTACCAGTGGAGAATTGACAATTGAAAAGATTAAACAAACGGACAAATTTCAAATTTCTTCTGATAAAAACATAGCAACAGTTGACCTTGCCCTTATCAACTTTCCTCTTCTTTTACGCAAATGGAAACAAGGCGATTATTTCTATCCTTTAGGAATGAAAAAGAAGAAAAAACTAAGTCGCTTCTTAACAGATCAAAAGCTTTCAAAAACGGAGAAAGAAAACATTTGGGTGATAGAAATGAACAAAAAAATTGTTTGGATTGTAGGCCATCGAATAGACGACCGTTTTAAAATAATGCCCTCTACACAACAGGTTTTGCAGGTATCCTTTCACCCATAGTAAGAACAATTTTTTTTTGTCTTAAGTAATTGTGACTGATTTTTTTGTTTAAAGTGCAAAAGAAGAAATCTACTTTGTTAGCAACTCTATCATTTTTTATGGTTCAAAAGATGGAAGTAAGTATTATTTATTTATGTGTAGATATGAAAAATTATTGCACAGATAACAGGAGTTTCTAAACAAGTGAACAATCGCCTGATTTACGACGACGGTTCAAAAAGTAGGCTCGAAATAGCTCCTGAAAAAAATGCATCTGCTACATAAAAAACGGGACTATTTGTAACGGTTGTTCGTTAGCGGTTAATTCCTACAAACAGGCACAAAGGCAAGACGATTGCTAGAAATAATCGTTTAAACATCATTTTTTGGAACTTTATATAAAAAAACATTCTATTGGTATGAGAAATAATCAAAACAGCGTTAAATAAGGAACTTGAAAATTAAGTCTGGGGTTGTTATTAATGGCAAAGTTATAAGACAAAAGAAAGATAAAAGCAGCATTATGCTCCTCTTTTACGGGACATATAGATAAGATAAAATAGGTAAAAGAAGTAAGAAAAAGCAAGTTTCCCAAGGACGGCACATTTTCATGTGGTTTTTCGTTTTTGGGCACTTTTATAACAACTAGCAGGCTTTGCAATATTAAGAAACATTATAATAATCAAGAAATTTAAAGAAGCAAAAATAGGTAGTTGTAATTCTTATAAATGGTGAAGAAAGAAAAAATTTGAACCTAAAATGATATGACCCAATTTAAAAGTCTTCTGAATTTTCAGCTATTTGTTCTACGCCACATTTTTAGTGGTAAGGTGGAGAAAAGTAATAAAAGAGAGTACGGAAGAGCACAGTTACAAATTTTACAGCCGTACGATCTATTGCTTGAAGGTATGTCAACTCATTCGCAGGTGTGGATGAGTCACGGCGACACGATATTATCACTTCCCGAAGATTTCGAAGTCTTGGCAACCACCGATTCAATTCCTGTGGCCGCATTTAGAAAAAAAGGATCTGATGGAAAGGCATTGCACGCTCTTCAGTTTCACCCCGAAGTTTATCATTCTACAGAAGGCAAGAAAATCATTTATAATTTTCTTGTAAATGTTTGCGGCTGCTCCCAGGATTGGACAGCAGGAGCATTTGTACAAGAAGCGATTCAAGCCATTAAAGACCAGGTTGGAGACGGGCAGGTTATTATGGCTTTAAGCGGGGGAGTTGATAGCACTGTAGCTGCAACGCTCATTAGCCGTGCTATAGGCGATCGTCTTCATGGCATTTTTGTTGACAATGGTGTGTTGCGTAAAAATGAGTTTGAGCAGGTGCTGGAAACGTATAAACAAATTGGCTTAAACGTAAAAGGTGTTGATAGAAAACAACTTTTTTACGACGCATTAAAAGACAAGGTTGATCCTGAAGAAAAGAGAAAGGCAATAGGTAAATTATTTATTGATGTTTTTCAGCAAGAAGCATCTGAAATAACCAATATTGGTTTTTTAGGCCAGGGAACCATTTATCCGGATGTAATTGAAAGTGTAAGTGTACATGGCCCTTCGGCTACCATAAAGTCTCACCATAATGTTGGCGGATTACCCGAAAAAATGCATTTAAAACTGGTAGAACCACTGAAATACCTTTTTAAAGACGAAGTAAGAAAAGTGGGCCTTGAATTGGAAATTCCTCATGATCAAATATTTCGCCACCCTTTTCCGGGGCCTGGACTAGCCATCAGAATTTTAGGAGAAGTAACAGAAGAAAAGGTAAAACTTTTGCAAGAAGCTGACGATATCTACGTGAAAGCGTTGAAGAAACACAAATTATACTCCAGTATATGGCAGGCAGGTTCTATACTGTTGCCAATTAAAAGTGTAGGTGTAATGGGCGACGAAAGGACCTATGAACATACATTAGCATTGCGTGCAGTGACATCGGTAGACGGCATGACTGCAGACTGGGCTCATCTTCCGTATGAATTTCTTGCTCACATTTCCAACGAAATAATTAACAATGTACGAGGCATCAACAGGGTAGTTTACGATATTAGCAGCAAGCCTCCTGCAACGATCGAGTTTTATTGAGTCCAAAACAGCCATTCTGCGAATAGCATTTTTATTCAAATCTTCCCTCACACAAAATTCGAGCAAACTTAGATCGATCAGGTTTTCCCTTTTTTGAACCCCGATTTTATCGCAAAACATGCGAATACTTTCCGGTGTGTATCCTCGTCTTCTAAAACCTGCAATTGTTGGCATTCGAGGATCATTCCATCCATCAACCATTTTTTCCTCAACCAGTTGTAGCAACTTTCGCTTACTCATTACCGTATAAGTCATGTTCAACCTCGAAAACTCGTATTGATGACTGGGAAAAATTTCCAATTTTTCTATAAACCAATCGTATAGTTCTCGGTGAGGTATGAATTCCAATGTACAAATGGAGTGTGTAACGTGCTCGATACTATCACTTTGACCGTGAGCAAAATCATACATAGGATAAATGCACCACTCGTCGCCTGTTCTGTGATGATGTGCATGCTTAATACGGTACATCAAAGGATCACGCATATGCATATTAGGACTAGCTAAATCTATTTTAGCCCTAAGCACTTTGGCACCGTCTTTAAACTCCCCTGCTTTCATTCTTGCAAATAAATCCAGGTTTTCTTCGACGGTACGATTGCGATATTCATTACCTTTTCCAGGTTCTGTAGGTGTTCCTTTTTGCGCAGCTATTTCCTCCGGAGAGCTATCATCTACGTACGCAAGTCCTTTTTTTATGAGGTGAACGGCAAACTTATACAGTTGGTCAAAATAATCCGATGCGTATAATTCATGCTCCCAGCTAAAACCCAACCACTTTACATCTTCTTTTATGCTGTCGACATACTCCACATCTTCTTTTACCGGATTGGTATCATCAAAACGGAGGTTTGTTTTACCGCCGTATTTTAAGGCAAGACCAAAGTTGAGACAAATGCTTTTTGCATGCCCGATGTGTAAATAACCGTTGGGCTCGGGAGGAAACCGGGTGACTATCGTTTTATATTTTCCAGCAGACAAATCTTCTTCTACAATCTCTTCTAAGAAGTTCAGGCTCTTTTCTTCCATCTTTATTTTTTCTTCGCTCATCACACATGTATTGGCTGCGAATTTACCAATTTTGTATTCCATTCAACAAAAACAAAAAATTGCGATTCGTATTGAAGATGTGATGCGCTATCACATCAATTAACTCCGTTTATCCCTTTCAGGTTTATTTAGTTACTGTTGTTCATTTCATTTGCGAAAAAATAACAGGCTATGAAATCAATTATATCGAAGGCCGCAGCAGTAGTTGCTGTAATCGTTGAATATAAAAAGAAAACCAACCTCTTTATAATTCGGCTTACCAACTTGAAGGCGTTTTCAACAATTGAGTCTATTGTAATTAGTATGACAAACTAACTCGTGCAAGATTAGTAGGCGGATTTGGCGGATTGCTTAAAGGTTCCTATTATTAACTCAGTTAGTAAACCAAATCTTCGTAAGAGGCTTGCAATTCATTGTAGCTGTGCTGATCACCAGCTTCTTTTGCCCTTTCCATACCTGTCTCGTACCATTTAATAGCAAGATCATTTTCCCCATTTCTTTCGAGTAATTTCGCCAGGTGATAATACGATCCAACATAGTTGGGGTCATCGTTGAGAATGTTTTCAAATAGCTTTCTTGCGGCATCATCGTTACCAATTTTTATGTATTCAAGCGCTAAAGCATGTTGTAAAAAACTGTCTTTGGGAGAAGCTGTAAGGTATTCGTGCAGCTTGTCGATTCTATCCATAAATTATAGAATTATTTAGTTTAAAAGCTTTCAGAAAATTATAGGGTCAATTATATTTGTAGTAATTGGTTGCATAAACAACTTTAATTACTTAAATTGTGTCTGCCATGAAAATATTAGTTTGTATAAGCAAAACACCAGATACGACAGCAAAAATAGCCTTCAAAAATGGCAATACCCAATTTGAAGAAAGCGGTGTTCAGTGGATAATAAACCCTTACGATGAGTGGTACGCTTTGGTCCGTGCGATTGAATTGAAGGAAAAAGATGCCTCAGCAGTTTTGCATTTGGTAATGGTTGGCGGAGCCGATGCCGACCCCATTATTAGAAAAGCTTTGGCACTAGGTGGAGATGAGGCAATTCGTGTAGATACTACTAAACTGCACGATTCTTTTTATGTAGCATCGCAAATTGCGGAAGTGGCAAAAAAAGGAGAATATGATGTAATTTTTACAGGTAAGGAGACAATTGACTACAACGGATCTTCGATAGGCGCTATGGTTGCTGAGTTGCTTCATTTGCCTTTTATTTCGCTTGCTACAAAATTTGACATACAACGAAATACGGCAACCGTGACCCGGGAAATTGAAGGTGGAGAAGAAGTAAACGAAGTATCGACACCAGTAGTAGTAAGTTGTCAGAAAGGAATGGCCGAGGCAAGAATACCTAATATGCGTGGTATTATGTCTGCACGCACCAAACCTTTGAAAGTTGTTCCCGCCGTTGACGCCCCCGAGCTGACAAGCATTCGTGATTTTGAACTTCCTCCACCTAAATCAGGGGTTAAAATGATAAGCCCCGACAACATAGCGGAGTTAGTAAGACTCTTGCACGAGGAAGCAAAAGTGATATAAATTGGCGATGTGCCACTTTGGTTGACAGATGATGGATGACAGATGATGGTTGGAAACGTTTTGGAGTTATTTCTTTCAATTATCAATTAGCGAATTTTTCTATGCATTTTCAAATTTTCAAATTAGCTCATTTTCAAATTACCTTATGGTACTAATATTTGCTGATCATAGCGATGGTCAATTTAAAAAAACAGCCTTTGAAGCACTTGCGTACGGAGCAAAGGTGGCAGAACTGTTGGGAACGTCTGCCGAGGCACTTGTACTAGGTACAGTCGTAGACGATCTGGCAGCGTTCGGAAAATATGGTGTAAAAAAAGTACATCAGGTTGCCAATCAAAACCTCAACATTTTTGATGCGCAGCTTTATACTAAAGTGATTGCAGAAGCAGTACAAAAGACAGGAGCCAATGTTTTAGTACTAGCTCACAACAATACAGGCCGAGCAATTGCAGGAAGATTGTCGGCACGACTAAAAGCCGCTATGGTTCCTGCAGCCGTTAGTTTGCCTGAGACTTCAAATGGCTTTATTGTTAAGAAAGTAGCATTCAGCGGAAAAGCTTTTGCGAATGTATCTCTTAACACAGATATCAAAATTATTTCGCTTAACATGAATGCTTTTAAAGCGGTGGCAGGTGAAGGAACTGCTGAGGTGACTCAATTGGATCTGACCCTTGATGCTCCTAACGTCAAAGTGATTGCAACTAACAAAGTCAGCGGAGAAATACCTCTCACAGAAGCAACTCGTGTCGTCAGCGCCGGACGTGGCCTTAAAGGTCCTGAGAACTGGGGAATAGTTGAAGATCTTGCGCATGCCCTGGATGCTGCATTAGCTTGCAGCAGACCTGTAGCCGACGCACATTGGCGGCCACACCATGAACATGTAGGACAAACAGGTATCGCTATTGCTCCTAATTTGTATGTCGCCGCTGGTATTTCGGGCGCTATTCAACATTTGGCAGGTGTAAACAGAAGTAAAGTAATTGTTGTTATTAATAAAGATGCCGAAGCGCCATTTTTTAAAGCAGCCGATTATGGAGTTGTTGGTGACGTTTTCGAAATACTTCCAAAGTTTACTGAGGAAGTTAAAAAGTTGAAAGGAGCATAATAGGTTGACATAAAATGCACATGAGGGAAGCCGCAGAGAAATCTGCGGCTTTTTTTGTGATAGCTGCTGTTCTTATTCTATAATTACACATTGTACACCTCATTCTAAACGTATCCTAATTGACATGCATTTAACAGCATTGCCAAACTGCTATCTTTAACTATCTTTTATTTTTACAAATGAAAAAAACGATCCTACTTCTTATTCTGTTCATAAGCATAAAATCTATAGGTCAGAATAATTATTGGCAGCAGTACTTACGGTATTCTATCAATGCACAATTAGACGATAAAGAGAAGTCGGTGTCAGGTTCAGAAACAATTATTTATAAGAATAATTCTCCCGAAACCTTAAGTTACATCTGGTTCCACATTTATCCGAATGCGTATAAGAATGAGACTACTGCACTCTTTCAGCAAATTAAAAATGATCCTCAAAGAAAAGATAAGTTAAAGAGGCCAACGCCAGGATACATTAGCGATGTTGCATTTACTGTTAATGGAACTAAGGCCAACATTCAGCCACATCCTAATCCTCAATATATCGATGTAATAAAGCTTGTGTTACCTAAACCGTTGTTACCGGGAGATTCGGTGACCATTGCTACCCCTTTTAAAGTGCAGCTTCCCTCCTATTTTTCAAGATCTGGTTTTGCGGACGGTGAGTTTATGGTTTGCCAATGGTACCCCAAACCCGCTGTGTTCGACAAGGATGGCTGGCATGAAATGCCCTACCTGGATATGGGAGAGTTTTACAGTGAATATGCTTCTTATAAAGTAAACATTACTTTACCTTCTCAATACGTGGTAAGTGCAACCGGTGTTTTGCAAACCCCTTCTGAAGCAAATACATATAAAACAATTGGAGCTTTTAACGCATCACATAAAACTGAAGGAAAACCGCAATTACTTCCGGGTTCCGCAACCGGAAATAAGACGCTCAGTTATTATGCTGACAGCGTTCCTGACTTTGCCTGGTTTGCGGACAAAGGTTTTATAGTCGAGTACGATACTATGCAATTAGTATCTGGTAAAGTAATAGATGCCTTTACTTTTTACCACAACAACAGCAACACACAGTGGGCGAACAGTATTGATTATGTAAAAGATGCTGTTAGACATTACAGCCGCTGGATAGGAGAATATGCATACCCAATAGTTCAGGCAGTAGAAGGACCAAAAAATAACTCGAGCGGCGGTATGGAATATCCTACTGTCACACTGATTACCAGCCCCGATGCAAAGCCGCAGACACTCGACGCTGTTATTGCACATGAAGTAGGGCACAACTGGTTTATGAGTATGCTAGGTACAAACGAACGCATAAATCCCTGGATGGATGAGGGGATGAACAGTTATTTCCAATTTAGGTATGAAGCCGAAAAGTACAGGGCCAATAGTATTTTCGGAGATAGAATACCGCCATCCATTAAACAGCTTGATGAACCTCATTTTCAATCTGCGTTATATAACGCAATGCGCTCTATTCCTATTCAACCTGCACTGTCGACACCGTCGGCTAACTATTCTTCCAGCGAAGACTATGGTTTAACTTCTTATGTAAAAGCAGCAGAATGGATGAATATGCTGGAGCAATCAGTCGGCAGGGAAAAAGTGGATTCTGCCTTTAAGCACTATTTTAATCTCTGGAAGTTTAAACATCCTCAGCCCGCAGATATGAAAGCAGCTTTCGAACAAGCAACAGGTGAAAACCTAGACAAGTTTTTTTCGTTGCTTAATAAAGAAGGAAAATTGAACGAATAGCCCTCAAAACAATCATTGTTTCTCTCTTTGCTTTTCCGTCAAAAAAAGCCTTTACTCTTTCTTTTTGAAAGGAAACGTTCATTAAAAGAAAAATCACTTTGTCTGATATTAGTAAAAAAAAGAATAAAAAGTCATATTTACAAGCGGGATTACATGGCATAATTTAAGTACAAGTACTTTTGCATTTTTAAAAGCATTTTATAACATAGAACTTATAGTATGAGTACAAGCGAAAATTCAGGTAACCCAGACGTTGTGTTGATAGGCGCAGGCATCATGAGTGCGACACTTGGTGTATTGCTAAAACAACTACAACCAGATCTTACAATCGAAATTTTTGAAGCGCTTGACGTGGCTGCCGCCGAAAGCTCAGATGCATGGAATAATGCAGGCACCGGCCACTCTGCTTTTTGTGAACTTAATTATACACCTGAACTTCCTGACGGATCGATTGAAACTGTAAAAGCATTGAAAATTGCTGAATCATTCGAAGTGTCAAAACAATTCTGGGCGCATCTAATTCAGCAAAATTTCATAACCGTACCGCCATCTTTTATTCGACCAATTCCACATATGAGTTTTGTTTGGGGTGAAAAAAACGTAGAGTATCTGAGAAAAAGATATGAAGCACTTACTTCCTCACACCTTTTCAAAGGAATGAAATACACGGAAGATAAAGAACTTCTGGAAGAATGGATTCCGCTGGTCATGGAAGGTCGTGATCCGGAAGAAAAAGTTGCGGCTACACGAATGGACATTGGCACTGATGTAAACTTTGGGGCCTTGACCAGATGCTTATTCGAACATTTGAGAAAACAACCCGGCGTTTCGCTCCATTTTAGTCACCAGGTACGCGACCTCGAAAAAGAGGAGGATGAAACTATGTGGAGGCTAAATGTAAAAAATACCATAACAGGTGAAAGGCGAAAGCTTCAGGCGAACTTCGTGTTCATCGGTGCCGGCGGCGGATCTTTGCCATTATTAATAAAATCAGAAATACCTGAAGGGAAAGGCTTTGGAGGATTCCCGGTAAGTGGTCAATGGCTTCGATGCACTAATCCGGATGTAATCGAAAAACACAATGCTAAAGTGTATGGAAAAGCATCAGTAGGCGCTCCTCCCATGTCTGTCCCTCACCTTGATACAAGGATGATTGAAGGAAAAAAAGAATTGCTTTTCGGCCCTTATGCCGGATTTTCCACAAAATTCCTGAAACATGGTTCTTACATGGACTTGCCCCTATCTATAAAACTGGGCAATATCGGACCGATGCTTTCTGCCGGAATAAAAAACATTCCTCTTACGAAATATTTGATTGACCAGGTAAGGCAATCTCCGGAAGACAGGCTGGCAGCGTTACAAGAATATTTGCCTGCAGCGAAGCTGGAAGATTGGGAAATAGAAATAGCCGGACAAAGGGTCCAGGTTATAAAAAAAGACGAAAAGGAAGGAGGTGTGCTGGAATTTGGAACAGAAGTAGTGAGCTCTGCTGATGGCAGTATTGCAGCTTTGCTTGGCGCCTCTCCTGGTGCCTCGACCGCTGTTTCTATTATGTTAGATCTGTTGAAACGCTGCTTCAGTGACAAAGTGGACACCAATGAATGGCAGTCAAAATTGAAGAAAATGATCCCTTCATATGGAGAATCTCTTGCAAAGAATGCCGAATTGTGCGCTAAAGTCAGGCGCGAAACAAGTGAAGTGCTAAAACTTCAATATGTAGAACCGGCACTTTCAGAATAAAAAGGTTAGAATTAGTTTGTTTAAAAGGCACTTTAAGAGAATTGAAATTACTTTTAGCGACAGCTTTAAGTATATAAAGTAACTTCTGAAATCCTGATGTAAAAGCAAAAACCATAATTAATTGTAAAGAATTGGAATTAATTTTTGTAATTATTAATAGTTCCCGTTACCTTTGCCGTCCTTAAAAAGAAAATTATGGCAAACCATAAAGCTACAAAGAAAGATGTGCGCCAGGCGGCAAAACGTAGAGAGCGTAATCGTTACTACGGTAAAACTACACGTAATGCTATTCGCGATATAAAAGAAATTACTGAACCAGGAGCTTTTACTGAGAAAATGCCTGATGTGGTTTCTATGATTGATAAATTAGCTAAACGTGGCGTTATTCATAAAAACAAAGCTTCTAATTTAAAAAGAAAACTAGCCAGGAAAGTACCTGCTGCAACTACTGCCGCATAATAATCCTGCAGATATAAAAAACATTAATCCCGCTACTGGCGGGATTTTTTATGGTTGGCGGTTTGGTATAAAAACAGTGAATCTGTTGATGTTGTCGCCAACAGGTTTGTAACTTATAGAACCATTATGCACCTCAACAATTCGTTTGACAATTGATAATCCTAACCCATAGCCTTTTTTGTTAGCCGTATTTTCACCTCTAAAAAATGGGATGAATAATTTGCTCTGTTCCTCAGTAGTAAGTTGATTGCCCTTGTTTTCGAAATGAAGTATAATGTTGTTTTCTTCTGCCACAATTGTAATTTTAACCTTATGGTCATCGCTGTAATGAATGCCATTTTTCACCAGGTTGTGAATTGCCGACTTTAGCAGAAACTCATTTCCCATTAACTCCAATTTGCTTTGATTTTCAGGAACGGTTGCGAACTCTATTGCCACTATAGCTCGCGGCCATACTTGTTCGGCAAGATCGATAGTTTCATATAATACTTCATCGATCCTTATTACTGTTGAATCCGTGACGAAAGAAATCTTTTCGTACCGTGATAAAGTCAATAACGAATTAGTGAGGTTGATCAAATCCTGCTGATCTTCTTTTAAAGAAATAAGCACTTTTTTATACTCCTCTTCAGATAAATTCCTACCTATTGCAGATTCAGTTATTGAAAGCATGTTGGCAAGTGGTGTTCTTAGCTCGTGTGAAGCATGTTGCACGAAGTTTTTGCGCTGCTCAAACGCCTGCTCTAATCGTTCGAGCATCTCGTTGAATTTCTTCGCTATTTGCCCGACTTCTGAATTGACATTTGGCACGATAATCCGCTCGCTAAGATTTTTTTCGTCAATCTTCTCTATCTCTTGCTTAAGGTTTTCTAACGGCCCCATCACATGTCTTACATAAAAAAATGAAAGCAGCACTGCAAGTAATAATCCCATAGAAACTGAAGCAAAAAGCAGCCATTTCAGGTTATTGCTCTTACGCTGACCAAACACATCGGAAGCGCAAGCAAACACATAATAACGTCTATCATTTATGATGCGGGAGATTAGGGCACATTCATAATTGTTTTCAGAAAAAGTATGAATTTCCTTTTGTTCTGCTGTTTTAAATTGTTCTGCCGAAATAGAGGGAGCAGGAGCATTCGGGGTAGAATACAAAAGTCTTTTTGCAGCATCAAAAATGAATATTTTCTCTTGTGGCAAAGAGTTAGCTGCATTTTTATTTAAATCATCAATAATAGCCGGTGTAGGTGCAGGAATGCTAAAGTACAAATCTATATTTTCGAGCGCTTCAAGAACTACCCGTTTTGAAAACTCATCTCTCCTAAAGTTTTCATTTAAAAAAAAAATTGAAAAAGCCGATATCAGCAGGATGATAAAGACGGAAAGGCTGTACAATAAAGCAAGACGAAATTTTAAACTCATGTCTTTACAGTTCCTTCACAAAGTATCCAAAACCCGGCTTAGTATGTATTAATTTATTCTCAAAAGGTTTATCAATTTTATTTCTCAAAAAACTAATATAAACTTCAATCGTGTTTGTTCCCGTGTCAAAACTTAGTCCCCATACTTTTTCGAGAATATCTTGTTTAGAGATTACTTTGCCTTTAGACTTTGCGAGCAATGCGAGTAGCGCAAATTCTTTTGCAGTAAGGTTAATGTTGGTGCTTCCTCTGGTGACAGTTTTGTTTAGCAAATCAATTTCGAGATCGGCTATCGCTAATTTTTCTGTCTGTTCTGCACCAGGCTCAGACCTTTTTAGAAAAACCTTAATTCTTGCAAATAACTCAGTAAAATGAAAAGGCTTAACAATATAATCATCGGCTCCAAGATTAAAAGCATCCATTTTATCACTAATTTCCCCGAGTGCGGTCAACATAATAATGGGCACGCTCTTCCTGGCCTCCCGGAACTCTTTACACAAAGCAAGCCCATTTTTGTATGGAAGATTTACATCAAGCAACACTAACGAATACTGATGTTCCTTAAACAATTTTTCGGCAACAAGACCATCATAAGCGACATCTGTATGATAACCTTCACGTGTCAGTTCTTCCTGAACGATCTGACCTAATTTTGGTTCGTCTTCTGCTAAAAGAATCCTGTGATTTGGCTCCATTATTTTTAATAAAATTATAAGGACAAATTAATGAAAAAAACTTTGGTAATTAAAGAAATATTATTATCTGTAGCATCAAAAAATTGACTAAATGACGAGTAATTATAAAAAGGCGGAAAAGCGAAGACCTCTGTTTAATTTGTAACAATCATATAAAAGCGTAAGAAATTTTCATTCCAGTTCTATGATTACTACAAATGATAATCGCCTTGTCTAAAAGACAAATTGCATTGATACAATAAAATACTCCGTAAAAAAAAGGTGAAAAAGTAGAGTGTGAAGCGTTGTAAATCAACTCTTCTTTGAAACCATAATCTCCTTACATTATTGGCTCTTTGACACAGAACCACTGCACGCAATGCTAATGTATGTTCATAGGTCCTTTCGTCGCCCATTACACCTACACTTTTAATT
>Ga0115844_100278_pt1 | contig 13706 bp, 19 predicted proteins | sample InSIn1gowninarea_FD_83858 | JGI IMG/M metagenome (GOLD analysis project Ga0115844, IMG submission 83858) | reverse complement strand
TTACTATACAAAATCTATTGATTTCATGCAAGAAGAACTACATAAGACATATGATTTAAGGTCTATAAAAATATCTCAGAAAAAATACAAAAATGAGGACCCTCTCTAACTTTCCACCTCTAAACAAACTAATAAAGGGAAAAAACTATCAGCTCAGATATTCCAACCAAAGGAGAAACCTCCCATCCTATACCTTCCAAACCTAAAACTACAAATAGGGGAAAAAATCCTATGATACCTAAACCAGTAAATCAAGAAAAAAAAGAGCCAATTGAGCAAGTGAAGGTGGATAGGAATTCCTTTGTTTTCATTTTGCAAAAAGAACTAGAAAAAGTGAAGATATTTTTCCCATTGGCTGAGTTGTTGAAGCAACCTTCTTATAAGAGGTAAATATTTGAATTCATGGATGTATCTCATGTCACCTCAACACAAGATAGTTTAAAATTGTAGGAAGATAGAATGCTAGTCATGTTTGGACCACACATGGAGGAGCAAGACCCTTCCACCCCTCCATTTTATGTTACATTAATGATTCATGATCTGCTGCTACATGATTGCATGCTTGATTCGGGAACTTCTCATAATCTAATGCCTATGTCTATCACAAAATAATTAACCCTGTAGATAACAAAGACATGTAAGGATTTGTATTCCTTTCATTCTAAAAGAGTGAAATTCCTTGGGATGATCAAGGATTTAGTGGTTAATCTAACTCAAAACCTTGTGAAGAGTGTGGTCATGGATATTATGGTCGCAGACATTCCTACAAGATTCAGAATTCTTGTCTCAAGATCATGGGGAATGAAGCTTGGAGGGTCCATCAAATTGGATCTCACTTATGCTAGTATTCCAATATTTGGTGGAGAAGAATGTAGGCTATACAAAGAATCTAGGTTTGTGAAGACTGACACTAAGGAATAAAATCCCAATAATTATCTAGTTCATGGCCAAGAAAATATTTTTCCTATCTGTTGTTGGAAATGGACGATGAATTTATGGAGGATATCCAAGTGGAGATTCCCTCACAAGTGAATAAGCAAATGAATGTTGGATGCATTTGGAAGTTATATTTTATGGAGCCTACTCCAAGGAAGGAAATGGAGCAGGAGTTTTGCTGATATCACCTGAAGTTTTTGGAGATTCTAAACTAATTATTAGACAAATCAAGAATCGATGCCAAACTAAGCACCCAAGGTTGAAATATTACATAAATGAAGTTTGGGATCTGATTTAGAATTTCTTCTTGGCATTTAATATCCAATTCCTCCCTAGAGATCAAAACAGAATGACTTATTCCTTAATAACAACAACCAACACATTCAAGCACCACAAAATCCCCTGCTCAAATATGAAGTTGAGGTCAAGTTCAAACCCTCAATACCAAATAACATGAAATATTGGTAGGTGTTGAGGATGAATATTAGATTAAAATGTTTATGGAGGTGATAAGAGAATTTTCCAATTCTATGATTGATCGGGAACATGAAGAGATGGGAAAAATTAAAGGAGTTGAATAAGAAGTTCCTTGGGAAGAATATATATCTGGGTAGAAAATTTTGCAGTTAAAGGGAAGCATAATTCCATAGCGACTCATTCCATTGGAAATATTGTTTGATACAAGTGATATGGAATTTAAGCTAACCAAGAAGGAGTATGAGGAAGTTACAAAATATTACAACATTGGCACAAAGTAGCAACCTAGATTGGTTAAGCTAGCCAAACAAATCCCAAAAGAATACAAACTAAGGTATGTGGACTTGTTCAAGGAGTATTATGACGCTTTTTCCTGGTCTTATGATGATTTGAAAATCTATGATGCTAGTATTATTCAGCATAAAATCCTCTGAAGCCAAGAATTAAACCTTGCAAATAGAAACTCATGCAGATCAATCCCCTTCTTCTTCCTCTAATAGAGAAAGAAGTGAGGAAGATGCTCCATGCCAAGATCATTGTACCTTTGAAATATTTAGATTGGGTGGCTAATCTGGTCCCTATCAAGAAAAAGTATGGAGAGATTAGATTATGTGTGGATTACCCCTTGCCCAAGATGGATTATATTTTTCAAAAGGTGGTGGCGTCATCAATATTGTCCATGATCAATGGGTTCTCTAGGTACGACCAGATTGTTTTGCATCTTTGGGATCATAAATAGATAGCCTTCACCACACCTTGTGGAACATTCATGTATGCCAAAATTCTTTTTGTCCTCATGCATGTTAGTGCCACCTTTCAGAGGGCAATGGTCATATCATTTTTTGGGGAGAAAGATCAGTTTGTGGTCATTTACCTGGAAGAAATAACAGTCTTCTCAAATTCATATGAGGAACACTTGCAACGTTTAAAACAGACATTTGATAAATGTAGGAATTTTGGGTTGTCATTGAATCCAAAGAAGTCTCAATTTTCCCTTAGAGAAAGAAATCTGTTTGGGGTAGTTAGTCTCAAGATAGGGGGTGAAAATTGACCCCAAAATGGTAGAAGTAATTAGCACCATCCATTTTCCTAGAAAAAAAGGAGATACGGGTCTTCTTGGGTAGGATATACTTCTTGAGGAGAATTGTGCCCAACTATGCTGAGATTTTGAGGGAGAGTATAGACATGTTGAAAAAGGACAAAGAGGTCAAATGGACTGTAAAGGCAAGAGAATCATTTACTGTAATTAAAAGGGCCTTTGGAGAGGCTCCAATCCTTAATAGTCCTAGTTATCAAAAACCATTTCTGATGTTTTATTTTGCATCCCCTAACACTGTTATAGCTATCTTATTGCAGAAAACTGAGGAAGAGAAAGAACAAGCAGTAGCGTTTTTCAGCCAGGTGCTAAGAGACGTAGAATTGAAATATGGAATTATGGAAAAATAGGCCTATGCTCTAGTCAAGACCTTAAAATTATTTCCAAAATTATGTTTTGTAGTATAGAATAATTGCCTACATCCTTACAATAGTTGTGAAGGACATTCTCAGGCAAGGAGATAGTGAGGGTAGGAGAGGCAAGTGGATAGCCAAAATTTAGGAGTATGACATGGACATCAAACCAAAAAAATTAATAAAGGGGTATGGTTTAGCCAAGATCTTATCAAAGGAAAACTGCCAAGCAATGGGACTAAACTTGTTGGCTAAGAATTTTGGACCAAATGTAGTAAGTAAGGAGGGCCAATCTAGTGAAAAAGATAGTAGAATTGCTTATAAATATCTTTTTTCAGATTGGTACAAGCCTATTGTCCATTATTTTGTATTTCTGGAATGCCCATAAATTTTTTCCAAGACTAAGTATAAAATTTTGAAGCTGCAAGAACATAATTTTTTCATATTAAATGGTCAGTTGTATTGGAAGGACCTTGTGGGAGTCTTTGTCCTTTTCTTGGTTGAAGAAGAAGATCCTAAGGTAATAGATTAATTTCATGGTTGTGATTGTGGAGGACACTACGGCTAGAAAGTATCAACACATAAGGTTTTGAAGGCTAGCTTCTATTCACCAAAATTATTTGGTGATGTGCATAATCAGGTGAGGGCTTGCATAGAATGCTAGATCTTTGCTAAAAAATAGAAGTTGGAACCCCTCCCTCTAATCCCTACTTTTTTGGAGGAACCATTCAGGCAATGGGGGCTATATTTGATTGGGGAAATCCATCCACCATCCAGTGGACAACATAAGTGGATTCTTCAAGCAACGAACTACCTCACAAAATGGGTAGAGGTTGTATGAGCTAGGAACACAATTGATACCATGGTCATCAAGTTCATGGAGAAAAATATCTTAGCCAGGTTTGGTTGACTAAGGAAGATAGTTATTGATAATGCTCAGGTGTTTAAGTATGCCATGTTTATTAACTTTTTTTGGGACTATAATATCATCTTAAGGCATTCCACTACTTATCACCCACATGGGAATGCATTGGCATACTCGTCCAACAAGGTAAAATTTCTTAAGAAGACCATAGCACAGAATAAAAGGAATTGGGACTCTCAACTTAAGTTTTCACTATGGGCTAATAGAGTAACCACTAAACAGTCAACTGGCAAATATCCATTTGATTTGGTGTATGGAGTTGCATCTATTTTTCCTACCCAATTGGTTATTCTTGTGGCAAAACTCATCCAATATGTAGAAGAGGATCCCATCCATTGACCAAGAGGATAAAACAATTAGTTGAATTGAAGGAGAGCAGAGAGCAAGTGACTCAAAATCTGATGAAGTACCAAGACAAGATGAAGGCTCTATTTGACAAAAGGCCAAAGACAAAAATTTCTAGACATGTGAACTTGTGCTTAGATGGGATGTTAGAAGAGAAGACAAATAAAAACATGGAAAATTTGATCCTTTGTGGTTTAGACCCTTCAAAATTTCTAAAGTCAAAGCAAACAAAACATTCTTGCTAGAAAATCTAAATTGTGATGTGCTTGAGCTTCCTATAAATGGGAAGTGCCTCAAACACTACTTTCTGCACTGAAGAAATCTTCCCACCTCCATTGTAAATACCTATGAACCATTGTAAATACCATTGTGTTTTGTTTTATTTTTAGTTTTGAGTATATGTACATACATATTTTTGACTCCATGTCCATGTACAAGACTACTAGTCTGCAGGTTCTCAATGCCTTTCTAGCAGGACACTATCCCTAGTTGGAGCCAATATTGTATCCTCATATTCCTTCCTTTTATTCTTCATATATTAAAATGGTTAAGGTGAAAACGATAATAGAGTTCGAATCCATTTTCAGGGCAACAAATGAGCTCAAATACCACATTGGATCCACTCAACCAAAAATTTCTCTAGAAGAGATTTCCAATGGTATAAAGAAGTTTGAAAATGTCCCCATGGATCAAAAGGTAGAGGAAAACAAATTTGGGCCTTTAAAGTTCAAAATCCTAGAAACCCTATGACCCAAAAATATTGTAACTCATTAGAAAATAAATTTCAAAAAGCTTTGGGGGCCAGGGAACCAGGGATCCATCAACTGTCAGAGCCAGGGTCATCTAATGATGAAACCTCGTAACAAAAATTAGAGGCTTGAATGCTAGAAACCTGGAAGAGTAGATTTTGTTAGTTATTTTATAAAGGGATCAGGTTTTGGTGCTCCCTAGAGACAACCTCTAGGTTGATAAAGAGGCCAGTTCCTAGCACATCTTAAATTTTTTTAAAGATATACATGTAATGCTTTGGATTTGATGTAAGATACAGTATGTTGGTTGAGATATATTGTCCAAAGGAATAATTGGTTAACACACATGAAGAGTACTCTCTTTAAAAGAACTAACACCCAAGTCTAGTGGCCTACACACATAAAATGTAGCTCTATAGGTCGTCGCAGTACAAGTGATAGATGAAAATAGAGAAGGGAAATTAACACACAGGGCTAATATAATAATCTTGTTCATTAAATTCTGATAGAAACATGGAACAATTGATGTGAATGACATTTAGAAAAAGTGCAGCACATTTTAAGGACTTTTACCTCAAATATCATATGCATCATACACCAAACATGGCATAGATGAATCTACAATTTTGAAATTAAGTCAAGAAGCTATAATTCACACAAATTATGAGAAGAAAGACACATATGAAACAATAAACAGAGAAAGAAACACATACTACATATGTTAGTATTTGGAATCATCAGAGCTTCTTTATTAATCTTCGAAATACATCATACATTTCATGGATCTTCAAAAAATTGCACTACTTGCAAACTAGAACTGCCTTTAGAAAATAAAACTCCAAACCTTTTAATGAATTTATTAAGCACTTTTATAGGGTCTCAAAAACAAGGACCCCTTAAAGAATATTCCTTATTGATATTTTCATAACTACCTGGCCACTAAATAGTTCAAGCATGCTACTAGAACAATTTTCCTAATTATTACATAAAAATCTTGATTCTTTTATCAAAATGAAATATTTAAAAAACATTGAAAACATGAGGTGTCATGATTGACGCAACAAAATATCTTCATTGTGGTTTGTTGGTTCCTTTGGAAGGGAGCCCAGATCAATGATTCAAATTTGATCTAGATTAAAAAAATGATCACACTTCCTCCACAGTGTTGGGTTTGGCAAGGTAGAACAAAAGTAATTCTAATATGCTATCTTCAATTTGTTTAGCTTGGTGTAGTTTGGCTTGCAGTGAACATAGTTTTGACCAACCAAAGATTCTAAAAGTCCCTCCTTAGAAAGTTTACTATAGTCTTCCCTTTGAGGATTCCAATCTTATTATGAGAAGAATATTCTTTTCTCTTTGCCTCCACCAGCAACTGTTGATATTGATCCCATGTAAATAGGTTCCCTAGGGTATCCCAACAGCTAGGAAATTCAAATATAGTCCTTCTATCAAATTTCAAATCAAATGCAGCCACAGACTTCAACGGGTCACATAAACACTTCTCATCTTTGGCCCTGACTACTTCTTTCTAAACCATCTTGGAGATTTCAATGGTTGTCTTTATCATGTCAACAATATCCATTGTCCTCAACTTACTAGCTAGTTTTTTGTTGAGATACTTTGTTGGGCATGAATCCCCCCACAGCATGGTTTGGGGCTCAAAGCCCAAGTTTTGAGTAATATTATTGTAAAAACTCCATGAATTGCGGGAGAAGAGCGCGAATTATATGTTAGATTCGTAGGGTTGTCTGCCCTAAGTTTCGAATGTAGTGTCAGCCTACCCATGGTCCACGTACCATGGGATTGTAAATAGAGTGAGGCTCTAAGTTGTAAAGCAGAGGAAGGTAACCAACGGATGGAGTGAAAAGGATAGCAAGCATAGACCAAGAGTCTAGTATCTTGGGTTGTAGTAGTAGAAAGAGGCTCTGAAGCTGAGTGCGCAGAGGCCTAGGAGAGTCCACAGCTAAGTTCGCGGACCCCTACAGCTGAGTCCGCAGGGCGGAGTGGAGTCTATAACCAAGGAAGAAGAATAATAAAGAGAAGTTTATCTAAATCCTGTATCTGTTCTTATGTTATTACATGTTTGATATCAGTTGTGATTATAATCTTTATTTACTATGTGTTATTATATGAATGGTGAATATTGGTAAGTATAAATGGAAGCATATAGATAAGCTAAGTTAATCAACTAATATCGGGTTACTAGTAAGGATTTGGGTAATAATACTATTCAGCCCCCGAGTAGGGCTACGCGAAGGAAGCATCACCGGCTGCAAAGTACTGATAAGTGCAAGTAACGACATGCATGCAAGGTCAAACCACGGACCACTTGGAACCCATCAAACATCCCCAGGGTGTGGAAACCTAGTTCTAGCACCCTCCCATACTACTTCGGGTGAGACCTCAGTCCATGCTCCATGGAATGTTGCCAAAAGGGCCAGTGGTACCGAGATTTGTTTTGCTAAATCATTTCCAAACCTGGGTCAGGCCCCAACAAGCCAACAAATGGTCCCGTTGTCGGGACTAGGATCTGCATGAGGGATGTTTGATGCCGTGTCATTGGAACTGACGAAGAAAGAAATTGAAGGGTGGTTGGACAAAAAGATTCACAAGTTCGCGGTGTAGGAAAACATGAAACCGTTATTATCAAAGGAACAGTGGTTAGAGCACTACTTATATACAGAAATCCACGGAATTTTATTTGCATCCTTCCCCTCTGAATTTTATGAGTGGATAAAGAAGCTAGTATACTGTCAGGGAAGGTGTAGGCTCCACAAACTAATTGCGTGGACTCCAGAATTAGTGCGCAGACTAGAAGCATCGGAAGAGAATATCACGCACACTATTGACCATTGGCTCGATTGAATTATAGGGGGGTTTATCACCGAGTTCACGGTAAATATGACCGTCAGCTATAGCAAGGCAGAATGATACTTCCTCAAGGGATCGCGAGGTAAGTACATCAAATCGTTGAACACTTGGATTAAAATGATATTGTGTGAAAAGCGGGTTATGCGAATTATTTAATGTTTGGGACTAAGTGAAGTGGGAGGATCTATAGAAACGAAGGTAGCACAGAGATAGAAAACAGTCCCTCGATTTCACCGCAGCAAGAAAATGAAGAAGAGCTAGCGAAATTTTCTCTGAGGAACATGATCAGTCCGATAAGGCAGTGAATTTCACGCATACCACCCCCACCTACACCACCACTAGTCTCACCACCATCACCTCCATCTCCGCCCACGCCACCTCCACCACCACCACAGTTCAATATGGCAAGTGCGATAAAATTGAAAGCATTCAAAGGAGTAGGCAACGAAGATCCAGACCAATTTTGGTTCATGGTAAAGGTTGTATGGGAAGCACAAGGAGATGTGGATGATAATATAAAGAAGGAAACGTTGGTATGTGCATTGCAGGATCGCGCACTAATGTGGTTACACATTAAGCATTCTAATGACCACCCAAACGTGGGGATCACAAATATCCAGGTTGCACTGAACAAAGAATTTAGCAGGCCAAAGTCGGAGACACAATCGATTATCAGGTTTAAGGAAATCGTGATGCTTCCAGGCAAGACCCCATGGGATCTGGATTAAAGACTAAAGAGTATGATCCATGAATCCAACCTGACCTTGATGAATGGAAAACACCGTGCATGGTTTGTAGCATGACTAAAGCCTCATCTGAGGATAGTGATGTCACAACAGAATTTATCCACCCAATCTGAGTCTTTGGAGATTGCAATGAGACTGCAAAAGACTCCAATACAAGATCCTAGCCTAGGAGTTCAAAAATCCATGCGCAACTGCAAAATTTGTGTCTGGAAATGCAGAGTTTGAAACAAGATAGGACAACTTGCCGAGAAGTGCACGAGGAAGTATGGTGCATAAAATGCAAAGGCCATGGGCATGACAAGGACAATTGTCCAGTTTTCACGAATTACTTAGCAGGAGGAACACTGATGCCCTTAAGACCTAAGGCACAAGCGGGAACGAACATAGTGCCTACATTATGGTGCATGATTTGTCAAATAGAAGGACAATACACTACAAATAATTGTCACCTATTATAGAAGTATACGCAGACATCCCAGCAATTATTCTATAATTTCTGCAGATCGATAGGCCATGATGAGTACACCTGCAAAAGTTACGTGTTGATGATGGATTAGACTCCTAATTATAGAGTGCAGACCAAAATGTGAGCCCTCGATCCAAATGCAGTGATGGCATGTGTTGGATTTCAAGGGCACGTACGAAGTCAAGGAGAAATGGGACCAGGAAGGGATCATGGACAACTGATTTGTTACAATTGTGGAGGGTCAGGGCATTATGCCCGTGATTGTATGAATCCAATGAGAACATCATGTTTATACTATACTCATTTTGATCATGAGGCAGAGGATTGCCCTACACTGATAGTGAGGCCATGTGAGAAAGGGGTGCTCTAGCCTCCCCCAACTCAGAATTTTCAAATGATGAGATCTGAGCCACGCGAAGAGGACCCGAATGTAAACATAGTGCTTAGAAGCAATATCACGATAGGAGAGGACAAAGGTAAGTAGCCTGAAGAAAGTGCATGGGTTTTCAAAGATCCTACAAAGGAATTTGAATTTGATTTGGAGCGCGCAAAGGAGACATTCATGGAAGCTAAGAAGAGCTCCATAGAGGCCTCCACTTCATGTGGTAAGGATCAACTAGAACCGAGGATGGATCCTTCAATTCTCACTACCTTCCTAGAGACATGCATGAAACTATTGCATGACAGCAAAGCGGTGAAGGGACTACAAGAGCTTATCACTAGGTCTGCTAGGTCGAGAGAACTGCGCATAGTCTGGAAACTTGGAAACCATGCATTATGAATAGGAAGGGAAATGAGATTGACTGTACAAATCGAGGAATATGAAATGGATCAAGTAATTCTAGATCTATGATCAGATGTGAATGTGCTACCAAAACAAACATGGAAGCGCATGGGTAGGCCCACCTTGCAATGGTCTCCTATTAAATTACAGATGGCAAACCAGTAGAAGATCCTACCAATGGGAAGATTGCAGAGGATAGCAGTAGGTATCGAAGGTGCGAGCGCGCTTGCAGATTTCAAGGTGATTGTAGATGACAACAATCCCTATCCCATGCTATTGGGAACAGACTAGGCCACTGATATAAATGGAGTAATAAATATGAAGAAGCGCAAAATCATTTTTGAGAAAAATTCACTACGCGTAGTAGTACCTTTAGACCCTGTGAAAGGAACACGCTACATGGAGCCAGTGCGCGACGATGAAAGTGATGACGACCTAGACTATATCTACAAGATAACCGCTCAGGAACAGGATTGGGTGAATCCAACAACAGATGGCAGAATTTCATGGGAGCATGAAAGCTCCTGCACATCAAATTCAGATGAGGAAACAAAACAATAGCAGAACTGGTTACACGAGGTAACCACACTCAATTGCAACATGATGGTAAGATCATTTCATTACGTGACAACCGAGGAAATAAATTTGCCTATGTATGACGGGTTAACAACATTGGATGAATTCATGAATGATTTTGAAATCAAAGTGCCAGAACAGCAGTGGTTTGATGCTCTAAAATGGGCACTACACGCTACGCATGCAAGGTGGTGGGGTACGCACCAGCAGAGTTTCAGGGACTGGTGCGAATACCGAAAGATGATGCTCTTATGATTTGGGAAGCCTCAGAGGAGGATGGAAGCCAGGAAAGATGGATGAAAGAGCCTGCATGCCCACCTTTCCAGATGGGTACAGGCGTATGGTATGCAACCTGCATGAACGCACACCACTCTCACGATAGGAAACAGTAATAACAAGCAAAAGTAGGTAGGACAAGTGCACGAACGGCGCAGTATGATACAACCTAGTGCGCCAAAAATAATACACATGGAAGCCTTTGACATGGAGTGTGAAGTGCTGAACAGGGTCCACCATGTGAGACGCACCAACTGGGACCTGCACGTACCAGTGGTTGTATGGGCTTACAGGACAATGTACAAGAAACTAATGGGACAAACACCTTTCCGGTTAGTTTATGGCATGGAAGATGTCATGCCAATGGAATATATCCTACCTAGTCTGCGAATAGAAGCACTTACAGGCATGATGGACCAGGAAGCTCTAGAGGAAAGGCTCGCGCAATTGGAAGAACTTGAGGAAGAATGGTTTTTGGCTGGATTTCATCAGAAGGTACAAAAATAGCATGAAAAAGCTTGGCATGACCACCATATCAAGTTGCACACTTTCAAGGTCAATGACTTAGTGCTACTATATGACAGTAAGTTTGAAAATTTTCTGGGAAAATTCAAAATACACTGGCTGGGACCATACACGGTTAAGGAGGTCACAGATGGAGGCATGATCCAGCTAGTCAAACTAAATGGAGAATCCTTCCCAGGCAAAGTAAACAACAACCACTTGAAGCCATACACAAGTGGGCTGACTATCTGACTAACCAGCTGAGGCACAATCTTCACGACTCGAAGAGCCACACAAGGGTGCAGGACTCTAAAAATACGTAGTGGATATTGGTTCAGAGGTAAGGACACAATTCAGAAATGAAGAAATGAATGCAGTAGGTTTAGAAAGCAATAATTCAGTGTGCAGCAGACATCAAGACCATTTGGGACCAGCTGGAAGGACTCTGCGCCAAGATTTCCGCACTGACAAAGTTACTCGAGGGCAAGTCATGATGTTTGTGTTGGGGGCCTATTGGGCATGGAATCCCCCCATAACATGGTTTGGGGCTCAAAGCCCATGTTTTGAGTAATATTATTGTAAAAAATCTGTTAATTGTGGACGCGGAGCATGAATTGTATGTTAGAGTCAAAGGGTTGTCTACCCTAAGTTTTGAATGTAGTGTCGGCCTACCCATGGTCAGTGGAACATGGGATTGTATAAATAGAGTGAGGCTCTAAGTTGTAAAGAAGACGAAGGTAACCAACAGATGGAGTAAAAAGGATAGCAAGCATAGAGCAAGAGTCTAGTATCTTGGGTCATAGTAGTAAGAAGAGGCTCTACAATTGAGTGCGTAGAGGCCTAGTAGAGTCTGTAGCTGAGTGTGCGGACCCCTATAGCTAAGTTCATAGGGTAGAGTCGAGTTTGTAGCCAAGGAAGAAGAATAATAAAGAGAAGTTTATCTAAATTCCATGTATCTATTCTTATGTTATTACATGTTTGATATCAATTGAAATTATACTATTTATTTACTGTGCACTATTGTATGAATGGTAAATATTGCTAAGTATAAATGGAAGCATACAGATAAGCTAAGTTAATCAACTAATATTGGGTTACTAGTAAGGATTTGGGTAATAACACTATTTGGCCCTCGAGTAGGGCTACGCGAAGGCGACATCACTGGCTGCAAAGTAGTGATAAGTGCACATAGCCACGTACATGCAAGGTCAATCCGCAGACCTCTTGGAACCCATTAGACATCCCCAGGGTGCGGAAACCTGGTTCTAGCACCTTCCCATACTACTTTGGGTGAGACCTCAATCCGCACTCCACAAACTATTGCTGAAAGGGACAATAGTATCGAGATTTTTTTGGCTAAATCATCTTCAAACCTGGGTCAGGCCCCAAAAAGCCAACATGCTTGATCATTTTCTCTATTGTTTTGGAATTTTTTCTATCCTCCTCTTTGGTTGATATGATAAAGGAATCAATATCTTTGACTGCAATATTTTGTTCTCCAACCAATATTATATGCTCCCAAATGTTCTTTACCTCAAAATTAATCTCATCACAAATTAGTTGTCTAGCCTGAATGAGGAGCATGTTACCCTTTAAATTGTTCTTGATCTCTTTGATCTCCTCATTGGCCTTCTTCAAGTTGTTGTTGATTTGTTCCACATTCCCTCTAGATGTCTCTAGCTTCTTTTCCTTCTATGTGAGAGTACGCTTGGTATTCTCCGTATCACTTTGAACATTCTTGAGTTTGCTCTCAAACAACTAAAACTCAGTGAGGGCCTTGTTCAATTGCTCAGTAGGGTTATGTGGATCTTCTGGCACAATGGCAACACATATGTGGCAATCATTTTTTTTCTTGAGCTTGTCCACCTATTGTTTGAGGGCTAACACCTCAATATTTCTATTTATCAGTTCCTTGGCTAGGATCTCTTTCTCACTCCACCTCGGCTAGATCTTTGGATTGTATATGCTCAGAAGCATGATTTTTATCTTTTGCCTTAGATCCTGAATTTCATATTGTAAGCCCTCAATGATTCCCTCCACAATAGTTTTATCTTGTAGGTTTACCTAGAATTTGATAATTAACTCTTTATAGTCTTCATTCAGAAAGTGAAGGGCTATGGAGTTAGCATTTTCTTATTTTACCCTAATGATAAAATTTTCTAACAACTTCTCAACCTTTCTGACAGTCAAGACACTCTTACTCAACTCAATAAATAAAATGTCTCTAGCTTGTCTATGCCAGTTTATTTTATCCTCCAATGGGATGCTAGCCATGTCAAGTGATAGGTCTACAATCTTGAATTATGACCTTGATCGGAGGGATTGTACTATAGGTTGATGCAAAGAGAACTTCATTTTATTCCTTTCCAGGTCCATGGCAACTAGGAGCCTGGTCTGATAAGTGGCTAAGTGTGATTCCAGTTGTTGCAATGTTTCTTCTTTGACTCTTTTTTTCCTCTCCTCTGTCGTTGGGCATGGAATCCCCCCACAGCATGTTTTGGGGCTCAAAGCCCAAGTTTTGGTCAAATGTATTGTAAGACTCCACGAATTGCGGGCGCGAAATGTGAAGTATAGCTTGAGTCATAGGTTTGTCCACCCTAAG
>Ga0115844_100207_pt1 | contig 13743 bp, 12 predicted proteins | sample InSIn1gowninarea_FD_83858 | JGI IMG/M metagenome (GOLD analysis project Ga0115844, IMG submission 83858) | reverse complement strand
GGAATCCCAAGCCCACCTAAAAAGGGTTGGTCCAGTCAAGCTATGGAGAGACCATTTATAGTTGTGTTGAAAATAGGGAGGTTCTCATCCCATGTGTGTGGATGCTTTGATTTATACATGCGCAAAATGTGTACGATCAGTTTGGGGATGGAAAGTTGTGGACTTAGTGAGTTTGGTGTCTAACATTGACCAGAGATTGGACCAAAATGTACTGAGGAACCTATTGTCATGATCTGAGATGATAGACTATGGGATCCCAAAATGTACCCACACTCGTTGAAAGAAGAGTTTAGCAGTAGCTTCTTTTGTGATATTCTTCTTGCAGGATGTCGTAATGGTCGTCTTCGAGAATTTGTCGATGACCACAAAATCACAGTCGTTTCCATGCTTAGTAGAAGGAAGGCCCGACATGTAATCCATGGAGATGGATTCCCAAGGCCAACTAGGTTTGGGCAACGAAATATAGAGGCCTTATTTCTTGATGGTCGGTTTTGAAATGGCACAGGCAGTGAAAGATTTGATGTACTTCCTGACATCTTGTCAAAGATTCGGCCAATAGAAATACTTCTCCAGTACTGCTACTGTTTTCTCGACCCCGAAATGCTCAGTAGCTCGATTGTAGTGTGCTTCCAAAATTATCTTGGCATTATTGCTTGAAGGAACACAAAGGTGACCCAGGTGGCATAATAGGGCATCCTAAAGGTGAAAATTGGGAACATGTTGACCGTCCAAGAGCATCTGGTATGTGTGGCCAAATTCTAGGAAGCTTTTGTAGAGAAGTGGCCAATCAAAAGTCTCATTCCCATAAGAGTTGAGCACAACGGTTAATGCCATGATCAGTGGTCAACTGAAGCAATCTAAAACATTATTGGTTATACCCTTCTTATACTTGATATTCAAATGGGACTATTGCAAGTATGTGGACCACTTCTGATGGTGATCATTCTACAACTTCCCTTGCATCTGTATGAACTAAAGGGGTCAGTGGTCTGTGTGGATGACTGTTTTCTTCCCCAAAATGCAATGCTTCCATCGTCGGTAGGCCTACATAATGAAATACATCTATTTATCATAATTGGGATACTTCTGAGCCGTGTCTGAAAGTGTCTCACTGTGATATGCCACTGGATGCCCATGTTGAGTAAAGACTGCCCCAGAGGTATTTTTTAGATCTCAAATGGTTGTTTCAATTTTGGTAATGTGAGTAATGGTGCCGAGTAGAGGCAATGTTTCAACTTTATGAATGTCTTCTATTGATATTCATACCAAAATAATTTTTCTTTCACTCCTCCCTTGGTGATTTGACTCAAGGGCCAAGTGATATGAGAGAATCCCAACATGAACCTGCGGTAGAAATTGGCAAGACCCAGAATGTTGCAGAGCTTTGTCAGAGTGGTTGGAGATGGCCAATCCCGAATGTCTTGGATCTTAGTTGGATCCACATGCACCCACCATTCATCAATAATGTATCCCAGATACTGAAATTGGGTCATGCCAAAAGTGAATTTCTCCAAATTGGCACATAGTTGGTGTTGTTCTAGTGTTTGGAGAACCTGTTGGATGTGGTGGAGGTGATCTTCCCAACTTTGGTTGAAGATTAGGGTGTCATCCAAGTATACCACTACAAATGAGTTGGTGAATGGCTAGAATATGTCATCCATCAACCTCATGAAGGTTGCAGGAGTATTCATCAACCCGAAAGGCATAACCAAACATTCTAAAAGGCCCTCCTTGGCTTTGAAGGCAATCTTCCACACATCAGAGAGTTCAATTGGTACCTGGTGATATCATGACTTCAAGTCGATCTTGTGGAAATATTTTCCCCCCTTCAGTTGGTCCAAAAAATCATCAATCTGTGGGATCGGGTACCTATTCCGGATAGTGATCTTGTTCTGCACCTGATAGTCAATGTAGAGTCTCCAAATCCCATCCTTCTTTTGTACCAACATCATCAGGCTCCCACATGGTGATGAACTCGGTCAGATGTGATCTTTTTGCAGCAACTCCTGAATCTTCTTCTTGATTTCATCATCCTCCAGAATGGAGCACTAATAGATTGGTCCATTGCATAGGGGTGCACCTGGGGTCAGATCGATGGAGTGCATGACCTAACAGTGCAGAGGCACCCCTACATGGGAGGTGAAGATGTCCTTGTACTCCTCCACAACCTTGTCCATATATTGTCGTCGTGCAGACGGGCCCTGTCTGGAGGTCATGGCCACCGTCTTCTTCTATCCCTGAGGGCGTATCATCAAGGAAACAAATTTCCTGGTTTTGGAAATGAGCTTACTGCATTGTTTTGCAGAAACCAAAGAGATTACGGTAGGTGATGCTACCTTAGGTATCATGTACAACTTATTTCCCAAAGTAATAATAACAAAACGAGGCCTAGACTCATACACAGCATGTCACTTCCATAAGTATGGTTGGCCTAATAATACATCACAAACATCAAGGGGAGAAACGTCACATAATAACTCATCCATGAAGGGCTTGATGTTGTATGGAAGGCGACACTGTTGGATCACATGAAGATCCCGTCCTTGGTGAAGCCACCCGATGGTGTATGGTTGGGAATGTGTTGTGGTTGGTAAGCCTAGCCGCTTCATGACCTCTACCAAAATGAGGTTCTTTTGGCTCCTGCTATCGATAATGAACTGTAATGGGGAACCCTTTGCCCACATCTGAGAGTGGAAGAGGCACTCCTCCTCCTCTTGATCTTCAATTTCCTCCTTCTAGATATTCGTGGTGGTGAAGGTGGCATTGGGATTCACATCAATAATATGCTTCCCTTTGTCATTCCCCTTGTTGGGTTCTGACTCTAAGTCCAAATATGCATCTAATACCGAATCCTTTAGCTGGGTCAATGACTGCTTAGCCCGACACACACTTATGTTGTGAGTGGAGCTCTTATGAACTCACACCACTTTCCCATGTCCTTCTTAGGTTTCACAGTGTTATTCTTTGCTTGCGGATTTGGCGGGTTGTCCTAGGCCACCCCACCTTGGATTTATCCTTTTTTCTATGGTTTTGAGGCACCTTTCCCTTGGTTTGAATTCACAGATCCAAAGTCTCTCTTCTTTTGTTTAAACTTCTTCTTGATCTTGACAGTGTATCGATACACCATGTCGAGTGAGGAGATGTTCAAGAACTCCATCTCATCCTAGATGTACCTGTGTAGGTAGTTGTGATATTTGAGTACCAAATGCTACTCTGAATCCTTGATACCCAACTTTATGCAAAGGGTATGAAAAATATTGGTAAGATCTGGCACATCTTGGTCCCTTCCCTGCCACAGCATGGTCCACTTTATGTATTTATCCTCATAGCTTTCGATAGGGTAGTACTGCTCCTCAATGGCATCCTAGAATGAATTCCAAGTGGGTGAGGCTGAAAACAGTGAGGCCGTACTTTCATCCTTCTGCTCACAGTAATTTTCCCACCAGTCCTTGACGTGGGGAGTGACTTTGAGAAGTGCGAAAGTAATCTTTTCCTGCTCGGAAAAATCATGAACAGAAAAATACCCTTCTAGAAAATTTAACCATTTATATACAACGTCTGCATCTATCTAACCCTCAAATATGGGAATGTCAAAGTTAACTTGTACCTTAAATGGTGTGGCACTTCCAAAGTAACTATTGGAAGTAGATATGTTGCCCCTAGGTAGTTGTTGAAGGATCTGGGCAATGTTATCCATCATCGCGTTCCTTTGTCACTCGAGGGCCTCTTTGAGCAACATTTTTATAGGATTTCTTGCCCCCTTGTCTTTCTTTTCATCCGCCATGGGAGGTCGTCAGGATTTGTGAGGTTGGTCTTGCAAAGGTTCGACCATTTCAAGCCCTAACTCCTTATATCCCGACCTCGTTGGGGACATGCAAAGAAAAATAGAGAAAAAGAAGACCACTCTGATACCACTGATTTGGATTTAAAAAGGAACGCAAAAAATTAAAAACATAACCATAAATACAGAGATGCAGAAGAAATAATACTACATTTCATTAATGTAAAATATTGAAATATGCTTACAAATAGAAGAGGAAATAAATTATCTCAGGCGAAGGTAGCTTATCTCTGAGAAGATATGTGGAAGCTACACGCCTCTGAACTGCATTACAATGAGGCTCAAGGGCCTTTTTTCTATTTAACAATAAGATCAAACCTTAAACAACGAAAACCCTAACCTAAGAAGATGTAACACCAAGAGTTTATGGGCCCCGTTGGGGTTGGTTGGACAACCAACTTCCTGGGGTCGTGACTTGATCATATTATCTCCATTTGACGCACATGATACCCCGTTGGAAAGATATCTCTGAGGAATAGGATGGAAAAGATGATTTTTTGGATAATTCAATGGCGGTAGATTTAAAAAAAAACATCATCTAGGGCCTCAAAACGGCTCCAGAAGTTTAGGACCTGAAAAACTGCTAAAAATAGTAAATTATGCTACAATTAAGGAAACTGAAAGAAACAATGGTGGGGTTCCAAGTGGAATTGGTGGTGGCCAACAATATCCACCTAGATCATAAAGGGGCATGTTAGGTCCTTATACTACTAGTGTAACCCCTTATTGTTATTAGTGCAACCCCCTTATTATAATGGTATGCCAATCTAGTCCCCATATTGTTATTATTGTGCCCCAAAGAAGCCCACTATTGTTATTGTTGTGCCCTTACATTATTATAGTTATGTTTCCTTTGATTATATTATGACCCCTTAGACTCATATATATAGAAAGGAGGTCTTGTCATTTGTATCATCCAACAATTGTTCATTTTTGTAATGTAAAGGAGGTTGCCCCCTCCAAGAGGCTTATTTTGAAGGCATTTATCTATATTTTGTATCTTTTTGTGAGCTAGTTTCGTAACAATATGAAATTACTAGCATTGAGAATTAGGACATAATTTTTTGCATTTAACATGTCCTCTGGGATATTATTTTATAGATTAGGGTTACCTTTCCTAAGTTCGTAAGATAGACCATAATTATGACCTTTAAAAAAATAAGATGAAGGCCTTTTATGGCCTCATATGTATTATTTAACCATGCCTTTTTTAGTTACATATATTAATATATGTGTATGTAGGTGGGTCTAATGCATACATTTTATTTGACTGAGAGAAAGCTCATAGCTAGACTTTATCACTCACTGATAAAGAGTTTGACCTTCAAAGTTATGCAAACTTTAGAGTGGGCTCAAAGTTTCTAGAAAGTTGTAGTCAAAGAACAACTAGATTTCATGGAAAGGGTGCCTTACAAACATACAAGTTTGGATGGAAGGCAACATAATTTCTTATGGGATTACTGCCAATCTTATTCTCAGTGGAAATATTCTTAAAGAATGTTAAATATAAATTATAATGAACAAAAATATCAGGAAAAGAATTATCTATAGGAAATCAAGCGGGATCATGTCTAGTTAAATTGTATACAAGGGAGTCAAAAACATAAAAAAGGTTAAAAAATTGACCATATGGAAAATCATCGGCAAAAATGGGGGGAATCAAATCATAGAAGTTGTTAAAAATATAATGACAATGAGTTAGCTATCCAACTTGACTTAAAATATGATGCAAAAAATAATAAATATGTGGATGGGCATTGGGAAGGCTCTACATCAAGAAGAAAGTTTCACAAGAGTCTTCACTCATAATTATAGTGCAGATAATTTATAAAACATCATTCAAATTCACCATCCAATGCCAGAAAACAACCTTGAGTTGTTCAATACCAAGCTTTCCATAATACAGAATAATTCAGAAAGGCATCAACAGATGCCAGAAAACAGTTGTCAGATTGCAGATAGTAATTTCACTCAAGATTCTAATGTGAATATTGAAGGCATTGAAAACCATTTATTTAAGATAAATAAATAAATAAATATAAATATAAAAATTAAAAATTAAATAATAATAATAATAATAATAGCCCACGGGGCTTTGGATTGACGGTGAATGGGTGTACTGTTAAGGCACTCCTTGCAATAGGTCACTGGTTCAAATTCCCCATGGGTGCTTAAGTAGTATTAATTAGAAAAAAAAAAAATATAAATATAAATATAAATAAATAAAAAATAGCTCTTGTGTGTGGAATATATCTTCAAACAAATCATTTTATGGTGACTAAGGGACAATTTTTGATTTAAGAGCAACACAACATGGTAATAATAATAATCAGATTGTTGATGAAAAAGTGGGCCAGGTTGGATCTAAGCAGCAAAGTGAAATGACTGAAAACAACATTGTAGATGGTAATGGTGAAAGAGTAAATGGTTTGCAATCCATAGTCGATGTCCATCAATAAGCACAAACTCCATGGAGGTGTAAGAACATTGGTCTGATGTACAATTATGGAAATGAGACCAAAAAGATGGCCTCTGCAACTGCATTGTAGCATCCTATAAATATTGTTTTAGCAGATCATTTGCATACTGAAAAGGGTGAACATAATTCATGTTTAGAAGGTAGCCTCCATGAGGTAGCGTTCAGGAAGTAGCCTCCATGGCTGTTCTAACTTTATCTACATGTTTTTCTTGTTCCTTCTACCTTCTAAAGCTCATAGTTATCTTAGAATTTACTTTCTTATGACAGATCCAATTATCTTAGAACCATAAAATATTCTGAAGTTGATTTTGTGTTAAATAGTATTTACATTTGCAACTGACTAATTAGGAAGGAGGTGGGCTTTTGATGTTAGATTCACCAATTCCAAGAGGAGAGACAGTTATTGTTGGTCCCCATGTAACTCTATACTATTTCAAGAATGAAGAGGAAATTGATGAGTCCTACAAGGTGATTGAACACTGGAGTTTAACTTATTTGAAATTAATAATAATTATATAAATGGCTTACACTCTTACATTGTTTCTTTCTCAAGAAGGTGGACGAGAGAGGAATGGGATGGTTCTGTATTGGTGACATAGGGAGATTTCATCTTGATAGATGCCTTGAGATTATTCACTGGAAATAGGACACAATTATTCTTCAACATGGGGAGTATGCCTCTTAGGGAAAGGTATTGATGATTCTTACAATTTAAACTATGTAAATCATCAAGTATTTTTTCAACTGCCACATCCCAAGACATTTCCTTTGCGCAGGTGGAAGAAACTATGGAAGTGTGCCATTATTTGGACAATATATTGCTACATGCGAATCCATTCCATAGTTATTGTATGGCTCTTATTTCATCCCATCAAGCCCTTGAAAGTTGGGCTCAGAAAGAAGGAATTGTTTATAAGGATTTTTTCGACCTCTGTTAGAAGAGTGAAGCAATTAAGAACTTCAAAGCTTAACTTTATAGGTTGGTTATGGTGTCCATCACTTTTTCTTTGTAGTAATATTAGCTCTACTTTTCTATATAGTACTCAAAATATCTTGCAATTCATATTTTCTATGGCACATGAAACATGCTCTCTAATATAATAATGCAAGAGTTTTTTTGTTAGGGAAAGCAATAAAAGGTTGCATGGAGACATTTCATCAAAAATGATGGAATTTTCACTTTTAATGGCAACTTGTTGACCAACTAATAGAAGATCACTTTATGTGCATCAAGAATGGAAAGGAGAAAAAATATATATTAAGACTAGTGGGTTGATCGTAAGAGAGTATTAATTCCCATGGTTTGTGGAAAATTCAACATGTAATTAGCCATTTTATGCAATTCAACATGTAATTAGCGATTTTGTGCAATTCAACATGTAATTAGCCATTCAATGTGTACAATGTTGTAACTCGATTGAAAAAATAAACAAAAGAATAAAAAACCTTCTGACATGAAATGTTATTAACGTAGAAAATATATCATCATAAACAAATATATTTGTTGGTTTTATGCCCCCGTAGACTAGATGAAATAGATTTTGACAAAGGTGATAAGTACAAGGTAGATTAAAGTAGAGATTTATTGTTCATTACAAGTAGTGGCTACCTTATGATACCTTAGTCAGAAGCCATAACCTTAGCCCTTTTCTACTTGTCTTCTCCAAGCCCCATTGGAGCTGGAAATGCCTACATCCACGCTTTTATATAGAGTTGGAGTTGGTTAACCTTGTTGTGGTTGTTGGTGATATTAACCCATCAAAGTACAAAGACAAAGAAGAAGTTGTTGAAATTTAAAAAATGCATAGAATTATCAAAGAGTATAACCTAAATGGTCAGTTGCAATGGATATGTGCACAAAATAATAGAGTACCTAATGGTGAGTTGTATTTCTACATTTGTGACACGGGAGGTGCCTTTATATAGGCTAGCCTTTGCCCTTGGAAAATGCTAGTTATGTTTGATGAAGGATCTACAATTTCATCTAGAGTAGACAGGTCCTCTTATAGACTAATATGGATGACATATGTAACTAGGTGAGGGTTCTATAACTGAATTTAAAGAGGCTAGGTACATGCTATGGCCAATATAGCTGAGGCATGTCACTGGGTAAAGCTTATAAATGATAATAATAATAAATTGTTGAAGCTAATGCTCCCACAACAAATAAACAAATATATGTGTGTGTGTGTGTGTGAGTTGGGAAAAATACTGGGGGGGTGAATCAGTGTTTTCAAATCAATAAATTTTTACATTCCATATTTAGATTTCTATAAGAAACTTTACTGAAAGGAAATTGCGTGTGTATGCATCTATTCTTAAGACAACTAACATATATCTAGTGAACTTATGATTCATTTAATTCATTATATGTTGATCTTCGGCCATTGCATCAGTGCTTTATTAAACATTAGATAAATAGTAACCATGTGTTGTAAGATCAAAATAAACCATCACATATAAGCAACACACATGAACACCGAGATTTAAGGTGGAAACCTAATGCGGGAAAAAACCACCTGTTGTTGTCGTCTCTGTCTTCTTTTTAATATAAATAAAAATCTTTTTACAACCTTGTACTGGTGCAGACTCATACCCGTACGCAGGCACCCACCTGTAGAAGGCTACAACTTTCATTTCTTCTCTAGCTCTTGCTAGAAGGGAACTCCAACCCTTTGATTGAATCACCAGATGCTACTGACATGAAGCTTCGATTTCCTCATTGAAAGCTCCAACCGTTAGCAACATCCATGGACCACGTTTCATGAATTTTCACACTCAATCCACTATCAATATTTAAGCTCAATATCAATAATCAAATTGTAACTCATCATTGTAATACAGTCATCAATATCTGACACAACTAAATAAATCAATCGTTAAACCGAATCATCAATCACTAAAACGCAATCATTAATCACTGACACAACTGAATCAACCAATCACTGAAACCCAATCATCAATTTCTGATACGACTAAATCAACCATTCACAGAAAAACCCAATGAACTAACACTTAATGAAAATTCAACCAATCAAATGGAACAATCAGATCACTATAACCAATACACAAAACTGAACATGGAATATTGCATTAACACATAGAATCAATTGCAGTCCTGATCATTCAAATGCAAACATGCATATTCTATTTTACTTAAGGAAACCTGCCTGCATACATGCTTTTCTATAGAGAAACCCACATACAGACCTTAAAATACTAAAAACTAAAAACTTGACTATTGTAATTCTGAAAAGAATACTGAGTTATACTCAGATCTACTACAATAATCTGAACAGAACTATCTTTGATCTTCAATCACAATCGACAAGTAATATTAAAAATATTCAATCAATCCATAACCACATTCAAATTCATCATTTAATCATTTCTACTTCAGAAATTTTCATTTAGCCCAGATTAATCATGAGATATCATTAACAGATAGTGGAGAAGTAGCAGCACTGATCAGGTTGATTAGTCATTTATGAACAGAAACCCTTACTTTGTATATGCTACTTTGAAGAAGCAAACTTGTGTGTATACACTCTTTTCTCGATACTAACCAGCATATAGATCTGCAAATTTTGACAAAAAATTGTGCAGTTCTTCAGAACTTCCAAGATACCTAGATCATAATATTCAAAGATAAAAACATGCATCAATACTTCGATCTAGTCAATCCATGAGAAGATCATACAATGAAAATTCATTTCAGGGCTCATGATCCTGATTCATCATTGTATTCATTAGTGCATAATTATTTTAGATCTATTAGATCTCATCCATCATCAAACTCTTAGGTGCATACTTATTTTAGATCAAGAAAAGCATAAAAAACCCTTAACATGCATATTTTATTTTGATCTAACTCTTCATAATATTTCCATCACTTTCACACCTAGCACTTTGATCTTCACCTCCTTATATAGTTTTAGCCTTTTTTAATACCATGAGTCAAAACCATAGTTATGTCGATGGTATTCTTTGACGTGATCAATATTTTTTGTCACAATCATTATTATGGGCCAATACCATGGTATAAAACCATGCACTAATTTTCTTCACTGAACTCGCGTGCATACGAGATTTGGATTAACAAAACTCGCATATAGTTCTTGAACTTCCAACTGAATTGATTCCTCTGAACTTCCATGCATTATGTTACATTTGTAAACACATCCTATTTATACCTTTAACAAGTAGATTTTCATCAATTCTTAAAATAGGTTGTCATCAAGGACAACTCATCAGGTAGGTTGTCATCAAGGAAAACTCCTAATTCATAATGCCAACAATTTCCTGTATTAAACTTCTGATTCTGATTTGTAAATATTTGACCCATCATTCTGTCACCTCTGAATTGACCTGTGGATTCATCTAGTTACCATATACTTGCATTCTGTTACGAGTGAGTTTCCATAAATGACAACACATGCATCATAATGCCAACAATCTCCCCCTTTAGACTTGATGGAAACCACTTTGGTGTTTGGTCACCACAACCTATAAATAACATCAAGCCAAGCACCAATCTACTCTCCAAACATAAAGCTCAAAACATCAAGCTACTCTCCAAACACCAAGCTACTCTCTCCCTTTGACATCAAGGGAAAAGGGCTGACTAATGTTAAATGAATACTTCCATATTTGAATTGTTGAGTATGAATATTGACCATGCTCCCCCTGAACAGATGTTGAAATCTCTGACAGATATAAAATGAAGTACATGACTCTATGACTCAAATGAATATGATCTTCCTATCACCAAGGACCCATACTTAAATCAATCACCCAACCAAGTGGGGATACATATTTGAATCAACCACCCAACCAAGTGTGATTACATATTTGACATGATCTCAAAAGTCCATACATGACTAAACATGACAATTATTACATCATAGGTATTTACATGACCTTTACATCAAATGATATACATGAAATTTATAACAAAGATCAAATACCCAAACAAGATCATGACAGTTATGAGCAAATATCATACACCATATATAATATGCACCATAAGAATCTGTTAGAAACATCAACAACAACAACCTATATATGTCCATCATCAATTTCCAATATAAGACAATGTAACTCTAATATAAACCTGTGACTAAGTATGTCACATGTAGATATCAACTCATCCTCTTGACCTTATCAATATCAACTTGCTCCTAGTCCTTAGTAGATCACTATGTAAGCAACATAACTATATGCTTAAGTTGCAGAGGCCATCTTTGAAGGCATGATGACAGTAGTGTAAAAGAAATGAGTGACACTTAGCATCAACAAATAATGAAGTTGTGTACTCAATCTGTCTTCTTCTCTTTGAACTTATGAAGATCACTATGTAAGCAACATAACTACATGCATAATGTTACATCAAATGATATACATGAAATTTATAACAAAGACCAAATAGCCAAACAAGATCATGATAGTTATGAGCAACTATCATACACCATATATAATATGCACCATAAGAATCCGTCAGCAACATCAACAACAACAACGTATATATGTCCATCATCAATTTGCAAGATAAGACAATGTAACTCTAATATAAACCTGTGACTGAGTATGCCACATATAGATATCAACTCATCCTCTTTACCTTATCAAAATCACTATGTAAGCAACATAACTATATGCTTAATTTACAGAGGCCATCTTTGAAGGCATGATGACAAAAGCGTAAAAGAAATGAGTGACACTTATCATCAATAAATAATGAAGTTATGTACTCAATCTTTGTTCTTCTCTTTGAACTTATGAAGATCACTATGTAAGCAACATAACTATATGCATAATGTTACATCAAATGATATACATGAAATTTATAACAAAGACCAAATACCCAAACAAGATCATGATAGTTATGAGCAACTATCATACACCATATATAATATGCACCATAAGAATCTGTCAGCAACATCATCAACAACAACCTATATATGTCCATCATTAATACACAAGATAAGACAATGTAACTCTAACATAAACTTGTGACTAAGTATGCCACATATAGATATTAACTCATCCTCTTGACCTCATCAAGATCGACTTGTTCCCTGTCCTTAGTAGAGAAAGCCTTATGTTTATCAAAAACATGGCCTTCCATGAATCAACTATGCATATGCCATATCTCCAAGTAGTGATACAAAACCATTCACATCATATCATATATATGTGAAAGCACCATAGTTATCATCCATGACCACAACATCATCATCAAATCATCGTAGCATTCAAACCTCAATATATAAAACATCTATCATCACTAGGGAGTTTTCTAACATCCCACATCTGATAAGCATAACCATGATAATCAACATATGTGAGAACCAAACCTATCATCATAAATTCATAAGTCATCATCATTATGTGACTAAGTAATCCATGTCCCCAAATAGCCATGTCTTCAAATAGCTATGTCTTCATGAAACCTGCAATAACACCATTCTCATGGCCAATTTTCTTCATAAGAACATATTTTATACCAACATAATTTACCAATGTGTAATTTAAGTAATCATCCATGTATCCAACATATAGATAGCAATATGTATCTAGATTCTCATCAGCGAGAAAAGAAAACCATGAGCTCACAGTCATTTGTCAGAACCAAGAACTATAGGAATCCTCATCCATCACTGCACCATATGAAAATTATGCATCTTTGAAGGCATGGTGACAGTGGCGTAAAATAAATGAGTGACACTTATCATCAACAAATAATAAATTTGTGTACTCAATCTTTGTCCTTCTCTTTGTAAGCAACATAACTATATTCATAATCAAAATAACCATCCATAAATCTGATTAGAAGCATCAAAACAACTATGTGGCTCAAACAATATAAGTATCATCTGTGATTTCATCATAGGCAACCCATGACTGCAACACAGTATGATGCATCATTTAAACATTTATAAACATAAGCATCCTCATCATTGATAAGCATAATTATGTACCAAGAACTTCTAAAGAAAACACAATCCCAACAATGCATTATTAGAAGTATATCAAATGTTGCCCCTAAGTCTGTTCTGACTATACCTGGTCCTAGAAATTTTGTTGAAACCTCAGTTCCAATAATACCATTACCATGATGGTTCTTCATCAGAGGCTTCATTTTGCTCTTCTCTCCAGTAATGTGATGAGAGAATCAATAATCTTCGTCTTCGAATGATGAGAGAGCAAGACCACACCTTATCTGATCTTCCTTTTCTTGCCTTTTGGTGGATCCATCTTTTTCATATTTTCTGATATCAATGTTCTCATATGGTTGCTTTGTTGGGTCCCTATAATACTAGTGATTACCCCATTACTATTGTAGTTATACCCCTTATTTATATTGTTGTGCCCCTATTACCCCCATGTTGTTATTTCTATGCCCCACAGAATCCCCCTATTG
>Ga0115844_100276_pt1 | contig 13759 bp, 14 predicted proteins | sample InSIn1gowninarea_FD_83858 | JGI IMG/M metagenome (GOLD analysis project Ga0115844, IMG submission 83858) | reverse complement strand
TCCCGCCCCCGACGCACCCCAGGTGAGCTCCCCAGCCCGTCCAATTTCCACCGTACAGCCAGGCTCACCTTCTCGACTACAGCCACCGGTCCTCCTCGAGTCGGGCGGGTCCCTGCGAACGCTCACCTTGAACCGACCAAAGCAACTCAACGTTCTCAACGATGCCATGGTCGACCTCATCCGCCCTGCGCTCGAGGTCCGTACCGAGCGCCTCTGCATCCTCGAGCCGCTTGCTGACCTGATTGCTGCCTATTCAGAAATTCGAGGCAAGCGAACTTGCAAATGTCATCTTGATCAAGGGGAACGGCAAGCACTTCTGTGCAGGTGGAGACGTCGTCTGTGAGTACCCTGCATCCGGAGGCAGAGCTGAGGGAGCCAGAGCGCTGACGTTTATTCGCCGTTTTGCAGCATTGACGAAGAAGCTGGACAACGAGAAGACGTGGAGTCAGGCGTCTGGGTTCTTCAAGAAGGAGTGGGGAACGAACGTCTGGGTTACTAATGGGCTACGAAGAAGGGTACGGAGACGAAAGAGTGCGGTACGGAAGAAGTGAAGAGAACAACGCAACGAGGAAAAAGGGGAAGAGCAACAACGGAAGGGCGTGGCGACGGGGAGTGCTGCGCAACTTCGACAGCAATAGAGACCAAGAAGAGAGGAGCAGCGCCAGCCATTCCGCGACGCTGCGAAATTTAGCAGCAGCAACCGCCAGCGGCGACGGGGTCGTCCTTGGGAAGCTCGAAGGGGGTGGCAGTGTCGCGCTGAGTGGCAAACGCAATGAGTACGGGAGTCGCCCGACCTGGGAGGAGAGGCCGAAGAAGGCAGCAGGTGACGAGAAGGAGGAAGAAGCTTACCGCAAAGAACGAGTGACCAACAAATCCGCCAGCGAAGATGGCGAGGATGATGGGGCCGGAGAAGGACATCGCGAGCAACATGAGGACGTCTTGGGAAGGGAACAGCGATGTCAGTCACGCCGCTCAATGGGGGAGGGACGGGCAGAAGAAGCGCAGCAGAGAGACGCACAGGCTGCCGAGAACTGGACACCGTAGAACACGCTACGGATGAGGTGCTCCTTGTTGCTCGGCCTGTGCAAGGGGCGGAGGAAATCAGTCACTGGGATCGGCGCGAATACCTCACGGCCTCGATGTAGACAAGCCTGCTAAGAAATTGAGACGAACCTGAATGGCGCCGGTTCCACGCTCTCCATCTCCTTGCCCGTGTTCCTCGCGTACGCCGATAGGGCGCTCATCTCGCGCTTGTAGTAGGCGACTTTGATGGAGCGGTCATAGTCGCGGGAGAGGCGGCGGACACATTCGATCGAGAGGGTAATGAAGAACACCTGAGAGATGCCAGCACGATGCGGTATCGTAGGAAGGGGCAGGAGAAAAAATGGCGGATTAGGGAGAGAGTGAGTCAGTGGCGGAAGAGTCGAGAAGACGAGGAGAATAACGCACGCCAATGATGGTGCCAACGAACCCGCCGAGCGACGTGATCTTCCATTGGTCGGAAATGAAGCAGGCTGCGAGGACGAGTAGCGCAGTAGGAAGAGGGCAGGGAAAATTTCGAACGTCAGTCGGGTTCTCTCGCTCACTCGAAACGAGACAGCTACAACTCACCGTTCTCGTAGTCCCAGTGCCAGATCATCCTGTACAACGTAAAGGAGTCAGCATGGCGCACCTCAGGCGCAAGAAGGAGGAAGAGGGAACGGACGACATCTGCAACAGCGAGCCAATCAGGTTAGCGACTGGCCTTGGCGCATCGGCGAGCGAGAGGGAAAGCGTACGGTGCAGGTCGAGTCGGTGCTCATGGTGCTGCTCGAGTCGGTCATGGTGCTCATGTCCATCCTAGGCGCGAGAATGGAGGACATCGTCGAGGGGGCTTGGAGCGGCTGGCAAACTCGTTAGGAGAGCGGCGTGAGAGTGTGTGGGTGGTGGAAGGGTTTCAGGTGTCGATGTGCGTCCTATGAGTCTGCTGGATGGTGTTGCTGACGCTGGAAGCGGGTCGGAGATGAGGAAGTGAGGTGAAGGGGGGAGAGCGGGAGAACGCGGTTGGGGCGCTGGTGATGGTCCGAGAGGGTGCTCAGAGTCGGCCTTAGCATTGTCGGGAAGTCCGCAGAGCAGCACGAGTGGTTGTGTTGGCGAGAGGAGGCGGACAAGGGTCAGCGGGGACTTGCGAATTCTCGCGGCGAAGTCGAGCTGGCGCTGAGAGCGCCGACCTCGAGTCGAGTGCGCTCTTTTTGCGTTGCCGAAATCAGCTCGAGGAACGTTTCTAACAGTCTCTGGAAGCGGTAGACAAGGCACAAAATGCTTCAGACAAGGCAGATGAGGCAGAAAGAAACAGCGCATCTCGAGGAAAAAGAGCTGGACAAGGACGAAAATGGGTTGCAACAAGCAAAAGCGGTAGACTGATAACGGCTACGACGGTATATGCAAGTGTGTGTGTGTGCGTGTGAGAGAGACCTAGGTACATGCGGGATGCGAGATGCGACGCCTTCCTTTCCTTCGTTCCTTCCTCCTTCCCTCGGCCTATTCATCGTCGCTGACATACAGCCCACGCTCAATCTTGGCCTGACGCTTCTGCCAACGGCGATGATCCTCGTCCGTCGCCTCCTCCCAGTCAATCTTCTTCCACCAAGGCTGCAAGCACGAGTTGCGTCAATTTGGCTGCTGGAGGAGAAAGACGAGAACGGGAGAAGCGCACCTTTTCCTCGTCCGAGTAGCTCTCGTCTCCCTTCTTCTTCGGCTTGGGCTTGTCGACGAGGAGTTTCTTGGCGGGAGGAGGAGGTTTGAGGTTGGTGTGGAGGGAGGGGACTTTGGCGCGGACGGAGAGTCCGGGAGCGCGGTATTGAGCGATGCCACGCTTCTGCATAATGGCGGCAAGACCTACAAGGGAGAACAATCAGCATGGGAAGAGGTGAGCAAGCAGGAAGAGAGGAACGCACTGCCGGGTTTGGGCTTCTTTGAAAATGGCGTCTCGGTGGAGCGACCGCGACCGGCGAGAGGGGTAGAAGCGGAAGACTTGGCTTTCGAGGTCGAGGTCGAGGCGCCGTCGTTCTCCTATGACAGAGTTCGAATGTCAGTATGAACGAGCAGGGAGAGGGAGGAGAAAGAAGACGGACCTTCGCATCGTTCGACCTGCTGCTCGACTGACTGGCCATCGCAAGCTTGTCCTCCTCAGCCTCCTCGTCGTCCTCATCATCCGCGTCCGTATCATCGCGAACCTTGGCCTTCCCTTTCCCCTTCCCCTTCACCGGCGCCTTCCCCTTCTTCCCCTTCGACCCCTCGTTCTCCTTCCCCTTCGCACTCTCCTGACTCGACCCCGCCACCGCGGCCGCCGCCGCATTGCCCTTGAACACGCTCCCGATGAACGAGTCCTCGACGTTTCCCGCAGCGGCTTCCATCAGCAAGCCCTCCCTCCGCTCGCGGTCGGCGTGCTTTTCGGCCGCGGAACGGACTGAAGCGGCGGATTTGGCGGGGGAGACGGAACGACCGGCAGGAACGGGCGTGTTGAAGGAGGCGGCAGCGGAGGCGGCGACGGTAGGACGCCTCCTCGGAGCGGCGGGCTTCTTCTTCCCACCGCCGACGGGTTCGGAGCCTGACGACTCGTTGCCGGAGCGGATGGAAGCCGAGTCGTTGCCGTCCTCCTCATGGTCGCCATCGTCGGAAGAGGCAACGGTGCGCTTACGCTTTTTGCCTGAGGTCAAACTCCCATTCGCCTTCGCCTTGCCCTTCCTCGGCTTCGTGGCCGTATCCTCCTCCTCCTCCTCCTCCTCCTCCTGAGCCGTGGCCGGCGCGGCTTCGCCTTCCTCCTCCGAATCGGCAATGGCGGACTTCTTCCTCCCCTTCCCGGCCGCCTTGGCCGAAACAGCCACCTCCTCATGCTCGCTGACCGCACCGTTGGTGGACTGCTTGGTGGATGCGGCAGAACCGGAGGGGTGTGCGTTCTCCTCAGCATCGACGGCAGGCGCTTCGACGACCTCGGTCGTCTTCCTCCTTCCCCTCTTCGGCTTCGTCGCCGTGTCCACCTTCGCTGACGCCGCATCTCCATCGCCTCCGACACTGTTCTTCTTGACCGTCGGGGCCCGCTTCGGAGCCGCTTTCTTCTTCGCCGGCACCTTCTTCTTCTTCCCTCCCCTCGCCCCGAAGTCGTCATCGTCTTCGTCCTCCCTGTCGCGAATAGCGGCAAGTTCGGCGTCGAGAACGGCGCGTCCGGCCTCGTCTTCGGAGACGGCTTCGACCGTCGCGGTGCGGCGAGACTTGGGAGCGGGTTTTTTCTTCGTCGAGGTCGATTTGGTGATCTCGACTTCAGACGAGGACGAGACGGAGAGGGTACGAGCACGCTTGGTAGTGGTCGCGGCGGCTTCGGCGTCAGCAGCACCGGAGAGCGAGTCGAGGGGATCGGGAGAGGGAGGCGGGTGTTCTGCAGTGGTGCTCCTGGCGAGAGAAGGCTTCTTTTTGGCTTTGCTCGGCGGCGCATCATAGTCGGTGAGGGAACTGTCGGGCGCTTCCTCCTCTTCGTCATCATCCGGCACCTGCGCCTTGACGGCTTTGCGCCCCCTCTTCGGCGGAGGAGACTGGCCGCCAGGGCTATCTCCGTCGGACGAGACGTATTCGCTCGACTTGAAGATGGCCGCTGTCTTGAGTCCTGCCTTCTTTTTCTTCGCCGGCTTCGACTTCGTCTTTTTCTGCGCCTCAGCGGGTCCGGGCTGGTCGACGACGACTCCCTCGAAGGTGGAACGTCGGCGCTTCTTTGGCGCCGTTGAGCTGGTTGTCAAGCTCGTCGCAGCGGTAGAACTGGTGGCGATGGAGTCGGTGGCGGTGGACGTGCTGGCGACAGGGACCGGGGGCGGGAGCGGGGGAAGGGAGTTGACGGAGGGAAGGCGCAATGCGGCGATGCCAGCAGAAACGGGTTTTGTGTGAGGTCGTCTGGCGGTACTGACAACCATACTCTCGCCAGAGAGAGGAGTGTGCTGAGCTGCTTGTGGAGAAGAGGGTGAGCGTGCACTTGGAGAAAAGCAGCAGGAAATCGGACATACCTCCTCCTTCTCCATCGCTGTCCCCGACGACATCGTCCATCGCAACCTCGTTCGACGTGTCTGCCGCGACCGGGCTCGTTCCGTTGCTCATCTTGGTAGCTGTGAACGTGCTTATGTCGTCGGTGAGAGCTGCGCAGCGCTGGAGGGGGCTTTGTTTGGAAGCGGAGGAGATGGCTTCGGTGTCGGCGAGAGTGGAGAGGGTTGCGGGCACCAGGACGCGTGGGCGAGCTGTTTGAAGGGTGGAGGGGCCGCTGATAGGGTCGCTGGCGGTGGCAGGGCGGTGAGACGGCACTGAGAACGGGAGAGCCGGGAGGGCGAAGGGGAGGGGAAGCTCGTCGCTTGAGGTACGTTGGACCGAGGTACTGGGGGCTGAGGATACGCTCGGGGTCGCTGTCGAGCCGAGTGTACCGCTGATCGAGGGGTAGTGGGTGGCGGGGAAGGGGAAACGAGGAGGAGCGCCAGCAGCAAGCGAGGACGACGCTCCTGCCTGCTGTTGCGACAGTGCGAGTACAGCTTCGAGCTCTTGCTGCTCTCGACGCCGGCTCATGGCTCGCTGACAAGGACAAGAAGGTAAGCGGGGTTTGCGCGACGGCGAGGCGACGACCCGCGTCGCGCGAAGAAAAGCTGAGAAAAACAACGATGAAGCGACGCCAAACGACGCACGGAGTGCTTGTCGTCGCGAGAAGACTAGATGTGCATCATAAACCCAAAGTCCATGATTGGCCATATTTCGAATATCAACAGGCGATTTTTCTCGTTAACGATTTGTCCCAGGAACGAGGGCTACGACAGGGCCAAGGCGCCCCAGTCACAAGTTGAGCGAGGTCAGGTCCGCCAATATTGGCCGTCAAGCGGAAGGGGGGTCCAAAAGTTCGCCAGGTGGTACGAGGTAAAAAATGCAAAAGGCGAAGAGACTGCTTTTCATCCTGTATTTCTATCTTCGTACTCTCATTGAGATGCCTGCGTCGAGATAGGAGTGGGCGGAAGACGCAGGAAGAGGAGAACCGCAGAGAGAAGCCGCACCTTGGTTTCCCATCCCCTCCTTCGACGACTTGGGATCTTCGGAAGTAGCAGGAAGTTGGAGAGTTCGTTACGACGGCGTATCGACGATAGAGAGCGACGAGAAGCGCCGTAGGCGATAAGCCTACCCGCTTCGCAATTTTCCCATTTTCTTGGCGATGGAAGGTGAGTGAGCAAACAGCCGACTCTATTCCTTCTGCACCTCTGCGCGTACCTCCTTGGCAATCCTCCCTTCCTCCCGCCACACCGTCTCGAGCATCCCCAAGCTCAGCTTCATCTCATCGTCGGCCTCTCCTTCCCGACTCCACCGCTCCCTTACCTCAGCGCACCTCTTCAACCCCGACGCTGACTCGTCCTCGACCGCCTGGCAAAGCACGCCCAGAGTCGCGGTGACCTTGGCTTCGTTCGCCGTCGAGATCGTCTCGATGACGCCCGAGACGACATTGTACCATGGCGCGAGAGAGTCGGCGGAGAGCACGAGGGAGGCGGGGAGGCGGAGGTGGAGGAGACGGAGGGCGACGAGAACTCGCCAGCTGGCTGATGCTGGCTCCGGAGTAGCTTGCAGGGTCATGTCGCTGCGCATCGAGGAGTCAGTTGAAGTCGGTGAAGGAAAAGAACGGAAAGATTCACCCCCAGTATCCCTCGTCGGTTAAGACTCCCTTCTTGATCTCTCCTTCACGTCCCTGAGCATCGAATAGCCCGTCAATGAAGCGGTCGATCTCGACTGATTGGTAGACGTTCTCCCGTCCTACGACGAAGCCGTACTCGGTGAGGAGCATAGCATCCTCGTGCGGGCCGTACGAGAACGACAGTTCGTCGCCGTCCTTGAGTCGAGGGTCGGAGGAAGCAGCGGAGGGAGAAGAGAAGGTGAGGCTGGAGATGCGAGGGGAGGGTTTCGTTGTTCGACCGGCGACGTGGTTGATCATGTCGAGGACTGGGCCGAGGGTAAGGTTGTTCTCCTTCTTGCCGTCAACGTCGAAGTAGATGCAACGAGTGTTGACTGGGCGGAAGTCAGCCAAGGTGCAGCGGAGTGAGGAGAGACTGCTCACCATTCAACCAACCAAGGAGGAAGTCCTCGAATGTCAGCACTCCCTCAATATCCGTCTGTGCCGACTGCGGATAGGGCAGATCAGTAGCTGGGTGGGCGTGAGAGAAAACGCGGACGCACCCAGACCTCCTTCACAACCTTCCAGTCGCCCTTGAACCGATTCTCGATGTCTTCCTGCCGTCTGCGTACCGATGGAGGGAGCAAGTCACATAACTCAGCATACCGCTTCCGCTTCCTACGCTCCCTCTCACTCGCTCCCGCCGCCTTATCCCGCTCCACCCGCTCGTCGAATGATGCGTCTTTCTCGCCCACTTCGTAGTCCGCTCGAAGCGCATCCGGGGTGTGTGATGATACTGTCCACATGAGTGGGACGGTCGGGAACGATCGGGGAAGGGAGGCGATGAAAGGCCAGTGATCCTTCGTCGAGGGAAGTGTCGAGGGAGGTTTCGAGGAGGAGCGATGACGACGGAACTCGAGGGCGAGGTGCAGAGATAGCCACTGAATAGCGTTGAGCTTGTCGGCGAAGGAAGGAGGGTAGAGGGGCTTCAAGGTGCGAAGGTTGAGGAGGGCGGCGTTCGGGATGGAGATGAGGAGGGTGTTTGGCTGCGAGAGAAGCGTCAGTACAGTCCTTCGTCTCTTGCATATCAATCGCAGGCGTACTGGGATGTCTCCACGAGCTACCAAACCGCGTCCGGCTGCGTCAACGAAGCGAGATTGATGAGGACTGGATCAGCTCGCGTCGCGGTCGTAAGAGGGCGTAGAGGCCTACCGGCATTGTGTACGAGTCTGACGTATTTCTCCGGGTCTTCCGCACCCGGGAAGGTCTTCAGCCAGGCGACAAGAGCTTCCCACTCGCGATCCTCCTTCGGCATGTTGAAGGCTGCGAAGACGGTCGAAGGTGGGATGGGGTCGACGTTGCAGTGGTACGGATTGCGGACAAGGGCGAATAGGTCGAAAAAATCGAGACGAAGGAGGGGAAGCAAGACGAGAGAGTTAGTGAGGAGGGGTGAACCGACGACTTTCAAAACACGCCCTACCTTGTCAAAGCAGCCTAGAGCCTCAAGAGCCTCAACCGCATCAGTCATAGAAGCAGACGAGCGCACTTCTTGCTCTCTTGTCTCGTTTTCCGTTCGTTTTCTCGACTTCCGGCAGTCGCCTCGTACCATCAACTTGACCATGGCCCTCTACCAAATCGACGTTGAAGAGGAGTCTGGGTTCCACTTGCACCGGTAGTAAGAGCGGTGGCCCCAGCTCTTCTTGTGAAAGATCTTGAACAGTCGATTTGTCCAGCCGCATCTGCAGCGCTTCTTGCCATTTCGCAGCTGTTCAGCAGGTAGCGCAGTCGTTCTCGTCGGTGCTGAGCAGAGACAGGGGTCGGTAGCTTGAGCAAGGAGAGGACGAGATCCTGGCGGAAGGAGGCGGAAGTGCATACGAACAGTGGAACACCGCACGTCATCTTGATGATCCTGCGCAGGCTCGGCTTAGAGCCCTCGTCTGTGACATCTTACGGGAGGTCGTCTGCGCCGCCGAGCGACTCGAAGTGGCAATGAACAATCTCGTCCCAGATGACACGGAGAAGAGGGGCGCGATTCGAGTCGAGCGCGGTCGCCGATGGTTCCAGTGCGCTTGTTTGAGGTGCACAAGTGTACTGGGTTTCGTAACGCCCTCGCGAGGTGGGTGTACGCTTCTTGACTGTGGAGGAGAAGCGAGTGAGCGAGAGGAGACGGAGGGCAAGAGGAGAGTGTGGACGCACCTTGTCGGCCGTGAAGCGCCTCCGCAGGTGCACAACAGCTTCTCGGAGAGTCTGCAACGGGAGGAGCGGTGACAAGTTGGAAGCAGGAAGCGGGCGACAACAACTCAACCTCACCCCGCCCAGCGCGCACCTCGAGCAGCCCAGTCGACCTCACCAGCACATCCGTGAGCTCTCCTTATTTACCTACGAGCTGGTCTCACACTTCCGCCAGCCGTAGCGGTTGAGGTGTCCTTCCCTCATCAGTTACGTCTCCTGAGGCTTACGTCCCGGCGGCGAGATTGTGAGGACAGCTGGGACTTGCTGGAAAGGCGTTGAGACCTCCATGCTGACCGGCTTGGCACCCGCAGCTTCCCGCCTTCGCATCCTCCCCACCCCCGTTTCGCTCGGTTCTCCCTCGTTCGCCTGACGAATGGCTCCAAGCAAGCCCGGAAAGGGTCAGCAGGGACAGCGACTGAAGGTCAGCGTCCGTCGCCTCCCAGCCGATCTTCCTGAGGAGGTCTTCTGGCGTACGGCGGCGCCGTGGGTCTCGCGTGAAGGACAGCCGGAGAGCGAGCGTCAGGAGGGGGCCGAGACGGCGGTGTGGGCGGTCTACAAGCCAGGCAAGGTGCGCAAAAGGTACGCGCTTTTTCTTTTTCCTTCCTGCTCTTGAAACGAACCAAGCAAATGCCGTCTCACCTCTTTCAACAGTGGCAAGGACAAGGACAGCGTCAATTCTCGAGCCTACATCACCTTCAAAACTCTTGCGGCCCTCGTCGCCTTCCATCGCGCTTACGATGGATGGAGTTTCCGCGACAAGCAAGGTCCGCTGGATGGTTTTGCGACCTTTTCGTATTCGTGTTGACACCGATTCTTCACAGGCAACATCAGCTCCGCTGTCGTTGAATTCGCACCGTATTCGAAGACGCCTGTCGCCCCGACGAAGGAGGACGCGAGGCAGGGAACGATAGACAAGGGTTCGTTCTTCCTTCTATGCCTTACCAGCACGACAACTCACCCTTCCTCCCGGCAGACCACCAACGGTGCGGTCAGCGAGCATGAGGAGGTGGCTGTTTCGGCCAAGGCGGCCGGGAAGGGGAGGAAGAAGTCCGCCATTGCCGATTCGGAGGAGGAAGGCGAAGCCGCGCCGGCCACGGCTCAGGAGGAGGAGGAGGAGGAGGAGGAGGATACGGCCACGAAGCCGAGGAAGGGCAAGGCGAAGGCGAATGGGAGTTTGACCTCAGGCAAAAAGCGTAAGCGCACCGTTGCCTCTTCCGACGATGGCGACCATGAGGAGGACGGCAACGACTCGGCTTCCATCCGCTCCGGCAACGAGTCGTCAGGCTCCGAACCCGTCGGCGGTGGGAAGAAGAAGCCCGCCGCTCCGAGGAGGCGTCCTACCGTCGCCGCCTCCGCTGCCGCCTCCTTCAACACGCCCGTTCCTGCCGGTCGTTCCGTCTCCCCCGCCAAATCCGCCGCTTCAGTCCGTTCCGCGGCCGAAAAGCACGCCGACCGCGAGCGGAGGGAGGGCTTGCTGATGGAAGCCGCTGCGGGAAACGTCGAGGACTCGTTCATCGGGAGCGTGTTCAAGGGCAATGCGGCGGCGGCCGCGGTGGCGGGGTCGAGTCAGGAGAGTGCGAAGGGGAAGGAGAACGAGGGGTCGAAGGGGAAGAAGGGGAAGGCGCCGGTGAAGGGGAAGGGGAAAGGGAAGGCCAAGGTTCGCGATGATACGGACGCGGATGATGAGGACGACGAGGAGGCTGAGGAGGACAAGCTTGCGATGGCCAGTCAGTCGAGCAGCAGGTCGAACGATGCGAAGGTCCGTCTTCTTTCTCCTCCCTCTCCCTGCTCGTTCATACTGACATTCGAACTCTGTCATAGGAGAACGACGGCGCCTCGACCTCGACCTCGAAAGCCAAGTCTTCCGCTTCTACCCCTCTCGCCGGTCGCGGTCGCTCCACCGAGACGCCATTTTCAAAGAAGCCCAAACCCGGCAGTGCGTTCCTCTCTTCCTGCTTGCTCACCTCTTCCCATGCTGATTGTTCTCCCTTGTAGGTCTTGCCGCCATTATGCAGAAGCGTGGCATCGCTCAATACCGCGCTCCCGGACTCTCCGTCCGCGCCAAAGTCCCCTCCCTCCACACCAACCTCAAACCTCCTCCTCCCGCCAAGAAACTCCTCGTCGACAAGCCCAAGCCGAAGAAGAAGGGAGACGAGAGCTACTCGGACGAGGAAAAGGTGCGCTTCTCCCGTTCTCGTCTTTCTCCTCCAGCAGCCAAATTGACGCAACTCGTGCTTGCAGCCTTGGTGGAAGAAGATTGACTGGGAGGAGGCGACGGACGAGGATCATCGCCGTTGGCAGAAGCGTCAGGCCAAGATTGAGCGTGGGCTGTATGTCAGCGACGATGAATAGGCCGAGGGAAGGAGGAAGGAACGAAGGAAAGGAAGGCGTCGCATCTCGCATCCCGCATGTACCTAGGTCTCTCTCACACGCACACACACACACTTGCATATACCGTCGTAGCCGTTATCAGTCTACCGCTTTTGCTTGTTGCAACCCATTTTCGTCCTTGTCCAGCTCTTTTTCCTCGAGATGCGCTGTTTCTTTCTGCCTCATCTGCCTTGTCTGAAGCATTTTGTGCCTTGTCTACCGCTTCCAGAGACTGTTAGAAACGTTCCTCGAGCTGATTTCGGCAACGCAAAAAGAGCGCACTCGACTCGAGGTCGGCGCTCTCAGCGCCAGCTCGACTTCGCCGCGAGAATTCGCAAGTCCCCGCTGACCCTTGTCCGCCTCCTCTCGCCAACACAACCACTCGTGCTGCTCTGCGGACTTCCCGACAATGCTAAGGCCGACTCTGAGCACCCTCTCGGACCATCACCAGCGCCCCAACCGCGTTCTCCCGCTCTCCCCCCTTCACCTCACTTCCTCATCTCCGACCCGCTTCCAGCGTCAGCAACACCATCCAGCAGACTCATAGGACGCACATCGACACCTGAAACCCTTCCACCACCCACACACTCTCACGCCGCTCTCCTAACGAGTTTGCCAGCCGCTCCAAGCCCCCTCGACGATGTCCTCCATTCTCGCGCCTAGGATGGACATGAGCACCATGACCGACTCGAGCAGCACCATGAGCACCGACTCGACCTGCACCGTACGCTTTCCCTCTCGCTCGCCGATGCGCCAAGGCCAGTCGCTAACCTGATTGGCTCGCTGTTGCAGATGTCGTCCGTTCCCTCTTCCTCCTTCTTGCGCCTGAGGTGCGCCATGCTGACTCCTTTACGTTGTACAGGATGATCTGGCACTGGGACTACGAGAACGGTGAGTTGTAGCTGTCTCGTTTCGAGTGAGCGAGAGAACCCGACTGACGTTCGAAATTTTCCCTGCCCTCTTCCTACTGCGCTACTCGTCCTCGCAGCCTGCTTCATTTCCGACCAATGGAAGATCACGTCGCTCGGCGGGTTCGTTGGCACCATCATTGGCGTGCGTTATTCTCCTCGTCTTCTCGACTCTTCCGCCACTGACTCACTCTCTCCCTAATCCGCCATTTTTTCTCCTGCCCCTTCCTACGATACCGCATCGTGCTGGCATCTCTCAGGTGTTCTTCATTACCCTCTCGATCGAATGTGTCCGCCGCCTCTCCCGCGACTATGACCGCTCCATCAAAGTCGCCTACTACAAGCGCGAGATGAGCGCCCTATCGGCGTACGCGAGGAACACGGGCAAGGAGATGGAGAGCGTGGAACCGGCGCCATTCAGGTTCGTCTCAATTTCTTAGCAGGCTTGTCTACATCGAGGCCGTGAGGTATTCGCGCCGATCCCAGTGACTGATTTCCTCCGCCCCTTGCACAGGCCGAGCAACAAGGAGCACCTCATCCGTAGCGTGTTCTACGGTGTCCAGTTCTCGGCAGCCTGTGCGTCTCTCTGCTGCGCTTCTTCTGCCCGTCCCTCCCCCATTGAGCGGCGTGACTGACATCGCTGTTCCCTTCCCAAGACGTCCTCATGTTGCTCGCGATGTCCTTCTCCGGCCCCATCATCCTCGCCATCTTCGCTGGCGGATTTGTTGGTCACTCGTTCTTTGCGGTAAGCTTCTTCCTCCTTCTCGTCACCTGCTGCCTTCTTCGGCCTCTCCTCCCAGGTCGGGCGACTCCCGTACTCATTGCGTTTGCCACTCAGCGCGACACTGCCACCCCCTTCGAGCTTCCCAAGGACGACCCCGTCGCCGCTGGCGGTTGCTGCTGCTAAATTTCGCAGCGTCGCGGAATGGCTGGCGCTGCTCCTCTCTTCTTGGTCTCTATTGCTGTCGAAGTTGCGCAGCACTCCCCGTCGCCACGCCCTTCCGTTGTTGCTCTTCCCCTTTTTCCTCGTTGCGTTGTTCTCTTCACTTCTTCCGTACCGCACTCTTTCGTCTCCGTACCCTTCTTCGTAGCCCATTAGTAACCCAGACGTTCGTTCCCCACTCCTTCTTGAAGAACCCAGACGCCTGACTCCACGTCTTCTCGTTGTCCAGCTTCTTCGTCAATGCTGCAAAACGGCGAATAAACGTCAGCGCTCTGGCTCCCTCAGCTCTGCCTCCGGATGCAGGGTACTCACAGACGACGTCTCCACCTGCACAGAAGTGCTTGCCGTTCCCCTTGATCAAGATGACATTTGCAAGTTCGCTTGCCTCGAATTTCTGAATAGGCAGCAATCAGGTCAGCAAGCGGCTCGAGGATGCAGAGGCGCTCGGTACGGACCTCGAGCGCAGGGCGGATGAGGTCGACCATGGCATCGTTGAGAACGTTGAGTTGCTTTGGTCGGTTCAAGGTGAGCGTTCGCAGGGACCCGCCCGACTCGAGGAGGACCGGTGGCTGTAGTCGAGAAGGTGAGCCTGGCTGTACGGTGGAAATTGGACGGGCTGGGGAGCTCACCTGGGGTGCGTCGGGGGCGGGA
>Ga0115844_100273_pt1 | contig 13779 bp, 14 predicted proteins | sample InSIn1gowninarea_FD_83858 | JGI IMG/M metagenome (GOLD analysis project Ga0115844, IMG submission 83858) | reverse complement strand
AGTGGAGTTACCAATTTGTTATGTGTAAATTGGTAAAACATGGTACTTAAATTATTAATGGTAGTGAGTCACTCTTGAACATGACACTCTCTCACTTCATCTCCGTGACTGTTGGGTTGGGAAACTAATTTTCTGATGATGATGACTCTATTGATATACATGATGATGGAAGCACAAGTGCACCAATTGATCTTTTGGTCTCTCAAGAAGATTTTGTTTCGAAATATTTAGATCTTAAATATAATCCAGTCAAAGAAGATAATCTTATGAACACTTCTTCCTCTTTAGTTGTCTATTCCTTGTCCTCTATTGTTTGTAATGCATCAACTTGCGATGAAGATACTCCATGCTCTATGGATTCATAGTCTGATGAGTTGAATCTTGAAATTCCATAGGATAGTGAGATTATCCATAATGAAAAGGAAAGCAATGAAATCATAGAACATCTATTCCATTCCTTGCAATCTCCTGTTTTGCATGAAGATAATCCTTCAAATCAGGTTGCTCATGAGTTTTATCTCATTCATACGTCTCTAGATTTTCGATCACAAGAATATTATGACTTGAGTAATCAATTTTTTGAGGTCAAAAAATATGATCGAACTAGTGATGCAGATGGTTTCCACCCAAATAATAATGATCATGTTATTTTAACTGATAACAATTTTCCACATGCAATTTTTTTCTACCCAATCCTCAAAATGTTATTATCTATCTTTTCAAAGTTATGAAATCTATCAAGAAGTCGAGGAACTTCAACTCTTTTTTATAGTTATGTCAGGTTCTTGCAATCCTGGTAAGATCCCTGAACCATGTCAGATATGGATTTCCTCACAAAACTCTTTATTTCGTATTGTTTCATTGGATGAAAACTCATCCTTGATGGATTTTGGGATTTCTCATCATAATTTTTCTATCTCTCGATGTTATGTGGAATTTATGATTGTGGACAAAGGTTAATTCCCTAGACCTAATGTACTAGTCAAAAACAAAAGAAGACAAAGAATATAGAATTTTCCTTAGAGAAGTTAGAGAATGGGAAAGAGACCTACCTCAAATATGTAGCAAGCTTCTCTTTCTTCCTCTTGTAAGCTCTAATTGTAGTTCCAAGTGCTATAATTAGAACCTGCACACATGACTGAAATAATAAAATGATCTACAATAGATAAGTAGCATCTCTATTCAACAAATCAGCAAGGCATTGAAATACATGAGTGCTAACATATATATCACATATAGGAAAACAAGATACTCTTTGTATTAATAGAAATAGGAGAGAGTTTACAACCATAAATAGTAGTTGATCTTGTCAAAGTCTACCCAAGTTGACTTTTCCTTCCTTGCCACAAAGCACACCTCAATATCAACCTTAATGCATGAAGATGATGACTCCTTTAGGTTCAAGGTAGCAGCATGAGGACACAATCAATATCCAAAATCCAACCCTGATGCTATGGATGGAAGTAACTTTATAGGAGAAGGATGGTAGTTTAGGATTTACCATTAATAGATTGAGATCCACATATTATGGGAGGATGAGCTCAAGGGATAAGAGGTGAAGCCTCTAATGTAGGATCAGATATGATTCAAGCTCTTATCCATATTAAATAGTTAAAACAACACTTAGAAGCTTCTAGAAGAGGAAGCTTCATAATTATTTTTAATTTTCCTGAATTTATAGAATCAGTGCAACTGTAGAAAGGGGAAACTATTCTGACTAGTGCTGATGCAGAAGGGAGCAACTAGCACTAAAGGCAGGTGGCTAAAGAGATAGGGTGCATTGGGCTAAAAACATTTATTTTGAGAAATTAATCTGAAAAACTCAAACTTTTTGGAAAGGTCATGATTAGGGATTTGTGAGGGAATGATGACAACATGTTCACAGATGTTGATTGATCTAGTTTGTGGGCCTATTAACTAGATGTGACAAAATGGCCTATAATAGATTTTCCCCTAAAGTACAAAGTCTGAAATGACAACTGATAACTAAAGTGCTTTACATTGTGACAATTTCGGATCAAGAACAACTGGTCGAGATCGTCATTTGTTACAACACATTTTCATCATGATATCTTTGTTGAGGGAGGCATACCCATACTCATCACATAATCTAACATTACATGTGCAATGATCAAAAAATCGCGTCCACTGATGATAAAGATTGGATCCATGCTTGGATCATTTCCTATATGATCATAGCCATCATACTTTTTAATCTTGTATTAATCATGAAATCGCATCTCGAATGGATGGAACTAGATCCAAGGTCTTCTATCTTGTTCACTCGATCATCCAACATATGAGTCTAACCATGTGAATAAAGAATCTTGATTCAAACATGGTAGACACCATTTGATTATCATCCAATGATGTAAGTCATTAACAGATGCGATAGAAACCACCAATAATGTTAATGGCTCTTAATGTACTACAGTACAATCTGTATGGTGTGAATGAATAAGTTGAAGTTGAAAACCACACAAAATATTTCGGTCGAAGGCCAATGATGAAGACCTACTACCGAGAAAGAGGAAACTTTCCATTAATGTATGCAAGTCCAAGGCACTAAAGGGAGTTTCTAATTCAACAACTTGGATAATGAGACAATGTCGACAGGAAGCGACCCGTCATAGGAGGGATTTAATGTATCCCCATCAACGACACAAAATAGGTATCAAGATTTTGGTGATATAATGAGACTGATGTAGAGTTGTTTCAAGAGCAGCATACATGAAATGAGTCTTAAGTGTATCGTAGCATATATCATCTAAGGGACTTCTCTTGAACATATCAGTGACACTGAATAGAATTGGCAGCATTGACCCACAACCAGATGTGGAGGCTTTGATATGATGTGATGAACCAAAAGACAAGAAGATTTCCCAACCCAACAGTCACGGAGATGAAGTGAGAGAGTGTCATGTTCAAGAGTGACTCACTACCATTAATAATTTAAGTACCATGTTTTCCCAATTTCCACATAACAAATTGGTGACTCCACTGGGGATCAAACCCAGAATCTATGGTTTCACATAACTTCTTATTAAAACAACCCTTTTAATTTTTTATAAGAGGAAGCTTCAGAATTTATTTTTATTTTCCCAAATTTATAGAATCAGTGCACCTATAGAAAGGAGTGACTAGTGCTCAGTAGCGCTAGTGCAGAAGGGAGCAACGAACGTTGAACGTGGATGGCTAAAGGGACAAGGTGCGCTAGGGCTAAAAACATTGATTTTGAGCAATTAATTCTAGAAACTCTGACTTTTTGGAAAGGTCATGCTTAGGGATTTATGAGGGGATGATGAGAACATGTTCACAAATGTTGATTGATCTGGTTTGCAGGCCTATTGACAAGATGTGAGAAAATGGCTTATAACACTCAAGATCGGGTTTCTGATCAGATCGAGGATACCGCTATAATGAATTCATCTTCATGTGTAACTCTTGTATCTAACTTGGGATTCAAATGTATGCCTTTTACGAATGCACATAATTGTGAAGCTGATCAATATAAAGATTATATTTGGTTGAAGAATTTATATCTATTGAATGCTATGGTGAACAATCATCTCCTGATGTTCATTGTGAATGTTACTCAATTAGTCATTTTTCTTTATGCCCAATCAATCCTTTTGAACATTATTCAAGTATTGAATCATTAGTGGATAAAAACCCCCATGTTGATATGGATTCTAGATATGATTTGAAATATTCCTTTAAAAAAAATTCAGAATGTTGATTCAATTGGTTTCCTATATTTGCAAGGCCAACAATTTCCTTTGATTCTGCAAGCTCTCATATTATTGGTCTAATATGGAATTGGACACAAATGGAACCAATCAACAATCAAGAGTCTTGTATGTTAATCTATCTATCTTATCATAACGTTGGATCTAACAATTGTTATTTCAATAACCATTTTCCCACTAGTATTTCTGATGATGATTTTTCTACATCATTTGATCTAGTTGAATCCAATGGTCTTTATAATTTATCATTTCATTGTTCATATTTTTTTCAAACAGTTGAGGCACTTTAGTATTCACTGATGGTTATTCCAGGTTCTCACTATCTCGACAAGCCTTCTGAACATGATCAAACTTATTTTCCCTTACAAAATTTTCATTTTGATCCTATGCCTTTAATTGAAAATCCATCTTTACAAGGATTTTAGGGTTTTCAAGAGGATAGTTTTGGATTTCATGACCCAATCTATGATTGGATGGAAGCATCTTATTTAGCAAGCCCTTATGCTAAAAATAAGTTCTGATCTTTTTGCATGTTTGTTAAGCGGGACAACATAGATGGAGATACATTCACAATAATTTCTCAAGGTTTGTTTGATTGTTGTGCTAATCAAAAAGGTAAGGTTGCAGGATGGTTAGGGTTAGTTGTTATGGAACATCTTTTTGCCTTTCAGCAAGACCTTCAATATATTATGCAAGTGATTCAAGTTCTTATTTTTCTATTGCACATTATCATATGTCAGTTTTAATTGTTGGTATTGATCCAGGTGGATATTGGTGGCCACCTTCCAAGTCCACTTGGACCCCCACCATTGTTCCTCTCAACATTTTCAGCTTCCTTAATTATAGCGCAGTTTACTATTTTTAGCAGTTTTTCGGGTCCTAAACTTCCGGAGCCGTTTTGAGGCCCTAAACAACGTTTCTTGGGAAATCTACCTTCGCGATTTTTTATATAAAAAATTGTCTTTTCTGTCGTAGTCCTCGGAGAGATCTTTCCAACGGGCTATCATGCACGTCAAACGGAGATAATACGACCAATTTGCGACCCCGGGAAGTTGGCTGTCCAACTCACCCCAAAACGGGGCCCACAATTTGGCGTTTCATCTTCTAGGGTTAGGTTTTGGGATGTGAAGGGTTTTCCATTGTTTCTCAATAATAAATAGGCCTTCGAGCCTCATTGTAACACAGTTCGGAACAGTTCAGAGGCATGTAGCCGACACATCTCTTCTCAGAGATAAGCTACCATCGCCTTAGCTGGGTTATTTCTATTTCTATTTGTAAGCATATTTCAGTATTTTACAGTAATGAAATGAAGTATTCTTTCCGCTACATATCTGTCTTTATGGTTATCGCATCTCTGTGTTTATGGTTATCTCTGTAATTTATTGTGTTCCTGTCTAAATCCGAATCAGTTACTCATAGATGGGATTGTAGGACGAACCAGCTTGCGCTCCCACTTATCTAGGTGGTTACTAGCATGCGATGTGATAAGAAACAAGATCAATAGGTAGGTGTGAGTAAGGCAAGGGTGCAAATGACTCATCCAGTTGGAACAAGGGAGTATGGAAAGACCCGGTGAGTCAAATGACATCCAAGCAGAAGCCACTAGCAAATTATGCCAATCACTGAACAAGGTCTATGACGTGAACCAAACCAACTGGGACCTGTGCATACTAATGGTTCTATGGGCTTATAGGACCACGTGCAGAAACTTGGCGACATGGGCATGAGCAAGACTGGAATATGAGGCAACTGCGAGGACCTCCATGAAGCAACAAGCACCTAGTCCACGTAGGACAATGTGAGTAGCTATAACAACCCGCAGCACTTTGAAGGAATGGATCACGCAGCTGAAGGAAGTTGAATGTCTACGATTGTAGGAAAAAGTTAAGCAGGGAAATCTCATGCTCCAAGAACTTGAGAAGGAAAGGGTATGCTTAAGAAATAAGAGTGCGCTGATAGAGGCGGAAGTCAAGAAAATGGACAGTGAGATAAAGAAGGATTTCCTCAATAAGAAGACCGGGATGCCAAAACAAGGTGCGAATGATCCTGCTAATCGGTTTGAGGACTATCAATGCAAATTGATTAGACTGATTGCTTGGATTGAACCACATATTACTAAACAAATCAACTACAGTAGAGCATTGACTATGGTAAAGTGCGCATTGCCATATGTGATCCTGGAAGGTGTGTGTTTCCTTGATAAAGCAACAAATGTCGGGGCAAACATTTACAAAAGTGGTGCACCCACCTGACTAGTGGAGGGAAGCAAAGTCTTAGCACTCCAAGCAATTGAAAGGGAGTGCGAGACTATAAACTATATTTCCCAAGGACTGCATGACACAGGAGCTGCGCATGAAGCATAGAGTCACAGAGTCCACAGCTGCGCACATGGGACTGCGCTGCCGTATGGGTTGGCCAGAAAGTGACCATTGAAGTCACTATTCACAATGGGATGCTCGAATTGAGGCCAAATGGAGTGGGCAATAGGCATTTAAGATGCGAGTTATGGGCAAGATTTTGGAAAATCTGTTTCCAAGGGAGCATTAATGAACTGGATTTGGGGGGAATGGTCGAATTCAAATTCAAAAGGTGCTATAAACTGAAAAGGGCTACCCAGCAAACAACACTTGGTCATTTGCAAATTGAGCTATTGAGTAGAGCCTTGTGTGACATGTGTTAAGAATTGAATGAGCTCGTAGATTTGCAAGTGTTAGATTTCAGGATAGACATAATGGCTGCCTCCAAAGAAATTTTTATAACCCCAGCACTAACTGCCAAAGAAGCCACACAAACCATAACTGTGGGGGATGCACTAGAGGGCACTGGGACCCTGGTAGAAATCCTGAAATCACCACATACGTCGAGGCCCAAGAAGGACAAGCAAGCAATTATTCCCATCCACATGTCCTCGCGGAACCTGTTGTGCACGCAGTTAACTATGGAAGAAAAGGGAAAAGCAGTTACTATGGAAATCGATGAGGAAGAGATAGACCTAGAAGAACTCATGATGGTAGAAGAAGAGGGTGAAGGAATGGAGGAGAAAGCTGAGCTCACACCCATTTCGATAAAATTTCCCGCTTATGTTCCCCAGCGGAAAGGAAAAGCGAAGGTACCAAAGGATTTGGATGAGACCAAGAGTTCACTCTAGACCCAGCTCCTCCCAGATGGCCTTATGTTTGAGGGTATGCACCTGGGCCACGTGCCGAGCCTGAAATTCGAAGACTGGTACCTCGCTGACCATGAGAAGTTCCCTCATCTTGTGACCGGTAGCCTGATGAAGCAGAACACCATTGGAGGGGTGACAACATTAGAGCCACGGAAATGGTTGCGTGAAGTGGAAAAGGTCGGGCTGCTAAACCTACTCTAGGTGCCGCATTTCCACCATGCCCCAATAACCATTTTCGTCATGAGACAGTTGCTATGCTTGGTACATGATGGGTGTGTATGGTTGGAGGAGCCCATCCCCATCAATGCAGAATTGATCCATCATGTCTCCCAACTTCCGTGCAAAGGAGAGGACCACGCGTTGATATCAGATGGAAAGGGCAGTGATTTGGCCATCATGGAGGCCATGAAGAAGAAGTAACAGCTGGAGAAGAAGAAAAGGGGCTACGCCATTTCCAGCATCAAGGATAAAGTGGTACGCATAGCAACCCAAATTCTTGCAGGGAAAGTTATGTGCAAGTGTCATGCCAACGAGGTACCTGCATCCATGATTTCACTGGTCAAGCTATGTGGGGAGGGGGTCCAGTTTAACTGATGTGAATTCCTCTATGAAGAATTTTTAGAGAATTGCCATGAAGCTCAGGAACAGGGTAAAATGTTCCACTATGCATGGCTATTGCTGTCCATAGTTCTCGTAGTATTGGAATTACCGGAGGTAGTCAATTCCCAGAAATTGGCAGGGATTTACCAGAGGCCACAAAGTATGCTTTGCTCTGGACCATGAAGAATGCGGAAAGGATATGAAATTGTAAGATTTTCTAGATGCTCATGGAGATGGACCTCAGGACATGGATTAACCATAAGCCACGCTTGTCACCCACGGTTTACAACAGTTTGCAGGGCTTTGTGAAACTGAAGGTAGACATGCACAACATATATATCAGGGCACAAAAGGACCCGACGAAGAAGTGGACAAAGATGCCATTTGTAGCCACAAATGATGCTCTTTTCAATGTCCTGGAGACATGGCCGCCAGAGTGGCACGTCCCCAACTTTACAGAAATAGAGAAGTCGACGGCCCAAAAGAAGAAAGAGGAGACCAAGGTGTGTGTCACGTAATTGGAAAAGAAGCGAAGGTAGGAAGCAGCAGGAGCAGAAGTGCAGTCAGTGTGTGACACAGCACAGACAACAACTGAAAAGAAGAAGGCTGCATCAACAACAGTAGTGCGAGAAGCAGCAGCGTAGGAAGTAGCAACAAATGTGAAGGCGGGCACGACCTAAACAACACAGGGACAGGAAGCAGAGGAAGCAGAGCCTATAGAGGAAGGCACAGACCAACCAATTATGTTAACGCAACTAAAGTGCTAGCACCCAATAGAGCGAGCAGGGCCACGGAGGAAGAGCAAGGCATCGAAGTTGTCCATTGATTCGATAACTTTAACCGAGGGAGATCTACATGACATCGGTGAGACAGTGCGTGATGTCACCTCTGAGGCACTCTAGGATTTCATGCAGGAGAACTAGAATGTGTTGGGGGCTCTTAGAGTGTAGCTACAGGAATTACAGGTGTGCCCTTCTCAAGTTGGTACTCTCTCGACCAACCTCACGGCCAATTCAATAACAACGAAGCAGATTATGCGCGCAAGAATGACAAACACCTTCATGCTACTAGAAGGAGCACTAGTACCATCGAATGATGCCAATAGGTCTTTGGGTAGTGCACTGAAAGGTCTCGGTCTCAATCTAGTTGCACTTCTGTGCGAGACCTTATATGGGTTTCAAGATGGCATAACTGTAGAGCTGCGTGCTAGGGAGAGTCAGGCGATCCAAATCCTCAGTGAACAAAAGATCAATATGGAATAGATAAGCCTACAATGCGACGAATTGGTCTCATGGAATCAACAGTTGGTACAGGTGATCGACGACACGTGCAATAGTGTCCTGGAGATGGCCATTCCAACAGACATACCAGCAGATCCACGGATCCATAGGTTGGCAGTAGGGGTCTACAAGGCGAAGAACGAAACGACCAAGGTTTAGTTAGAGCTGAACCTTCAGATCATCAAGCTGTAGTTAAAGGCACAACCATCCACTCCCCTGGAAGTCAGAGAATAGCATGTGAGTGCTATCACAGTGGGGTTGGCGGAAATTGGAGGTGCAGTGAAAGACTGCACCCACATGTTGGAAGAATCACTGGGGGTTCTCACAATTCTGCAGGAGGACCCCAATATCCAGTGCTTGGAAATAGAGGCACGAGAACTACAACAACAATATGACAGTGTCTAGGGTACTACGCAGATGGTGGTCCTCACTTAGAGGCTTGAAAGGATGTAGTCGGCAAAGGAATTGAAAGAACAGGTGGATGCAGCTCGACATAAAGAAGTAGTACTAAAAGCACACGTCTAGCCATGGATCAACGAGGCCTTCACCATCACGACAAAGATCAAAGGCAAGCACACACAGATGTAAGGGATGTACACATTGCAGTAGATGAGCTCTCCTGACAGAGAGGCTTGGGAAGAACGAATGGAGCAGGCTCAGCAAACCACAGCTCAGTGCATTGCGGACCTCCGAGTAGCTCAAGACAGGTTGGCAAGACTCCCCATAGAGATCGCCACACCGACCGAGTGACTCGAGGGCGAGGTGTGTTTGTTTTGTGGGGGGGGGGGTGGGGGGGTGACCCCCCCCCCCCCCCCCCCCAGGCATGTTTTGGGGCCAAGTTGTAACCAAAATTTTTTGTAAATCCCTCCAAATTGCGAGTGCGGGGCACAGCAGTAGGATAGAGTCAAACAGTTGTCCGCCCTAGGTTTGTGATGTACTATCATCCTACCCATGGTCCATAGACCATGGAAGTGTATAAATAGAGAAAGGCTCTAGGTTGTAAAAGACATCTAAGGAATCAAACAATATGATGAATCGATAACGGTAAGGTCAAGTCTAAGTGCGTAAGTGTTTTTTTGGGTCGTAGAGTAGGAGAAGGTTCTATAGTTGAGTGTGCAGAGGCCTAGTAGTCCGCAGCTGAATGTGCAGAACCCTGCAGCTGAGTGCATAGGGCAAAGTCAAGTCTGTAACCGAAGAAGGAAATAATAAAGATAAGTTTTATTCTAATTTTGTGTATCTATTCTTGGGTTAATGCTTGATTTTTATTACTTGCAATTATATGCGCGCATCTGTATGAATGGTTTATGTTGTTAAATGCAACTTAAAGCACTCAACTGACTAATATTGGAAAGTATAAGTAAGATCTTGGGTAATAACATAGAGCATAGGGTTCAACCCTGAGTAAGGGCTATGTGAGGGCCGAAGATCAGAAAAGTGCGCAAGGCAAGCTAGGCGCAGACCAGTTGACCTCATCAAACATCTCCAGGGTGCGGAAACCTGGTTCTATCACCTCCATACTAGTTCGGGTGAGACCTCAGCCCGTGCACCGCGAACATTTGCCGATGGGGCCAATAGTACCAGGAATTGTTTGGCTAATTACCTTTGAACCTGGGTCAAGCCCCAACAAGCCAACAAGATCACCAAATATCATTAACAAAGTCAAGGATATTCCCATAACTATTCTTTGGCTTGGCCAAGTGGGTCCTTTAATGTCAATTCCATCTCCAAGTTCTTCATTCTTTTAGTCAACCTAGTTTAATTCTGAACTTCTTCCTTGTGCATAAGGTTATGGGTAAGGTTATTATCATTTTCGAGTATGGTTATCTTTTCCTTTAAGCTTGTTTATCTCTGTCATCTAAGTGGACATGTCCTCCATTGCTTTGACTAATTTACTTGCCTCATCACTTGGCTGAGTTGTTGCTGTTGTCGAACTTGTAGCTGATGTAGATTCTCTTTCATCTGGAAGTGTTGTAGCCAGTGCAGATGTAGGAGCCAATGACACTGCCAAGGTGGATGGTACTGTTGTAGTAATTGTTCTAATGATAGTGGTAGTGGCAGTCTCAAGGCTCACCTGTTTCAATTGTATTACATTGTCCAACTCCTTCTCCTTCTCTTTCAACTCATCATTCAATTGGATAACAAGGTCCATCATTTCCTCCTTATGTTTTTGGCTTTCTAAGACCTCTTTTGTTTTTGGATACTCTGAGTGAGGCAGTTTGATTTTTTTTTTTAGAGCAGAAATGTCCTCATTCTTTTTCTTTATCAACTTCTCAGCAGCCTTGACATCATTGGGATCATGTCCAAGTTCAATCACCAAGTCTTACAGTGACTTGATTCTATTGTCCTTGGCCTGTGAGGAGGCCTTTTCTAGATTGTATTGTGCAGTGATATTATCTAATGAAGTTTGAATTTTGTGTGTAGTCATAGCTTTACCCGTCAATGTGGAATAGATCATCTCACTTGCCTTCTTATGGAACTCAATTTGGTCAATTGGGTGAACATCCCCAGCCAAAACCTCAAAATATTCTTTCCTGTAGTCTGCAGATGACCTTGGCTGCTGGAATTTAGGTTGCATGAATGTCATCTACATTTTCCCTATTTTGATGTCAAAGGCTAACTTTAATTTGTTTTGATTTGTAGGTGTCTACTTGAAGTATTGGGCATAAGTCTCGGCCCTTAGTTTCTCATTTCTCAACTTAATTTCATTTTACCTATCTTTAATATCTTTCTATTTATCCACAGTCCTAGTGAATGAAGAGACCTCAACACTGAGTTGTCTCTCAATTAGTTGAGTGTTTGATGTTGAGGGCTGGTGTGTTTCTCCTGAAGCTGCTAGGATTTCACTCCTTTCCACCATCGTATCAATGTCAGTGATTTCCACTAAGTCAATGGTGTCTTCCTGTTTAGTTATAGGATTAATCTTGGGCCTCTTGTTGTAACTAATCTCAAAATGATCATCTGTGGTTTCCATGGCTGAACTAGAACCTTCTTCCCTGGTTCTCTTTGCATTTCTGTCTTCATTTGCTGGAGTCTGTAAAATAAGAGGAATATTCATTTTCTCTCCTTGGTATGGAACCTGTAGAAAGGAACTAGTACCAATCTTCTTTTCCACATCAATTAATGTATTCTCCACATCAACTACAATACTGTCCATGACTATCAAAGTTTTTTCAAACCATTCAGACTAGTTGGAAAATCTCTCAATGTCTAGCCTGGGATGATGTATGAAAGGTCCCAATTTGACTTTGAGTCTTAGTTTATTTATGACTCCATGAGGGTAATATTGCCACATAAAACTATTCTTTAATTTCATCTGTTGTAGAATCTTATCTGCCTCTGGTCCAATTTCCCTATTGTTACAAATAAAGGGGCCCAATTGGTTTCTCATTTTGAATTGAGTCTTCTTCTTGGCTGCCAGGAGGTAAACTTCATCAGAGTTTATGATCTACCTAAAGTACTCTAATGAAAATAACCTCATGGGGAGGTATTTTGGTAGTTTGTAGGAAGCTAGTTGGCATCCATATTTCCTTATCTTTGTGTGGTGCTGGTATAAATACCAGTCTCCCATCTTACTGTCCTCTACCAACTGTAAAACCCTTTTGATTTCCTAACTAATCCTTGGCTGATAGCTATTGGTAAACATGTTTACAACACGATGCACAAATGAATCAATGAATTCTTTGTAGGAAAAAATAGTGGAGTATTCTTGGATCAATGGTGTCCAATATATGACTAATCTTGGATTGCCTTTCGTGTCCAACTTCTGAATGTTAATTGGAAACTTGTCTAACTGATTGTAGAGGAAGATGTGAAACAATACTAAAGAGTACTTGAAAACTCTCTCATTTGGTAATCTAATGAATTGTTCATGCATTCTGTCTGCTATGAACTGAGCATAGTTATACATTATAGCCGGAGGCTTGCCTGGGCAAAATATAGAAATGAAATCTAGGACAACCTCATCCACATGTTCGTCTATGGTGTACCCTAAAATGCAAGAGAGCATGGTAATAATTTGTCTGCCTGTCTCAGAAAAAATTGTGGTAGCATAAGGAGGACTATATTTTGTAGTGTGAGACTCTTTAATAATAAAAGTTTGAAGAATTTGAGCTTTCTTGGGAATATCTAACTTGGTGTAGAGGTCAAGAAATCCTTCAATTGAAAGTGGGGTCTCATTTTGACTTGACTGGATTTGCGGCATTTGATTTATAGATTCTACTGTAATGGTGAATAAAACTTGTTGGTCAGGGGTGAAAATGGCTCTTTGGATGGGAATGTAGCAAGCTTAGTAGAAATGGATGATTTATGGGAAAGGGTGTACTTGTGGGAAATAATACTTGGGAAAATTGGACTCCCAAAGGTGAATGTCATCATTCTAGTTTAAGAACTTGTCTTTACTCCAACAGTGGAGTTTTAATAGGTAGGAAGGGGAAGCAATGTCCTTAATTTGGAAGTCTCTTTCTGCTAATGCAAGGTGGTCAATATCAAAGTGAGGGGTTTTCAGAGGTCTTACATCTAGAGAGGTTTGGGAAGCCATGTTTGAGTTTACTGATTTGAATTAGGATTTCAGTAGTTTTAGGAGTGAGGCTTAGAAGGTCTGGAACAATGGGAGGGTAATTATATTCTGTGAAAAAGGGTTTGTGATATATAGTAGGTTTCCTTTCAATTCAGGAAGGTTTCATAATTAATTCAATTAATTAACTGTTCAATTATAAATGTACATTTTCAAATTCAAGGGTCGTTCTAGTTTTTTCAAATAATACCTGGAAATTGATGATTTAGAGTGCAGATTGAGTTCTGTGGTAGCTGCAGAGGGTACTAAAGCTTAAACTGGTTATATGCTACTTCAATTTGGTGTCTACAGCATCTTGAGGTGATAAAGAAAAAGAATGAGGACATTTCTGCTCTAAAAAAAAAAATCAAACTGCCTCACTCAGAGTATCCAAAAACAAAAGAGGTCTTAGAAAGCCAAAAACATAAGGAG
>Ga0115844_100211_pt2 | contig 13797 bp, 9 predicted proteins | sample InSIn1gowninarea_FD_83858 | JGI IMG/M metagenome (GOLD analysis project Ga0115844, IMG submission 83858) | reverse complement strand
TTTGAGAGCCTAATTTCTTATAACTCTGCAAGATAAAATTCATTAAAATCTCAACATAAGATGAACACACACATGTTTTTCCTATTTATTCTTTTGTTGAGACATATTTATAATTAATCTTGTTGGGGGTTGTTTTTAATTTGGGTTTTTCTTTCAGTTTTTCCTTTCCTCAATTTGACATTTTTGGAATTTTCTCGTTGGATTTCTTTTTCCTTTTTTCTATTGGTTATGGTTTTATTTTTGTGATACCGTCAAGATTTATATGGAAAGAATTTATTTTTGTTTTCTAGAATATGTAAATGACATGGGTTTTGGTTGTGTGAATAGATTTAGGCCAGCGTGCTTGTTGTTGACATGCTAAAGATATGATTAATATGGTTATGCTTGATTTAGTTGACAATTTAATCCTCCGAAGTTAAATCTCCGATGACTTCACTCGTCCCTCCTCGCTCCATGTGCCCTTATAACTCCCACCTTCCTCCACTTCGTTATACGTAAAGCCCTCCTTGTTCCTCTGTTATTTCGGGACTCTTATGAGCTTCCCAAACGCCACTTTGGCCCATCCATATGGGACCAATAACCACTAACATAATGACATGTGTTTCACTTCTTTTTTCTTAATATAATTTAAATTAATTTAATGTTTTAATTATTTCATTTGTAATTATAATATTAAATTAATAATTTAATTAATTTCTAAATTAATTAATTTAATATAATTTATTTTTTTAATTGTAATTAAATTGTATATATTTAATTGATGAAATAATTAATTATAGTTAATTAGAATTTTTGATTTTATTTTAAGTTAATATTTTTAATAAAAAATTTCTTAATTTTAGTTCAGTAGAGTTTTTCTATAGTTTTGATAATTTGGTACTTCAACTTCGGAGAGGTATATTTCAAGATTTACTCAACCAAATGAAGCTTGTAATAGCTTGTTGGAAAGCCAAGACAAAGAAGGATAATTTGGGATAGTCAATTCTAGTATTTTCTTCATTTAATGACCTAAAAATCCAATGGAAGACAAAGTGACGAATTTGCAACAAAAATTAGTTTTTCTATTTTGATTTGGGCAAATTTTATTGGCTTTGGAAAATTGTTGTCATGAATTCATTCCTAGAAATACTCAAAGGCTAATCTAATTCATTTGAAGCAATCATAGCATGATAATTTCTTTAGATTTTAATTTAACAATTTGTTGAGAAGTGGTTTGATTTCTATTCTGTGCACCAATTTGTTTTAATTTCTGTAATTTGATTGTTTTTGGCAGGTGAGAAGTTGGGGAGATGAAGAAGAAAAGACTTGGAACAATGAAATTGCACCAGCAAAGAGAAAGAAAAATTTTGGCCAATTAAAATTCCTTGGAGAAAAATTCTCTAACAACTCTCATTTTAATTTTTTGTTGTAATTATAAATATGGTTTTTATAGGATGGAAAAGGGGTTCCTCTTCTCTGCAATAGATGCTATGATAGCACTATTGTTTAAGGGATTATATTTGTAGGTGATGGGAAGACTTTAGATCTGATGTTAGGGGGAATCTATGTGATTTATGTTATTGTGCATTTGCACTATTGTAGTGTATTGTGAGTTGAATTGTGGAGAGAAAGATGATTTTTGGTTCTGAAAAAGAAGTTGTTTGGCACTAATATTAGCCATTTCTATAAGGAGCTGAAGCTTCTTAAGGACTGCAAGACTTGTAATGAGATTTTGGTATGATTGAATACATTTTCATTTTAATGCACTATTGTTTGAATTGTAAGTAATCTTCCATTGCCAAAATTTCCTTAATTGGTTTTAATTTCTGTTCTAAATAGTAAATGGATTTTGATATTGAGCACTATTGTCGTATCATTAGTTTTATGATATTGAATTTCTGTTAGATTTATCTCTGAGGAGCAGAATAGAGTTAGAATTAATATGAATTCATTGAGATTGGAATGTGTTGGGTAGTAACTACTTTAATTACATCCTTGTTTTGGTTTTTTTCATTAATTAAATGAATTACTTCTTTAATTGATGAAAATTATTTGATGGATTCAATCATATAAACAATCCTTTTCCCCTATTTAGTTAGTCCATCTGCTCTCAAATTGAGAGAGGGATATCATTTTCCCAATTCGAGATAGGATTAGTTGCATTTGCATCTTAGATTAAATTTGCATTTAGTTTTAAATTTTGCATTCTACAGGTCCCCTCAGATAGGGGAAGAATTTAGTTGTGGTTTGCTTGAGCCCTAGATCAACTTAAGGATCGCTTTCTTGCACGAGCTCTACAAAAGGGTAGATCCGATTTCTCTTCGCTATTGGAAAGAGATAGACATATTATAAGCCAAAAGAGAAAAAGAGAGGGTAACTGGACCCAATTGAACCAATCAGAACCATCATTTCAAATGGAAAAGGAGTTGATTTAAGTTCTCAACCAGGTAGTCTCCCTTGTAATGTTGACATGGTAATTTTGGGCCATCATAACAGTGAAATGGTGATGTTAATTATACTTAAATAAGGTGCAAAAAATCTATTGATATTAAGGTTGTTGGGAGTATCATTCCAAAGAACACGATGGTTGAGGCTAAGAGCAAGATTGCTGCTGAGAATGGTAAGAAATACACAACTTATGCCAAAAAGTGATGATAAGGAGGAAGATAGTGATATTCACGAGAACAAATTGAAGACAGTTAAAGGGCTAAGAATTCACACTAAGCTTCTTGTTGATTTTAATGATTTTCCTCAAAGTGGAAAGTCTCCTAATAAGTTGGGGGAGTACATACAATCTCTCAGTGGTTCTCCTTAGGAAGTGATGATTTTATTGTTTGAGGCCCTTTTTAACACTGTCGGCAAGGGATTTTCCAGGGAGGTTTCAAAGAGAAATATTTACTTGTCCAAATCTCTTCAGAATGAAGATTCCTAGTTGTTGTTGAATGCAATTGATGCTTTTTGCAAGCATGCCAGAGTAGATGCAATCAAGGAGGCTACTTTGGTTCTGAAAGTTTTATATGATGATGACATATTAGAAGAAGATGTTATTTTCTAGTTCTATGATAATCATACATTGGGTGCCCAAGGAAATAACTCTTCAATGTGGAAAAATGATAAGCCATTTGTTGAGTGGCTTAGAATTATTGAGTTTGAATCTTAAGAGGATTAATTAGCGAATTAAATATGTTTAACCATTTTAATTTGTGTCACCGAAGAGATTAGTATAGTGTTTCCAAATTTCTAATGCTTTTATATCCTGAAGTTGTTTGTCTACATCGTGCAACCAAGTTGAATGGAGGTATTTTTTGTGAACAATCAATTTCCACCAGGATTTTCCATTTGATATCAATCACCAAAGGATATTCACCCCCAATTTCCTAATTCAATATTTATAACAAATTTTTTATATATGTGAATATATTATGTTGGGTTACATATATATGTGTATTGATGACAATTTGGTGATACAGGAGGGTCCCATCCCTTGAAACTACCTCTTTCATGGATCTTCCCAGCATTTCTGGAGTGTCTACTTGTTGATCACTCTTATCATCAATATCTTTGAAACCTCCACGACCTGGTTCGATGGAAGTAAAATTTAGCTCCCATTCCTTCACGATGGCTCCTTCTGTGTGACATCTTCTTTATTCTATTTTACTCTTTCCTATGCTACTACCTTACGGTATTTCCTTTGCAACATGTGGTGCAATTTCTATTTTAAGCATTTGTACATTTCAAAAAACATGGAACAAGATTCTTATCTATGGGGATTCTTAATATGTAAATATACTTTGTTACCATACCATGGCTTATTAATACCACATGCCCAAAAAACCATAACTCATTTCGTATGACACTTTTTCATATGACAATTTCTTTAATTAATCAATTTAATTAAAAGGACAAAAAAAGCATAGCTACTTTCGAGATAAATCTCAAAATTTTATTTGTCTATACTACCAAGAATATTCCTGAATATTCCATGGAGGTTAAGCCCCTACCATCAACCTAATAATTATTGACAATTAAATTAAAAATTTGGAAGCCTTATTTCAAAATAGACATGTTTATCGGGATAACAAGTTAAGAATATCCCATGTAAAGTGGGGTGAATCTACATGGTTAAGAATATTGTTTAATGTTTTATTAAATGTATATATTTTTGAGTCATATATTAATTTTTTTATAATTAATAATAATAAAAACAATTTGAAATAAAGTTATAATTTAATTAATTTTATGATTTTCTTTTTTAATCTTAGCAATGTGAGATGTATTATGAGGTAATTGTTTTGATGCCTATTAGTGTTTAGCAGTCATTTAATTTATATGACTACACTAATTATTATTATTATGCCAATAGGTGTGTATATTTTGAAATTGGAAGGAAAGATTAAATGGTGGGGATGTGTTCAATTGTTTTCCTCCTTTTTAATCCTCACCATCCAATTTTAAACACATAAAAAATTTAACAACCTCACTCCAAATATGTGATTGTGTTGACAGTGCTGGACCCTCCAATATGTTAGGCGATCTCCCCGTTAAGAAGTCCCAATTAGACCTCAAACTGTTTGGTGTAAGAGCCCCAGCACTGGGTCATATGGTAATGCCTTGACCATGGCTTCGCACAGAGGCAAGTAAGATGTCCCTGTTGGTAGCAAGGGTGTCACATATGCAGTAAGTCAAGGAAGGTGCATGAGCGGTTCTAACACACATAGGGTGAGGTGAGTGCACCTCTTAGAAACTTGTGATAGCATGGAGTTAAGAGGGGAACACACGAGTAAAGATGCATCACAACATGGAAGGCAAGTTAGCTAGAAGTCCAAAGTGATGGTTAAACCAACAACACGTTTCAGAAAGATTCATACATACATATACAAAAATAGCTACACATGCATGCATAAAAAACTTAAAGAAACATAAATAGATGAAAATGGACATACAAAACTTACCATTGGAGAATTTTGTTAGAAATTTACCTCAGAGATGTTAATCTTATCCATCAAAGGATAACCTCTTCATTTGATTGGAATTAAAAGCATGAAGAAGTGGATTTCAATGTAGTTTTCATTTGCCCAAAATCATAACTTATTAAAGCTAAGATAAAGCAAGCAATACAGCTTAGAAAAATTATATCTCATGTTCAAAAGATCGGAAATAAACAAAATCTATTAGAAATGAAAATGAAGATATGCTTCTCTATGAATTGCAATGGTAATTGTTCTCTTTATTTTTTCAGATTTCATATCCACCCCACGGTTTTTATAAACTATCGAAAATCAATACCAAGTCCCAATCTATGTGACAGATATGTGTAGAGGAGGAAGATTTGAATTTCGTATGCTAAATATGAAGTGATATATCAAAAATTCAAACAAAGGAGAATTCAAATATGAATTTACCATGATCCATTATCTTTGCATATTTCAAATTCACTTACTAGTTAGTTTCTCAAGAGTGTCTTTATCTTTTCCTTGTAGACCTTCTTCATTTCTTTGATATGTCGGGGACCCAAACCTTTCTTATATTACCTTACGTGAAAAGATGTCAGACCATGAGAATATTGCCAGGTTGGATTTTGTAGTGCAAATATCGGGAATGGATTTAAAATAAAGTTATTATATTCCAATGTCCCGAAATAGGGAGCACTCATACAGATACTACGAGTTACAAAATATATGATATAAACATTTTATTATATAAAATCTTTTTGGAAAGTTAATTTCTTGTAAGTTTTAAAAAAGAATTTTATGATAGACTAGACCTTTGATATAGCATGTTCGATAGAAATATTTAAATATAAAATAAAAGGACTATCAGAAAACTATATTTCATCAAGGTAACATCTCGTAACAATTTTAAAATAAGTCCCAATATGGAAGGCACGAAAGTAAGAGTTCTGTAAAACAAGGTTTTCAAAAATGTCTTGATGGACAAAACCCCAATAAACAAAGCCCTTGCTTCATAAATGTTTTCAATAAAATTACTTTTTGGAAGTTTAATTGAATTACACCTCAGTTATAAAAAGTTCTGATATATAGAATATTAAAGGGAAGCAAGATCTTGAAACAAAAGTTTTTCGTAACTTTTTATAAATAAAACTTAGGATATCAAATATTCCCAATAGTGAATGTCTTTTAATGTATGACGTGGGAATATTGTACATCAAGCATTCAAATATCAAAGATAATCAATCTCATAAGAGTTTTACAACATGGATTTGATATCTTTCATTCCGATAAGAAAATAGCTTAAAGTTTTGTGAAATAGATTTGAAGAGCACTTTCATTTGTCTGTAAAAATAGGTTTATGAGAAAAGGAGTCCAAGATGAAAAGAGGTGATAAAGGAAATGCGAGAAGAAAATTACATTGATTCATAATAGCAACCTGGCTAAAATCTTTTAAATGAAAAACAAAGGAAACTTGAGATTACTATCGAATAAAAACATGGTATCAGAAACTCACAACTGAATATGTCTTTATGAGATTCCGAGAGTGATGAATTCTAGCGGAGAAATGAAATAGGTCCCTTATGGATCTTGAGAGGAACATTTTGGAATATGTTTTTCAAAATAAACATCCAAAATAAGACGGACCAAAGAGTCAAATAAATGAATGCAGTGCAGAGACTCAAATCAACTTCAGTCGATGTAAGATTTGGAATGGGTAAAGGTGGATGGAATACTTCTAAAATGGCTGCAAGATCTTTGTGCATTTTTCTTTTCTTATGGGCCTACTTTAATTAACTATTTGAAATGTAGGAAGCTACAAGCCCGTGACAAATTAGAATGAGAAAAGTCAAGTGTTTCATTTATACTTCATCCATGAAAAAGGGAAAATTAGGATGACTCATCTCAGAATTCCAAAAAGAAAAGAAAATGGTAGAGCACAACATTACTCATTTTGACGAGAAAGAAATACTTCCCTCAACAATGTTTGTGACTTCAAATATGCTAGTTGCTTGCTTATTACTAAATCTAATTAAATTTTCTTGTAAAAATCAAGTCTGCAAAATCAAGCCCATGAAGACGTGCAAAAGAAGCAAAATAAAAATAAAAAATAAATTATGAAATAGAGAAAACTAACAATAGATGAAGATGAACATGTTTATGCATACCTAGAAGAGTTGAATTGTAAAAGAACCTTATATATCTTGACATTCTCCCTAGTATTATCTTCAATTTTTTATATGTTCAAAATCATCTATTTAATCTAAATTAAATACTAAGTAATGAGCTATTGTTTTGCATTTACTTCATAATAACATCGAGAGACAAGAGTGGGAAAAGTGATCATATGGAAATGCTTTTGAATTTAAAACTGAATTTCTTAAGAGCACTTGATTATAAAGATTCTTTGGAACTTTACTGTTCCTAATTTTCTTTGCAAATTTCAATAATGTGATGAAGCTTCATCAAGAAGAATAAACAAGCGCAGCGTAAGCATAATTTAAGCAATCATATTTTTCAAACACTCTTTTCATCATAGGATCATTACATGTTTATTGAAAACCTACAATAATGAAATAAATACAAACAAAAAATGAATCTAAATCTAAATTAATCTATTCCTAATCCTAACAACGTGAAAGGAAACATGACTAGCTATAGTCATACTTCCAATGTAATCATTCAAACATTTTCCTACATGTATATACATATTAAACATCAGTAAAGAAAATACAAATATAATAAGGGAAACAAAAATAAATCTAAATATAGCATGTACACTTATTGCTAATATATTTACAACAAGAAACTTATTTACAAGCATTTTCTTTTCGAATGTTTCCTCCAACCAAATTTCTACGGGATCATAAAAATAAGGATGAGTAGTTAATAGAGAATGGAATATATTACATGAAAGAGAGGCTGAAGAACCATGAAACAAGTAATTAGACAAACTATTAGCAATCTTCTATGAAAATGAAGCTTCCAAGCAACTTTGAAGTGGATCAGTGAAGTATGCATGGAGGTTTAGTACATATGCCAAAATATCTTCAATTGGGTTAGATAGTGGCCATATGGGATGAATGTACTCAAAAGTGTTGATTCATGTTGAAAATGCACTCTAGAAAGAAAAGTACGCTCTAAAATATGGTCATCAAATGGAATTGAAAGATCAAAAGCTCTTGATGATCATATTCTAAATTTTGAGATTCATTTTCACATTCTAGTAATGTATATTGCAAGTTTTGAACACTTAATTGTTTAATATCCCAATAAATGACATCTAAGAATTAAAAAATGCAAGCAAAAAACAAATCTAAAAACAAACAAAATAAATGAAGGAAAAATAATGAAATCAACTCATAATTTACACTATAGTTGCAATTAATGTTACAACACAATTGGGACTGATTTGAAACAATTTCCTTCTCAGAAGCACTAGCCAAGATAATACAATTAGAATGATCGTTGACATTAGCTTGTGAAAGAGAAAAATATTCAGGACTATGAATAGGAGTGAGAACATGATCATCATAAGAATCATAAATTGGGTTGGCTTCTGGAATGTTGAAAGCAGGAAGATGATTACTTTTTTGAAAATGAGAAGTTATTTTAACAATTTTTGAGTTAGAGTTTTCTTCATTCTCAAATATGATTTGACCTTGGTCATGTGGATTTAATAGAGATTGAGATAAAGGAGCATCCTCAACGTTAGAGTAATCATCATAAATGTCTTCACAACATTCACTATAATACTCTTCATTCCCATATGGTGCATCAAAACAAGAAGTATTGAGTACATTTTTATCAATGTCAGAAGAATGATCAATAATTATCTCTCTATATTGACAAAAACTAATATACAATTCATTTATATCAGCCTCTCTACTTTCTGGAACAACGTTAATGCAAAGAGGGGATGAATTACTATCAACAAAAATATCAGGATAAAGAGAGAAATGAGAGTCAAAATAAATGAACCTGTCAATATGTCTATTTGTAGACTCCTATGTCATTTTCTTCATTGTAAAATTCAGATTCTTGATCGTTCATTTGTCTACATAAACTTTCTTGAAGATCACCATTCGACTGCCTTAAATTTTGTATTTCATCAACATGATCGAATTCAGAAATTTCTGCAACGAATTGCACATTGTCGTAGTCTTCAATTTCTACTTGTACATGCTAATTTACTAGCTGATTTTCTGATTTCATTTCGTGTTGATTTTCAGATTTTAAGGTTTGTGGTATCTTCTTCCAATTGATTATCAAAATTTTCCAAGGTTTGTGATTGTGTTTCTTTAACATGTAGAAGAGTATCATGATCATCATTAATACTATAAGGGGTGTGCACTAAATGAAGGAATTTATCATACATGGCAAAGACAACTTCATCATGATTAGTATGCACATCCATATTGGAATTCTCAATCATGTTAATAGATACCAAAGAAGATTCATCAAAACTTGAAATTATTTCATGTGTATTCGTAATGGTAGGAAGAGAACAAACATATTCAAACCATTCCATCAATTCAATATCTGAAGGTTTATCTTCAACTTTGAATCTCAAGCAATTTAATCAAAATCAAATGGTAAAATATAAGAAAGTTTCATTTTAAAACCTTCGTAAATATTCAAATTCATAACATACTTGTTCATAATAATAACTCTCGAACTTAAAAAGGAACTTTGTGATAAATTGATCCCTACAGTGAAAAGACAATTGGAAGAGATTGACACCATCTTTTGGCTTTTCCCAAGAATGTAAGAGAAAAAATCCTGAATAAAATACCTTCATCAATATCATGAAAAGTGGAATTTGTAAAATTTTGAATAAACTGTAAAGCGTGATCGAATTCAGTCTTCACCCCTGTGAGCATCACCCGATGCAATGAGTGCTAAGTGGAATATTTAAAAATCATGAGAACTTATTCAGTTATGAGTACCTCTCATGGAAATGGTCATAGATGAATGACTTACTTAACACAGTTGAATCCCAAAAAATAATATTTAACATTATTTTTACTATTAAATTTTACCTTTGACAAATGTCTTACTATTTCTGGTGGAGTATTGGTGGATGCGCGTCCAGAGATACAAATCCAAATGGGAAGTTTGAGAAGAGTAATTGTGATTAAAATAAAACTTAAAAATACAAAAACTCCAAAAGACAAGAAGTCGTCAGTCCCTCCTTCTATTGCAAAAAATGTTAATGGCCCAAAATGAACATGTCAATATTATAAGGGAGACCATCTGGTCGGGAACTTAAATCAACTCCTTTTTTTGTTTGGAATGTTGGTTCCGACTAGTTCAATTTGGTCCAGTTACCCTCTCTCTTTCTCTACTATCTTATAGTATGTCTATTTCTTTCCAATAGAGAAGAGATATCAGATCTACTCTCTTGCGTAGATCATGCAATAAAGTGATCCTTACGCTGATCTAGGGCTCAACCAAACCACAACTAAATTCTACCCCTATCTGAGGGGACTTGTAGAATGCAAAATTTAAAACTAAATGTAAATTTAATCTAATATGCAAATGCAACTAATCCTATCTCGATTTGGGAAAAGGATATCCCTTTCTAATTTGAGAGAAGATAGACTAACTAAATAGGGGAAATTTATTGTTTATATAATTGAATCCATAAAATAATTTTCATTAATTAAATTATTTCATTTAATGAATGAAAAAAACCAAAGAAAGAATGCAATTAAACAATAAATAGTTATTGCCCAATACATTCCAATCTCAATGAATACATATTAATTCTAACTCTATTATGCTCCTCAGAGATATCTCTTACAAAAATTCAATAGCATAAAACTAATGATACGACAATAGTTCTGAATATCAAAAACCATACATTTTTTAGAATAGAAATTAAAACAGAATAAGGAAATTATGGCAATGGATGATTAATTTTACAATTCAAACAATAGTGCATTGAAATGAAAATGTATTAAATCATACTAAAATATCATTACAAGTCTTGTAGTTCTTGAGCAGCTTTAGCTCCTTGTATAAATTGCTAACAATAGTGCCAAACAACTTCTATTTCAAAACCAAAAATTCTCTTTCTCCCCACAATACAACTCACAATACACTACAATAGTGAAAATGCACAACAAGCATAAATCACAAAGATTTCCCCTAACCTCAGATCTGAAGTTTTCCCCTCACCTATAGCTATAATCCCTTAAACAATAGTTCTATCAGAGCCTCTAGTTGCAAAGATGAGGAACCCCTTGTCCATTCTACAAAAGGCATATTTATAATTACGAAAAAAAATTAAAACGAGAGAGTTATTGAAGAATAAATTTGCTCCAAGGAATTTTAATTCGACAAAATTATTCTCTCTCTTACTGGGGAAATTCCATTTCTCAAAATCATCTCTTCTTCATCTCTCCAACTGATCACCTGCTAAAAGCCAATCACAATTTAGAATTAAAACAAATTGGTGCACAAAATAGAAATCAAACCACTTCTCAACGAATTGTTAAATTAAAAATAAATTAAAATATAAATAAATTCTCATGCTATGATTGCTTCAAATGGATTAGATCAATCTTTGAGTATTTCTAGGAATGAATTCATGACAACAATTTTCCAAAGCCAATAAAATTTGCCAAATTAAAATAGAAAAACTAATTTTTGTTGCAAATTCATCACTTTGTCTTCCACTAGATTTCTGGTTCATTAGATGATGAAATCTGCTAAAATTGGTCATCTTAGATTATGTTCCTTTGTCTTAGATTTCCAACAAGCTATTGCAATATTCATTTGGTTGAGTAAATCTTGAGATATCCCTCTCCGAAGTTGAAGTGCCAAAATTATCTAAAGTTTGGAAAAAGTCTACTTCGGCTAAAATTAAGAAAATTTTGATTAAAAATTTTAATCTAAAATTAAATTAAAAATTCTAATAACTGTTAATTAATTATTTCATTAATTAAATATATACCATTTAATTAAAATTTAAAAAATAGATTACACTAAGTTAATTACCAATTAATTAATCTAGAAATCAATTAAATTATTAAAATAAATTAATAATTTAATATTATAATTACAAATTATATATAAAAATGAAATAATTTAAACATTAAATTAATTTAAATTATATTAAAAAAAATATGAAGTGGGATACATATCATTATGTTAGTGGTTGTGGGTCCCATATTGATGGGCCAAAGTGGCTTTTGGGAAGGATTAAGTGACATCAGAGGTTTAATTAAAAAGACCTCTGAAATAAAACCTTGTCGAGGTCTGATTATCATATACCAAGGTAAGATAAGGCATCAAGGATTAAAAACATCAGGGTTTTATTTTAATAGGCCCCGGTAACATAATGTGCTGAGGTGAGATGAATGTCATCGGAGGTAAGATTTTAGAGAGGGGAAAGAAATGGAGTTAGGAAAAATATGTGCACTGAGGTCTAATGGAATGGAGTAAGGGAGGTGAGGTGAAGTGGGGCCCACGTGGAGTGGGTCTTATTCATCATTAACTATAACCATTGTATATTTAAATGAAAAAAGAACTACAACTACTTTATAACAAGGTCCCAAGCACATAAAAAAAAAATATAACCACTTGATAATTAATGGATTTTGGATCTCTTAATTTATTTTAAATTGGAATTTGATATAGACCTCCAAGATCCAAAAACATGTAATTTCTACAATTTGTTTGTGGTAATTTTTTAGGACTGTTTGCGAAAAATGAATGAATTAGTAAAAATTAACTAAAAATCAATATTTACAATTAATTTCAAAAGTAAAATAATATACATTTCATACATTTTTTAGCCATGGCGGTAAAAATTATCGAACTTCGAATGAGCACCGTTGCAAATTGTGCATCTAAATGAGATGAAACAAGAATTGGTTGAAAGCTTGTGAAAATTCAAACACAATGAAGCAATGAAAAGAAGAATCTGAAGAAAATAAAAATTTGGCAAAGAAAGACAATTTAGCCAAAATTTATGGAAAAGGTCCCCATTATCTATAATAAATAAGTTAAAAATAAGAGTGTTGTGATTTCGCCACAACATAATGGTAGCAAGAGATAGTTGCTCCTTGATCCTCTTCTAAGTAGCCTCAACAAAAGGCATTAGTCTGCCATTCCACTCCATCATTAGCTTCCTCATCATGGTCATCTTGGTTCCCTTGAGGAGATTCATCATCCTCATTAGAATATTTCGTTTACACTACTCTTTCATATGTTACTGCTTTACTGTTATAGACATTTTTGGGCACTGCAACCCCAATCATATATGTCCATAAACCAAGAGCTCCTAAGTCCCTAAAAGTGTTGCTTCGCACCCTAAAGGAACAAGGTCAGCTGATTACATCATCTCCCAGAAGTTCTCCACAGAAAACTACTCAGAACTGGTCAAATCTGGACCATACAGACTGCCCAGTGCAAAAGGTGTGTTGCATCCCACCTGCCCAAAGTAAAAGGTGTGATGCATACTGGATAGCTCTTCTGCAGGGTGCGATGAGCGAGAGTGGACAAATGGCAGAGACAGTTTGCAAGGTGGTTCGACATGGAATCTTCCAGAGACTTCTCCTATGACACTTGCCTCTCCGAATTTGCCCAGGGATGAGTAAGAGATCATCAATCTCCAAGTGGAATCAAGAACTATCAGAGAGAGGACACTAATCAAATCTCAAAAGCTAACTCACCTCCCTGCAATCATCTATATATGGATCCCTCATCCTAGAGATACGGGGGGCTGGAATTTTGTATCTTGTAAGGAAGTGCTGCTAGTTTCTTGGTGTAACATCATAGTGTTGGGTGATCTAAGCTTTTCATGAGGTGAAGAAGGGCTTCTTGCTGCGAGGATGACGTTGGGTCAGAACACTTGGTT